>Ga0209092_10004208_pt1 | contig 12142 bp, 8 predicted proteins | sample FraStrMetagenome_FD_187446 | JGI IMG/M metagenome (GOLD analysis project Ga0209092, IMG submission 187446) | Marine eukaryotic phytoplankton communities from Arctic Ocean - Fram Strait ARC3M Metagenome (SPAdes) (version 2) | ecosystem: Environmental > Aquatic > Marine > Oceanic | place: Fram... | reverse complement strand
TTATTCTATTAATTGCTATGGTACTGTCTGCCAATATCAATGATTGGATTTAGATAAAAAAATAAAATTATTTTTAAAAAAAGGTTTTGACAAACTAAAAATATACTATATATTTGCGCTCGCTAACGCGATAAATAACCTTCCTCTTTAGCTCAGTTGGTTAGAGCATCTGACTGTTAATCAGAGGGTCCAAAGTTCGAGTCTTTGAAGAGGAGCATACAAAGCCACTATGAAAATAGTGGCTTTTTTGTGTTGTAACTAGTCAATTAAATCACACATTTTTATTTCAAAGTGCCCAAAGCATCATCAATCATATACAAAAACACCTCGTCAAGACGCTCAACATATGGTTCATTTATACTGTATATAAGATACTTATGTGCTAATTCTAAATTAACTCTACTTAAATTAATATCACCTAGTTTTTTGTAGACAAGACCTAATTGATAGTAAGCCTCAGGGAATTTATCCACAGATTGCAAAGCTTTTTGATAATTTTCAATAGCCTTGTCGTAATCCTTTAATTCATCATAGCATCGTCCGATATAGAAAAAAATCTTATAATTATCATCGCTATTGAAACCGAGCTTCTCTTCTTCAGAATTAACAAGTTTTAGAGCTTCTATGGCTTCCTCATATCTTTTCAATTTGTATAAAGCTTGACCTTTATGAAAACCACATGGTTCGCCCCAACAGGTATTGTAAACTTCACCTGTAATTTCTTCTATTAGATTAATATCTTCAACTGTGCCTTCATAATCTCTATAAAAATATAAAAGAGACCAAGCTCTATATTCTAAAGCATTGGCTTTACCATTGGCAACATCAATTTCAACAGCCTTGTTTAAAACCTCCATGGCTTTTATATGTTCGCCTACTTTTTTATAAGAATATGAATGGCGTTGTCTATACTCTACATTAGTAGGCTGTACAAATAGTGCAGAATCTATAAAAGTTCTCCTCAATTCAGAAGTCTGTAAAAAATTATATGCAAAATCAAAATACTCCTTTGTATATTCTGTTTTTTCAACATCACTCAACGTTGAAAAATCTTTTACTCTATCTTTTTTACAGCTAATAACTAAAATGATAAAGCAAAAAATTAATACTATATTTTTTAAGGACATAAATCTGTGATTTTACCAAGTTCAATTTTAAACATCAAAAACCCATGTACGTCTTTATATGCTAACCAATCTGTAGTGTCAAAATTAGAGGGCCAATCTTTTAAATCGCGCACGGTTTGTGTAACATGACTAATCATTTCCTCAGAAAATGTCATTGACTTAAATTCTCTAGACATTTGAATTAAGCCAAATCGACCTAGTTTACCCTCACAATTTATTGTATAATGCAAAATGATGTAACCAGATTTTACATCCATTATTGGTGCGTTTTCACTTACAACATCAATAATATACTGATTACCTTTAGTATAGGTTACTTCCTCCCCATAATAATATTCACCTTGGTAACCATCAAAACAATTTGAGTACTGAGTTGTGTTTTTTATAATTTCTAAGTAGTCATCGACTTTTATTTTTGATGGATTTAATTGAATGGATTTGGGTTCTCTAGATGAGAAATCCTTTAGCCCAACACTTAATGAATCCAAATTAGTGATTTGAAAAATGGGTTGTGGGTTATTATCTTCTTTCCGAAACGATAGAAAGGAAGCTTCGTCTATATTAAAAATAGTATAGGCCTTAGTCTCGTATTCAGATGCCATTTTTTGACCGTGATAGAGATAGTTTGTTATTGTATAGACACTATCGCTTTTAAAATGCAGTAGCTGCTCTATTTCAAAATCTCTATTAGGATTGCTGTTTTCATCCTCAATAACTTGATATTTAAAAACTGACTCGTTAATAACGTTTCTTATAGTTTCAATATCAAAATTATGTTTTAATTCTATGTTCTCAAATTGAGCTCTACTTTTAAACTCTCTAAAATTCACAGTATCTAGTACATCAAATACTGTAAACATATGATTGTTAAGTTTTGCAAACTTGAGTTGCTTGCTTTTAAATTTTAAAACTGTCTTTTCGTTTAAAGAGTTGTTTTTAATACGTTCAATAAGCATCCCTTGATTATCAAAAAGAGAAATCGAGTCATTTTTTTGATGCAATATGAAGGGGTAAGGTATTAATTTATCTAACCCTCTATAAGCACCAATTAATAGCGTATTCTCAGGTGGTTTAGAATCACAACCCACCAAGCTAAAAAAAGCTAGAGCAATAAAAAAATAAAACTTCATAGAAAAAAATTATTGGAATGAAATGACGGTTTACTTCCCAGGAAATTCAGCTTTACGCTTCTCTAAAAAGGCAGTAGTTCCTTCCTTAAAATCTTCAGTACCAAAACATTTACCAAATTGTTTGATTTCGGTTTTGTAACCATCAACACCATCTGTATAATTTGCGTTTATGGCTTTGATTGCTCCTTTAATTGCCACAGTAGAATTACGCATAATCTTACCAGCAATTTTCTCAGCTAAAGCGATTAATTCTTCTTGAGAAGTGACATGATTGACTAGTCCATACTCTAAAGCTTTGTGCGCATCTATCATTCCTGCAGTCATCACTAGTTCCATAGCACGACCCTTACCAACTAATTGCGGTAAACGTTGCGTACCTCCATAACCAGGAATAACGCCTAAAGACACTTCAGGAAGACCCATTTTAGCATTATCACTTGCCACTCTAAAATGACATGCCATTGCCAATTCTAAACCACCTCCTAAAGCAAAACCATTGACAGCTGCAATAACAGGCGTTGATAAGTTTTCAATATAATCAAAGAGTATTTTTTGACCTTCGGCTGCTAATTTCTCTGCGTTTTTAACATTGAAATCTGCAAACTCACTAATATCTGCACCAGCAACAAAAGCTTTTTCGCCACTACCTGTAATGATAATGACTTTAGTTTCCTTATCCTTACCTGCTGCTTTAAAAGCGCTATGAAGCTCTCCAATAGTCGTTTTATTGAGGGCATTCAACTTATTTGGTCTATTGACTGTGATTGTAGTGATCCCGTTATTTGTGGTACTTAAAATAGTGTCGTAATTCATCGAAAATTTGTTTTTTACTCACGATTGTGTGAATAGTGGTTGACTTGTTTTTGAAAGTTGTTTTGTAAAAATATGGAATAAATTCTATGGTTCGCTCTACTTTATTAAGAGATTCCAGCCTGCTTAGGAATTTGGTTATTTCTTCGGAAATGTAACCGTAAACGTTGTTCCAATACCTAGTTGCGATGTAAAGGTAATATTTCCTTTATAAGTTTCCACGATATTTTTAACCATGGCAAGACCTAACCCCATTCCGCTTGATTTGGTGGTAAACTTTGGTTCAAAGATTTTGATTTTATTCTCTTCGGAAATTCCTATCCCATTATCTTCAACTGTTACTAAAACAAGTTGACCTTCAGAAAACACCCTCACCTCAATTTTTGGATGCTCTCGATCTTCCGGAATGGCTTGAATACTATTTTTAACTAAGTTGGTCACAACCCTAATGAGCTGTGTACGATCAAAATTCACCATAATCTCATCGTCTTCCGAAGAAAAAACAATATAATCTTCACTAAAAATATCCAATGCTAACTTCACAATGCTTACCACATCAAGCATTTCATTTTGTTGAGCTGGCATTTTTGCAAAGTTTGAAAAAGCAGAAGCAATAGAGCTCATGGTGTCAATTTGCTGAATCAATGTCTGACTATACTCATCTACTTTTTGATGAATCTGTTCATCTTGAGGATCAAATTTTCTTTGAAAACTCTGCACACTTAATCGCATTGGTGTTAATGGGTTTTTAATCTCGTGAGCTACTTGCTTTGCCATTTCTCTCCACGCCTGCTCTCTTTCATTAGTAGCGAGCTTCACAGCACTTTCTTCTAACTCGTCAATCATACTATTATACGAGTTGACCAGAGTTGATATTTCTTCACTCGAAGACGAAATATCAATTTTTTTATTCCGTTTATCTAAACGTGTCTCGTTGATTTTATCTGAAATGGTTTTAAGTGTTCTTGTAATATACTTTGATAACAATAATGCTAACAAAACAGCAATGAGCATCATAAATAAATAAGCATAGCCTAATCGTTCTAAAAACTCATTAAGCTCTTTATTTAAAAAATCATCATTCTCTAAATATGGTAAATTTAATATGGCTATAGGTTTAGATCTTTCATCAAATAAGAAGCGGTAGGACGACTGAAATGTTTCACCATTTTTTTCGTTTTTAACAACATATCTATGCTCTGCTGTATTAGAAATATTATTTAAAACATCAGTATCCATACATTTAGTAATGGAGTCTGTCTTAAAACTTGGCTTTGAAGACAGTAAAAGTGTACCATCTAAATCATAAAAATTAATTCTCAGACTATGAATATCTGCTATTCTCGAAATTTCGTCTTTAAAAATAAAAGGTAATTTCTCTGTTATAACTTCAAAAGATGTCTTTCCTAAAACATACTCAATATCACTAATAATAGCAGTTTCCTTTCGTTCTAGTCGCTCTTTATGATAATCTCTAGCCTCTTCATTATATTGATAAATGGTAACACCCGCAATTAACACAGATGCAATAAGTACCAATAAAATCATGGCAAAAAATATACGAACTCGTAAAGACAGTTTGTTTAACTTCATAGAAATGCTCGTGAAAACGAGTACCTGATATTAAATAATAATTTCAATAAATGTTACAATAATTAAGCCACTATTAAGCTTCTGGATTTTTGCTGCGTATATTTTTATAGATTTTAAATCCAAGCATTAATAAAACGCCCAAAACAAAAATACCTATAACACCAAATATCCAATTAATAGCACTTTTTAGAATCACTAAAAATACAACTGCAAATAATATGAATGTAGCACCTTCATTCCAAAGGCGCATAAAATTGGATGTTTTCCTAACATCATCATTTTGCAATTGTTTATAATATTGATGGGTCTTTAGATGATATAAAATCAATAATACAACAAAACCTAGCTTCACTTGCATCCAAGGTAACTCTAACAAAAATGGATGCAGAATAAGTAACCAAATGGCAAATGAGGTGGCTAAAATTGCTGAGGGCCAAGTGATGATATTCCATAAGCGTTTAGACATCAATTTGAGTTGCTTTCCTAAAATCTCCTTTTCTGGAGATGGCTTATGAAATGCCTCAATTTGATAAACAAATAATCTTGGGATGTAAAATAAGCCTGCAAACCAAGTAACAATAAAAATGAGATGCAGGGCTTTTATATAGTTGTAATACTCCATTAATCTTCTACGAATAAGTAGTTCAATTGTTTACTGTTAAACGCAGTATTAAACGCAGTAATTTCATCACTAAGCAACCTATTAAAAGCATCTAATTGTGTTTTAATCTGTGCACTTAGTTCATTCTTCACAGCGATATCTTGATCTGTTGGGGCAAAATCTCCCATACCAACTAAAGAGTTTAAATGACCCAATTTATTTGTTAACCGAATTGGAAAATTCAAAGGATCTTGTCCACTCCTATTTTGAGTTTGATACAAAGCCTCCTCTATTTTAGTGAACTGTTCTTGAAGAACTTTTGACTTTTCTAAAAGTTCCTTCACAGATTCATTATCCTTGTATTGCGTTTCAAAAGCAGTCAATTGTTTTTTAATATTTCTAATCTTTTTGATAGACTTGTGCGCATCATCCATTGTTTTATTAACATCAGTAATAAACTTAAACTGTTGCTCCATATCAGCTTGTGTACTTTCTGCTCTTGGATCTGCAACAATATTAAACGATTGTGGTATGGCTTTTCCATTAACATTTAAATGCACTTTATAAGTTCCAGGAATAGCTTGTGGTCCATCTAAACTTGCCCACCATAAAATCATGCCATCCAATTTTTCAGCACCATCATAAGTCATATCCCAAACAAATTGATTCATACCTTTTTCAACGGTAAGCTTATTTTTCTTCTTGTTTTTAGTAGAAAACGTTTTTATAGTATCGCCTTTAGTATCAAAATAAGTTAAGGATACCTCATCATCTTTTTCGTTATAACTTTTCAAATTAAAATAGGTCATTACTCCATTTGGATGATTAGTTCCAGACGTTTTACTTCCACTTCTACTTCCACCACGCATTCTATATGTGTCTTTTGGTATGAAGATTTTATTTTCTTCGGAAGCATTATCATACAACTGGTGTATCACTGTCAGATCATCAATCATCCAGAGGCTTCGTCCTTGCGTTGCAACAATTAAATTATTGTCTTTAATAGCCAAATCTGTAATTGGAACAATAGGCAGATTTAACTGAAAAGGCTTCCAGTTCTTTCCGTCGTTAAAAGAAACATACATACCGGTTTCTGTTCCTGCGTATAGTAACCCTTTTTGTTTTGGATCCTCTCTTAAAACTCTTGTGAAATGTTCCGGATTAATCCCATCTGTAATTTTATTCCAAGACTTTCCGTAATCTGTTGTTTTGTATAAATAAGGTGCAAAATCACCTGTTTTATATTTTGTTCCAGCAACATAACAGGTTCCTGCATCAAAAGCACTAGGTTCAATACTATTAATCATCATCCATTCTGGCATGCCTTTAGGTGTGACATTTTCCCAGTTTTGACCTCCATCTTTAGTGACATGAATTAAACCATCATCACTACCAACCCACAATAAACCTTCGGTAATTGGAGATTCTTGAGCAGCAAAAATAGTACAGTAATATTCTACAGAGGTATTGTCTTGAGTAATTGGTCCTCCCGAAGATTTCAATTTCTCAGGATCGTTTCTTGTTAAATCCGGACTAATAATTTCCCAACTCTGACCTTCATTCTCCGTCACGTGAACATTTTGAGAAAACGTGTATAATCGATTAGGGTTATGTTTAGAAAATATAATAGGGAAATTCCATTGAAAACGATATTTCATCCCTTCTGCACCATGACCCATTGGGTTATCAGGCCAAACATTGATCGCTCTAACCGTACCTGTTTTATGATTTTTTCGGGTTAAGAAACCGTCATAACTTCCTCCATAAATAATATCATTATCTTCTGGATCGATAGCAATATGTGCAGATTCTCCTCCTGCTGTAGATTCCCAATCATCTTCAGAAATAGAATACCCATCTGTACGATGAGGAATTCTCACGGTTGAATTATCTTGTTGAGCTGCATAAATGCGATACGGAAATGCGTTATCTGTAGTCACACGATAAAACTGTGACGTCGGTTGGTTATGATATGTACTCCACGTTTCGCCACCATCATAGGTAACTTGAGCACCACCATCATCTCCAATAATCATTCGATTGGGATCTTCTGGAGCAATCCACAAATCGTGATGATCTCCGTGAGGTGCATTATAGGTGTCAAATGATTTTCCGCCATCTGTACTTTTATGGTAACGTACATTTAATACATAAACAACATCTGCGTCTTTGGTATCTGCATATAAACGTGTGTAATACCAAGCACGTTGTCTTAACTTACGTTCGCTATTGACTTGGTTCCAAGTCTCTCCACCATCATCACTACGATATAATCCACCATCGTCTTTATTTTCTATAATAGCCCAAACACGTTGGTTATTTACAGGAGAGACTGTAACTCCCATAATACCGAGTGTTCCTTCAGGGAATCCTTTATTAGTTGAAATCTCTGTCCAAGTTTCACCTTTATCTGTACTTTTCCATAATGCAGAACCTTCGCCACCAGAACTTAAACTGTATGGTGTACGTTGGATTCTCCATGTTGAAGCATATAAAATTCTAGGATTGGTTGGATCTATCAGCATATCAACAACACCAGCATTTTCGTTAGCAAACAATGTTTTTTTCCAAGTTTTACCACCATCAATACTTTTATATATACCTCGTTCTTGTGTTGGTTTGTAAATATTTCCAAGGACTCCAGCGTACACAACATTATGATCTGTAGGATCTACAGCAATTCTTGGCACGTGACGCGAGTTTTTTAGTCCTGCAGAAGTCCAAGTTTTACCAGCATCGACACTTTTCCAAACGCCATAGCCTGAAGATACGTTTCCACGCACCGTTTTTTCTCCGCCTCCAACATATAAAACATTTGGGTCAGATTTTGATACGGTTATGGCTCCTATACTTCCGCCAAAAAATCCATCAGAAATATTTTCCCAAGAACGTCCGCCATCCAATGTTTTCCAAATCCCTCCACCTGTAGATCCAAAATAATATAGGTTAGGTTTATTTGGCACCCCTGTGACTGCGGCACTTCTTCCGCCACGAAATGGTCCGAGTAGTCGGTATTCTAGTGCGTCATATTGTGTTTCTTCAAAAGACTGTGCTTCTAAAGTGGTTATAGTTCCGAAGAGAAAAAGGCATAATAGTGTCGTGAAAAGTCTCATGTTCGTGGTTGGTTTAAATACTATATGTAAAAATACAATAGAAAATTTTAAAATGACCCGACTAAAACTGAATTACACTTTAAACGTTTATAAATTAGATTCTAAAATAAACGATATCTAGGAAAATACTCAAAAATAATTACGGTTTTTCCGCAGTTAACATTTTGTTAACAAAAATAGATACCAAATATTTGTGCAAACCGTTTTTTTTTTTTTCTAGTTTTAGAACATCTAGGTGATTTAATTTAGTTTATTATTAATCCAACCAAATTATTTATGAAACAAAACATTAAAAACTATCTCAAATTTGGAATTTTGCTTATTGGGATATCATTACTTCTTTATCAATGTCAAAAAGTAGATGACAATCAAGTTATAAATTCAGACCAAAAATCTGATTTAAATATTACTATTTTTCATAATAGTGAACATTTTGCGAAATCTAATCCAAAAATTTATAATAAATTACAACTGGCTAGTCATAGTAATGTCTTGTCTAGAGAAACCGAATACTCTGATGACCACGATTTTTATTTCAATTTAGATGATATCCAGATTATTGAAAAAACGGGATATACCCAATATACAGTGGTGGTCGAAAGAGATACCGAAAGTAATGATGTGTTGAACTACATTCTACTAATCCATAACAATGGTGATGAAGACCAATACTTAGTAACTTACCCCAGAATTGAAACTGAAGGGGAGTTAATCATTGATTATTACACTGCAACAATGGTAAGTTTAAATGGTAACTCTATCTTATCTAGAGGACCAACTAATTGTGCTGATGGTACACCAGAATTTATAGGTTTTGATCAAGAATACATCTGCACAGCAAATGCTTGTGGTTCTCAAAATCATATGCCTGGAGACGACAGCTGTAAATGTGGTGTTACATTGCCATGCACACCTGCATGGACAAGTTGTGAATGGACTTCAGTTGCTCAATGGAGTTGCACTGGTAGTGGTGGTGGATCAGGAGCAGGAAGTGGCAGTGGTGGTGGTGGTGGTGGTTCTAATGACGACGATGATGACGATGAACCTTTGGAAACTGTGGTTTTAATTAATGAACCTAAAACCCCTTGCGAAAAAATGAATAAGCTTAAAGCAGATACAGGCTTTAGAGATGAAATGGTAGATCTTAAAACTGCTGCCGATAATGAGAATGTAGAGAAAGGACGAACGCTCTACAATAAAACTGGTATAGCACCTTTAAATGATAAATATCTTTATGAGCCTTCAACAGGTACCCCAAATGATCCAGAAATAAATTATTCTTACTATGCAAGTACGCAAGGATATGTGCATACACACTATGAAGGGTTAATCTCTATCTTTTCCGTACAAGATTTACTTGACATGTATAATACGATGAAAAATAATTCAGTAACCGATGATTTTTTCTATGGTGTGATTACAGAAGCAGGTTCGGCATACATTTTGCAAATCGAAGATAGAGCTGCATTTATTGCGTTTGGAGATGCTAATCTAAGTAATGATAATAAAATATTTAAATTCACATCTAAATTAGAAAGCTATTACGATATCACAAATAATGGTAGCGTAGAGGATAATGAGGATGGAATAGTTAAAATGCTGCAAAGAAAGAATGCTGGTCTAGCAATGTTTAAACCTACAGATAATACTTTTACAGATTATGTAAAACTTGAATATGATTCAGGTGATACTATAGAAACAAATTGCAACGAAAATTAAAATAAATAAAACATGAAATCAATACTAATAATTATTATTGCTTTAATATCGATAAATGCAAATAGCCAAGTTATTGAACTTTGCAATTATGAAAGCGATCCAGATGAAGCTCCAATTGGTACTTATTTTAAAGATGTTAACAATACGTTTACACCTTTTTTAGGCACTTGGCAATATACCAATGGTAACGAAGTAATTACATTTAAAATCGAGAAAGTCACTCATTATTACGTTACCGAAAATCAAACATACGAGGATTTTATTGTAGGTAATTATAACTTCTCGCAAGATGGTGGTTTGACTAATATTGTTAATAAAATCTCACAATCTTTATTAGATGAGAGTCCAGATGCCAGTGTTATGTATTCACCATGTGCTAAAGATTCTCCCAACAAGGTTACAATGACATTTTTTGATGTTATACTAGACAAAGGTTTTGGATTAATAACCTTTGAATTTTTACCCGGAAGCACCACTCAAATGCAAGCTAGTTTAGAAAATAGAAAAGGTACTTACGGTCATCTAGTTGGAGAACCTGCACATAATTTTAATTTCTCAATACCTACAAGTTTTGTAGTCACAAAACAATAATTTATAGTGAAATAGCAGTTATTAACATATATGTTTTGACTGCTATTTTTATTTTCAATAGAGGAATAAGCCTTGTTTGTTAATTTAGATAAATTACAGAAATCCTAATGTACTTTTAGTAATCTATTTATAGTTAGACATACTGATTCTTAAAAGGATTGGAGTTCTAAAATTGTAACATTTCCGAAGATAAAAACATCATCTAGTAGTCGTATCCAATTTTAACCTAATCTCGCGACGTAAAAAGAACCAGGTCACGATAGTTGATAGTACATCTGATATTGGAAATGACATCCAAATCCCAAATTCTCCAAAATACATTGGCATAATATACATCAAGGGAATAAAGAAAATAGCCTGTCTTGTCAACGTCAAAATCAAAGCTGGAATTGCTTTACCAACCGCCTGAAAATAGGCTGATCCAATAAGTTGAAGTGCTAAAATAGGAACTGCAGCAAAGGCCCAACGCATATTGTTTGGGGTGACGTTAATCACATCTACATCTGTGGTGAACCATTTGGTAATGACTTCTGGAAACACCATCAACGCAATAAATACCAAAGCTGCCATCACAGTTGCATATTTTACAGCGGTAAAAATGACTTCTTTGACGCGATCATGTTGATTTGCTCCATAATTAAAACCTGCAATGGGTATGAACCCTTGCGTAATCCCATAGATAGGAAATAAGGCGAACATGCTCAATCGACCAACTATGGCATAAGCTGTTACTGAGGTTTCACCTCCAAAGTTATACAGTGCATTATTAACTAACAGAAACGTAACACTTACTACTGCTTGTCTTGCTAAGGTGACAAAACCTAAAGAGCCTATTTCTGAAATGATCGATTTTTCTAGTTTGAAATGGGAAAGATTAATTTTTAATTCTGAATTTTTAGATAAGAAATACCAAAGAATGAATAGAAACGACACGATATAAGATCCTGTAGATGCCCAAGCTGCGCCTGCCATTCCAAAATCCATAAGATTGATAAAAATGTAATCAAAAACCAAATTACCAACGGAAGGAATCAACATCGCATACATAGCATATTTTGGATTACCTTCTGCTCTAATAACGGTGTTTCCCATCATGACGAATCCTAAGACAGGAACACCATACAAGATAATTTCGTAATAGGTTTTTGCAGGATCAAAAATAGTCCCTTTACCTCCAAAAGCAGGAATAAGAGCATCTACAAAATAGAGCCCAAAAACAGCAAATGAAATGGTAAATAGAAAGGTTAAGGTGACTTGATTTCCAAAAACTTTAAGTGCTTTGGGTTTATTATCTGCACCTAATGCTCTAGAAATAATCGATGATCCTCCTACACCAATAGCCATTCCTAAGGCAGCAATAAAAAAGGATACAGGAAGCACAACATTAATGGCTGCGATTGCGGTTGAACCAATCCAATTTCCGACGAAAATAGTATCCACCAGAATATTGAGCGACAT
>Ga0209092_10004206_pt1 | contig 12144 bp, 14 predicted proteins | sample FraStrMetagenome_FD_187446 | JGI IMG/M metagenome (GOLD analysis project Ga0209092, IMG submission 187446) | Marine eukaryotic phytoplankton communities from Arctic Ocean - Fram Strait ARC3M Metagenome (SPAdes) (version 2) | ecosystem: Environmental > Aquatic > Marine > Oceanic | place: Fram... | reverse complement strand
ATTTGAATCCATCCGTGAAATTTAGTGGGAGGAAGAACTACCAAACCAAGAACAAGTGAATCGGTTTATGACACTTGCTTTGCATATGGTACAACAAACAAAAACCTTTAACACCAAAGAGAAATGAAAGGGTTATTTTTAATTATTTTCGTAAATCCAGTCTGTTAATAAACTAAGAAATAATGTTTCTTCTGCCTCTGTAGTCGAATCGGGATAATAACTTAAATTATTTTTTATACTCTCATCATTAAAATATACGTTGGTTTGTATCCTAACATAAGCATCGTCGATAGGTTCTAATAAAATCGACATATCATCATACACTTTGGATATACCAGGTAATACTGAATCTACGTCGTAGGAGTCATCACCATAGAAGTAAATTAATATCTCAAAAAGTTGTTTAGATAACGGGGATAGGTTTTTAATCTTTAGCGGGGTGTTAGATGGGACTAAACCGCCTAAGTCTTTATATGAATCAAGAAGAAGGTCTTCCATTAAATTAAATGATTCTGTTACGTTTGATTGTTGTCTAACCTCTTCTACGTATTGTGTCAACCTTAATTTCTTTTCGTCTTCTATGTCTTTCTCTTGTATATAAGAAACAAACTCAAGGTTTGAAACGTGCATATTAATAGAAAAACATAATTTTGAATCTTCAACATACGTCCATCCACTTCCCTGACTTAATAGTTTATTGATTACCCCACTTTCGTCTGTAACCTTAGAGTATTTGTCAATCCAGTATTCTAAACGACCATAAGACATCTCTGTTTGTCCTTGTCCTGTAAATGTTTCTAAAATCTTTTCATTATCGGCACCAATTATGATGTCTAACGGCGTTTCGTAATGTTGATACGTATTATGTGGTGGTATTTGGACATCATCGTACCCTTCTCTTTTTAATATCAACTTTGGATTTAATCTGACTTTATTTGACCCAAATAACATTTTACCCCACCTATAAAGTTTTTCAGAGATTAAATCTATTAATTCTATAACAACTAAAGGTTTTCTATTATCGTCAACATTTACTATGTAATAACAGTCTATAAATGTATTAATACTCTTATTATTAAAATCTCTTTTATCGTTTTTACTCTCATAAGTGTCAGTGGAGATATGTGAGAATACGACCTTAACCCCTCGATAAGATATCGGTATAGTTTTAAGAACTTTTCTTAAAGGGTCGTATTTTATTTTAATCTTGTCCATTTATTTTAGATGTCTTTATAATAAATACCTTAAATACGTTTAATCTTTTATAATCCCGTGAGAAAACGACCCGAAGGGTCGGTAAGGGTTGCCCGAGACATAAGAAAGGTGTTTATTAGTTGTTTTTTATGTGTTATATTAGTATATTTGCATATGTAATACGTAATTTTATGAAGAAAACAAAAATTATCAACCTTTACGGAGGTGCTGGTGTAGGTAAGTCTACAACCGCTGCTAAAATATATAATGAATTACAGATGAACGGATATGAATGTGACCTACCGTATGAATTCCCAAAGCAAGTGGCATGGGAAAACAATAGGTCTCAAATTTCCGACCAGTTGTTCATATTTGCTGGACAACATAGAAACATCGTTCGTAGTTATGGTAAGGTAGACTATATCGTATTAGATAGTCCAATATTATTATCTTTAGTTTATAAGAATCTGTACAATGAAGGGTTTCCTGCGAGTCTCTACGGAAACAATTTCGACAGGATGGCTTTGGATGTTTATAAAGGATATGATAATATTAATTTCTTTATACAACGTAATGTAGAGACTTACGTAGACGAGGGTAGGTTACAGACACAAGAGGAGTCTATTATGGTAGATAATGAAATAAAAGAACTACTTTTAAAATACGACATAGATTATATAAGTGTTCCCCAAACTAAAGACATCGGAGATAAAATATCTCAACACATAATGATTACAAAAAAAATAGGAGAAACAAATGATGGATGAAATGACAGGTTTAGAATACGAACCAAGTAGTATAAAATCTAAGATAGTAAAAGGTGTTATTGCGGGTAACTTTGATGTTCTACATCCTGGTTATATTAAAATGTTTAATGATGCTTCAGAACAATGTGATTGTCTTATAGTATTATTACATACGGACCCTTCCGTTGAAAGACCTGAAAAATTAAAACCAATACTTTCAGTTGAAGAGAGAAAGGAAATGTTACTATCATTACGTAGTATATGTGGTGTTCATATCTATACATATGAAGAACAACTATTAGACTTACTTAAAATGGGTGAGTTCGATGTAAGGTTTTTAGGAGACGATTACAAAGGTCGGCCGTTTACAGGGGATAATCTTAATATAGAAATAAAATATATTAATAGAGACCACGGGTGGAGTACTACCAAATTTAAAAACCTTATTAGTAAAACAGTATGAAAAATTTAATTATAGGGGCGTTTCTTTTTGTTATCGCCCAATCATTAATATGGATACAGACAAATGGTCAATTTGTTTGGCCGTGGTTTAAAAAGAACCCTGTGATACTCTCAGTTGTGGGTGGTAGTATTATATCATATATCTTTATTAAAGCAACTGCGTTGGTCGCCGTACACTTTGATGGGTTATTATGGCCGGGTAGGTTCCTAACACAAGGGATAGGGATACTGGTGTTCTTTCTAATGACACTTCTACTAATGAATGAAGGTGTTAACACAAAGACCTTAATATCGTTAGGGTTAGCGGTTATTTTAATTAGTGTACAAATATTTTGGAAATAGATTTATTGTTATATTTATAGGTATGAACGATGTAACAAAATACAAAGCATTTTTTAAATTTCTTAATCAGGCTAAATCTGAATATATGGGTTTATCTTTTAAGTATGAATACGATATAATGTCCACGATAGATGTGGACTTAGAGGTCGAAGGTGATTTTCCGTTACCTATGTATACTAAAGGAATGTTCGAGCATTACTTAGGTAATGTCTACTACGATAATAAGAAGTATTTTGGTCTCACAAATAACAAAAGAGTCAGACTTAACACTATAGAACTAAACGGCGTACGAGTAGGTAATAATTTAACTATTGGTGAAGAGTTTAGTGAAACTTTGGTTGAGATAGATAAAGAACTATCTAAAGAATTTAAGTGTCAAATAAACAACAAGGCATACTTTAAATCTGTTGATAATGATGTAAAGACGTGGTTGGATTTAATGGATAGTGATGTCATCTGTTATTCGGTACATCTTAAAACACCTAAGATGTTATATTACAATGATAATCCGTTTAATAAGAATACTATTATAGACTTCTTAGATTCTGTTTCGGGGTTAAGTGTTTCAAGTCCTGATGGGATGTTTGAAATAATATCAAATAATATGTGGGAGTGGTCAATTGAAGGGGATAATTGGGAAAACGGAATCACTTCTTTTTGGACTTCTTTAAATGATTACGGTATGGATTACTCTAATTTTTTCATGAAAGACTTTGGTGTTATCGCTAAGATTACCCTTGATGATTATGATGGTATGATTAATGATAATTCAGAGAACTATAACACTGAAAAAATGAATGACGAATTATCGATATTCATTGGGTGGTTAGAGTCCAACAAGGGTAAGTATAAACTTTAATTTACTTTATTCACTATATTCATACTTTTATGTATGAAATACCCTATCTTTGATATGTTTTTTGATGTAGTATCCATAGAAGAATATTGGGTACCTGCTGGTGACACATTTTGTCGTGGCTCAATACGTCTTAAACCAAAACCCATAAGTGGGGTAAATGAAGAGTTTGATGTTTTCTTTTATTTAAAGGAAGATAAAACAGAGATTGATAACCTGGGTAGTAAATTTAAAAATAACCTATGTAAGTGGTGTGGGGTTAACTCATACGAACTACATTACATTATAGAACAAGAATGGAAGGAAAGAAAAAGTACAGTAAACGAAAATGTCTAACTTGTAGTGAAGTTATGGACATTATCAAAACAGACACACAGAGATATCACTATTGTGAGACGTGTGATAAAAAAGATTTTTTTATTAAAGTTTGTTGCGATAAAGATTGTAGAGTGTGTATGGGAACTGTTGAATTATAGTTTAGTTCCTCATAACTGTTAAATAATAAACCCCCTCATTTCTGAAGGGGTTTTATTATTTTATAAATGTTATTTTAGTTTTGGGTTTCATCGTCACAGTCAGTAACACCAACGTCACTTACCGTTCCACTTATAACCTGTATCCATCTAACTGGTGACATGTCTGTGGTATTTATAGGTTGTTCGTGTGTCGCATAGTACCCATCCATTACAGGGGTACTTAACTCAGGATTACTAAATATTGGTTCACCTAATAAATTTGGTATTGAGTTACCTGATTCATCGACCCAAAATGGTGATGTTACTTCATAACCTGGTTCTTCACAAACATTATCGATATTTGGTAATACCGTAGATTTAAAATACTGATACGATGGTGGAAGAGAGTATGTCGTTGTCGTTGTTACATCCTCTGTAGTAGTAGTTGTGGTCACATCTTCTGTAGTAGTAGTTGTGGTCACATCTTCTGTAGTTGTGGTTGTCGTTACATCTTCCGTAGTAGTTGTAGTTGTTACATCTTCCGTAGTAGTTGTAGTTGTTACATCTTCAGTTGTTGTTGTAGTTGTTACATCTTCAGTTGTTGTTGTAGTTGTTACATCTTCCGTAGTAGTTGTAGTTGTTGTTGGGGTAACCACTGTTATACTTATATTGAAAACACTATTAGGATTCAGTTCTGAAGTAGTAACTTGAAGAATATCACCTGACGGTGTGTTTACCCTACTCACGATAATACTACCATCACCTGAAATGTATGGTGTATTTGCGAAATTAATTGTTAGTGAACCTGATGCCCCTCCATATGTTCGTCCGTCAATTTCTAAGTTGAAGTGACTGAATTCTATACTCGGATGTAGATAACTTTCATTGTATAAGTAACTACCTGTTTGAGTACCCATTATCGAATCTTGTGTAACCACTTGTGATGTTGGACTACTACTCTCTCTGAAAGTATATCCATTAGAAGTGTAGTTTGTAGTTAATGAGTACATAACCGTAGTTGTGGTAGTTGTTACATCTTCTGTAGTTGTTGTCGTAGTTACATCTTCTGTAGTTGTTGTCGTAGTCACATCTTCTGTGGTTGTTGTCGTAGTCACATCTTCTGTGGTTGTAGTAGTTGTTACGTCCTCAGTAGTTGTAGTAGTTGTTACGTCCTCAGTAGTTGTGGTTGTCGTAGTAGGACATGTAATTTCATCAATAGTAATTAATATACCATTACTATCTGTTATGTACCACGATAGTTTATCTAAATCAAAATTTTGGTCAACGTCGTTCCATGGGTATGATAACCATACACCTTCATTTAATGGTGTTTGAGAATATTCGTTTTCGTATATAACATCACCTAAATGTGGATATTGACTATTAGTGTCTGTTGTTGTATACTTACCGTCAAAGGAAATATCACCAAAGTTCACATCTTCATTACAGTATATAGATTCAAAATCACTATCGACTGTTTGGTTACCCATTAATTCATATATGTATAATTGGTTATTAAACTCCCAATTAATTAATCTAACGAAGGAATTAGTCCCACTCATAGTTGTAGTTGTAGTTGTCGTTGGAGGACATGATTCAACATCGTCTAATAAATCTAAACGTGTTATAGAGATAACCTCACCTTGAACAATATCAATAAGATATTCTCTTATTGGTGCGTTATACCCTACTCCATTTTCTTGAAATCTATTATCGGTATCTGTATAGATTCCTCTAATATTATCGTTAAAATTCATTGAGTCTGTCCCATTCATTATCGTTTGTCGTAACTCATCATCACCGACTGATAGAGGGGTATTCTCAAGTTTACATATGTTTGGATTATCTAATACACTGTTTACAACACCACCTGTTTCATATAAACATTTAATGTCTTCATTAGAGTAAATATACTCACCAGAACCAAGACTTCTATCTGTCCAAGTATATATTTCTCCACCTATGTTTGTATCAGATTCAAATTGATATATGTTAGGAAAATCGTATTCACCACATACGTTGAATCCGTCACTTTCGTCATCAATAAATTTAGCCTTATAGATGTCACCACTGAAAGGACTGACATGAGAAACATAAAGTTCTGAAATCACTATTGGTTCGGTAGTTATTACACCATCTAACATTTCAAATATGTAATATTCCTCATTGTTATATTCATCACTATAAAACACATAAATCCCATCCCACTCGGTTTGGCTATTTAAACAACTGTCGGAGTATAGTTTTGTGCCGATAGTAAGTCCTAATTCTGTATGATAGTTATAGCTAGTAGCCGCTAATGAGTTAGTGTCCTCAACACCTAAATCAACTACGGCACACTTAAGTTCTTGACCTGTATTTACGGTTATACCGCCTCCACCTCCATTACCTCCGTAACCAAAGTTGAATGTGTCACCATTTGGTAATGTGACATTATTTTCATATATTCTACGAATAGTTGATGTTCCATTGTCTGGTGTTTCTAAAATATCATTAATATCGCTAAAGTTAACGATACCTGTTACCGTACCGTCTACTATCGTTATAACGTATAATTCGGCAACTTCACTAAATCTTTTATAAACATCGTAATACACACCTTTTAAACTTCCGTCAAAAGTTGTGAACGAGTCAATATCAGTAGTCGAATATCCTTGTACTAAACTTTCGTCACCAACCGATAACGAACCTTCAGATATGTCAGATACTGCGATTCTTCGTACGTAACTCGTACTTGGATTACCACCATCGGTTGTAGATGGGAAAGTTCTACCTCCCCATATTTTCTTAATTTCTTCATCTGAGAAATGAAATCCATCCTCGTCAGAATTTAACATAGTTAAACATGTCCAATCATTATACTGTCTCGTCATTGTAGCAATTGGATAAACTCTTCCTGTGAAATCTAAAATCACAGAGAAAAGTTCTGTCACTATACCATCTTCATAACCAACAAATAATAATGTACCACCATTTTGTTGTACTTCTAATAACTCCTCATTATAGTTTGAGTTGATTACATCACTATGTATAAATAACATATCAGACCCAATGATTTCAGTATGTGAGTCATCATATAATTGAGAACCTATTTCTAATTCATCATAATGATAAACTTTTTGAGTATCATTAGTAACACTCATAGGAACCACATCTCCGTCTACATAACCGTCCCATTCGTTTTCTTGATTATGTGAGTAAGTGACTAAGTCAAAAACTTCTTGAACTATGTCCACATCTTGGTCCTTAGCTTCTTGAAATGAGTAAGCTAAATCTGTAATATTTTGGTATTCTGTTTGTATTTCTGAATTATTTAATTCGAATCTATTTGACCCTTCAACTTCGTTAAGTTGAGGTAATATAGTTGTAGTTGTTGTTGTTGTTGTTTCTGTTGGTAGATTACACCCTGACACATCACCAATACTATCAAATGATACTATGGAGATAACCTCACCATTAACAATATTAATAATATATTTATCTATGGTATTACCAAATCTCGTTTCAGTATCAATGTAGTATCCTCTAGCCGACATGTCAAACGGCCCAACTATTTCAGTACCTGCAAAGTTAAATCTAACTAAGTCACTATCACCTACAGAAAGATATTCATCAGAATTATTTTCAACACCAATAGTCCATGAACCGTAACCACCGGTAGGGATTGATTCGACAATACATTTAACATCGTAATCACTATATACAAAATCACCATTACTATCCTTTAATCCAAAATTATAAGATGACGGTAATGTACTACCAGGGAATGATTGAACATTTCTTGATGTTATGATTTGATACGGTAATACCGTATAGTCTATGGTTGAGGTAGTAGTTGTTTCACCATTATCAGTCGTAGTTGTGGTTGTTTCACCATTATCAGTCGTAGTTGTGGTTGTTTCACCATTATCAGTCGTAGTTGTGGTTGTTTCACCATTATCAGTCGTAGTGGTAGTTATTTCACCATTATCAGTCGTAGTGGTAGTTATTTCACCATTATCAGTCGTAGTTGTGGTTGTTTCACCATTATCAGTCGTAGACGTTGTAGTTGTTGGAATCGGTGTCGGCGTTGGGCCATCACCTGTTGGAGTTGTCGGTATAAAGATAGACCCGTCGAATCTACCTCCACCCTTACCATTAGCCCTAATCACAGAGTTTGAAGTACCTGTTAAATCGGTCTCTCTCGTAACAACTATTGGTGATTTATTTATTCTTTTGCGATTTTTAGACATAATACGTATATAGTTTATATATAAATATTTAAGTTTGTTGCAAAAGAGTTAACTAAGTGATTATTTTTTGTCTTTGTTAGTAAATAGAGATTTCAGTTTGTCTAATTCTTTTTGCATTTCACCATCTCTAGCCAAAGATTCTTCCTTTTTTTCGTAGTCTTTAAATTTTCTATCTTTGTCGGCATAACTTCCACCTGTCTTATAAGATTTTTGGTGAGAACCACCTTGGTCTAAACCTTTCTCTAATCTCATAAGTCTTTTGTGTAGTTCTTTTACTGACTTTTTGACATCAGTAAAGTTCTCTAATTTTGATAAAATGATAACATCTGATAAATATTCAGGTAAATCGTAATCAACTACGTCTCCTGAGTTACCGTATAGGCCTTGTTCGGATACTAATTTCTGTATTTGTTCTTCTGTTAAAATATATTTCTTATCTGACATACTAATAAATAGTCTAAACTTTAGTTAATTTGATATTTGGCTTAAAAGGATTTTTAGATTTTATCTCACCAGGTTTACCATTATCCACAAAATTTATCACTGTTGATACAATATCCATAGTAATATTTTGATTTGTTCCGTTCTTTGATGTTAAAATAAACCCATCATTCGATGGTTTTAACTCTTTAATATTGATATTTGCGTTTAAAATTGGTACTGATAACCTAATTTTAACCAATTTCTTTGTATTATCTTCAATAGAAATGGTTCCATCAGGATTAATTGTGTAGTTTCTACCTGATAATTTGTAAGGATTGTCTTCAGATTCATTTAACTTTGTAGTATCAACTTTCGCCCAATACTTGTTCTCACCAGGACAAATAGTTGCCCATGAGTATGAATCATAATCTTCAATAATCTCATGTTTAAACCAAACATTATTTCTATTGAAGTGTTTTATATGTGCGACTATGAAGGATTTATGTCCATCAATCCCTAAATATTTAAAAACCTGATTATATATTGTTTCGAGAATAAACCAGTGTCCCGGTGTTGATATAGTATTAAAAAAGTTTCTATGTTGAAACATATAGGCTGGGTCAGCTTGTCCATTAACATCCATAGGGATTACTGACTTAAAGACCTCTTCAATATCCTCTTTGGTTGTGTTCCATATACAGTTGATTGTTATAAAACCCAATCCTTTAAACACGAATGTGTCGTTACATTCCAAATCCAAATCATAACCATCATATGGTTCGTTCGTATTATAAAATTTGTCGTCTGTAATTTCTACGTTAATATCTTTAAGAAGATTTAGATACCCTTTAGGTATTGAGTTACTATACTCATACTTACTCATGGAATTTTTAATCTTTTCTAAGTTAGTAGTGATATAAGTATTAACCATACTTACTATTTGTTCTTTATTCATAACTCTTCATTTCTTCTTTACTCACAGATTTTGAACCGATACGACCAAGACGAATACCAAAACGTTTTTCAACTAGTCTGATAACATCTCGAATTGTGTACATAATACACATATCGTCGTGATATTCTAAATCATATTCAGGACCGTCATCTTCTTCATATGCGTCATCGGGAATTTCTCTATACTCCTCATCAATGGTGTATACGAATTGTGTTTCATTAATACCACTCATCTTATTATAGATTATCTGCATATCAGTAGGACTATCAATATTAAATGTAGGACTGATATCTCTACACATTATCTCAACATCACATTTACTACGACCAACAAGTTCTTTAGTTGCGTATTTCTCCATTTCACGATATGTGTTAAACACACCTTGTGTCTCATCAGGAGAAAGGTCTTCTTCAATTCCATAATAATCCGCAACACAATTTAAATAAAGTCTATAGGTATAGAATTGTCTACCAACATACTTACTTGTATGATAAGTGACCTTACCAGTTTGTTTCCAAATGGAATGTATTAAATTAATTTCTGAAGGTTTAAATTTTCCTATAGCCATATAAAATAAATATACTTACTTTGTATAATATATAAATATTTATACTTAATGTTATTAGGATTAAAAATGTTGGGGATACTAGTGTTGTTTTACATAGGGATGAATAGATTCCTACATTGGTTAGACAATCGAAAATAAAAAAGGGCTGGGATTTGGTTTCCTCCCCGAAGGGGTTCGGGTTATCGGAACAACTGTTTAATACGGTTAATGTCCGACAAAACCGAAGTTCCATAAGAATGAAATTTCACAACAACGGGAGTATCAAAGTTAGGGGAGACGTAATGATTAATATCTCTCTCAATACCAACCTCAGTAGCGATGATATCTGAATTCTCACGATAATCATAAATGTCACTATCAATCATAACGTGAATAACAATCTCATCTTCTCGAAGGATTAAGTTAAAACCGCCGATGGTACCAACCCAATTCACAAGAACCTTATCGTTCAATAATTTATATATGTTTTCTTTACTAACGACTTCCATACTATTTAATCTCTATCTATTTTATCTCCCAGTTCAACAGATGGACATTCCAATCCAAATCTATCTTCAAACCAATCACCAATAATATCCATAGCACGAACTGTACGGATACGGAATATCTTGGTAAGAGAAATAACCAATAATTCAGGAACCATTAATAACTTACTATTCTCCTCAGGGTTACTCATCACATAATTATGGTGAGTTATCTCATACGAACCATTACCGATATTAAACTTAACATCGTGACGGTCTATCCAACTATAATCCTGAGGGTTGGGATATTTCTCAATATCTTTACCAACCTTCGTATCCAATAAAGAATAACAAGCCCTATATAATTGTTCCTCACGAATCTTAAATTTCCTCATCTCTCATGTAGTTTGTATTATTAATATTCATAACAATAAATATACAATATATTTATTACAGAACAACAATAAAGAAATTATTATGATATACAACCAAGCGGACCTTATCAATACAATTATTGAACATAACCCAAATATACAATCGTATTTGGAAATTGGAACACAAACAGGAAAGACATTCAATACAATAAACCTAACCGATAAAACAGGGGTGGACATCATTGACCAAAAAGAAAGATTCAACTTCACCGCAGACCATATCACAACATCACAAAACTTCCTACATAATATTAACAATAGAACTTACGATATTATACTATGCGACGGAGATAGAGATGGTAAAGTATTATCCAAAGATGTAATAGACTCATACAACATACTAAACAATAACGGATATATCATTTTCCCAACAATACTACCAACAAACCCAATAGAACAAATCGTACCAAGAATATCAAAACGGTGGACAGGGGATACATGGAAATATATTCAAGATATACAATATAAGAAAACATTCCCAATATATCTTATTCATAGTAATCATAATACATTACCTTACCATCTACTCGTATCCAATAACTTACCCTTCCAAAAAACAAATGGTAATAAACCAATGAAAGACTTTCACACTCTTATAGGTAATGTTGATGAATATTTCCATACACTCACAATAGAAGAACTTATCTCTCTAATGAATAAATAAAAAATCACATTATACCCGATAGGGATTCTTAAGTATATATAAGAATTTATAAACAAGAGTAACCATTACACCCGTCAACAATACAAGGGTAACATTTACCCACGAAATTAAATGACACCATAGTAGCACATAATAGACATATACCCGATTAAATGCCACCATAGTGGCACATAACGAAATTTCTCAAAAATTTTTTTAGAGATATATCCCCATTTTTTCCCAAAATTTTTTTTCAAACTTATGAATACTTAATGGATGCCATAGAGCCCCCTTTTTAGGGTGTCAAAATGTCCTATATATACGGGGGCCCGGAGGGGGGGGGACCCCCATTATATGAGGGGGGTAGGTA
>Ga0209092_10004205_pt1 | contig 12145 bp, 3 predicted proteins | sample FraStrMetagenome_FD_187446 | JGI IMG/M metagenome (GOLD analysis project Ga0209092, IMG submission 187446) | Marine eukaryotic phytoplankton communities from Arctic Ocean - Fram Strait ARC3M Metagenome (SPAdes) (version 2) | ecosystem: Environmental > Aquatic > Marine > Oceanic | place: Fram... | reverse complement strand
TACAAAAAAGCATCATGATATATATTTCATGGCACCGTATCCTACTATAGAGATCTTGAAATACGCTTTTAAGTATCTTGGAAAGAATAGGTCATAGTAAAATTGTTGTTCAAATAAATGCGTATGTTGTTGTAGCATGATATTATTTTAAGTGTCTAAATAGCTTCGTACGGGGACGGATCCTATAGTTTCACGCTCCGCGACTTAGAATGTGTGATAGACTTCACGTAAACGTAAAGGGGTAGCATATGTAATGTGCAAGCACAACCATTAGGCCCACTAGTCATACAATCCTAAGCGGCAGGACTAATAATATTTTACGGTGATACAATTGAAGTGTGCAACCGTAAAACAAATAAAAAAAATAAAAGTCAAAAAATCAAAAAAAAATCAAAAAAGTAGCTGACTGAGTTGTCATATTTTCCGACGTCCGTAGTAATACATATCAAACGATCACTCTTTTATTCATCATCATCAGCTAAGTCAATAATTTCTTCCTGTCTCAGATCCCCATGCCCACGAAGAATTCCATTCTTTTTGCGCCTGAGTTTTTTCAAAGCCCTGCGAAGCTCCATTTCTCTATTTCTGTCTATAACCGTATCCTCATCTGTCATGCTCCGCAGACACGTGGCTGCTATAGATCTTACATTGATGGAATTATAATCTTGAATTGGTATGTGTTTCAGTGTTGCTTTTTCCACCGCCACCTCTATTTGCACTCCTTCTTTGATTTGCTGAACAATACTTACCATCGCCGCTATTGTTCTAGATCCACACTCTACCTCTGTCTGCTTCCTGCACCGAATTTCGACCCATTTGCATTTTTTCGATCTTGTCTTGGAGAATAAAGAACAAACCGCCTTCGCCTCTTTAGAGTTGCCATCTGATTGACCTAATGAATTTAGGATCCACATTCTACTGTTCTCTCGAGCTTTGTGCACTACTGCAAGACTCCAGTGCCCTTGATTCGTCATTCCCGTAAAGATTGGGATAAGATATATACCATCTGGCTTTTTCATCAACACTATTCTCGATCGAAAAGCCAACGCGAATTTTGGCCAATCTCGAGTCCCATCCCAATTGCTTAAAAGAACCGAGATTGAGGTATTTGCAACAAAAACTGTTGATGGTGCAGTACATCTGATGCTTTTTATAGCTCGATCCATTGTGGAGCTATGCATCCATTGGTTGCTTCCCAAGGTATGTGAGACATCTTTGTGAATTTCTTCTTCCCTTTCATTGCTAGTTGCATCATGTTGTTGTGTGACCTTTGGTTGACTGTCACCGCTGTTATTACTCACTATATGTTTCTTATTGTACGATGTATTAAGCACACGTTTATTGATTTCCTTCGTGTGCCGTAAATCGTCTTTCAGGAATTTGTCTACTCTGACAGTTGTTTTGTTCAGTTCTTCCACTGCCTGACAAATTCTCTTAGAGCTGTTGTCTGCTCTGCAGGTGAGCCTGGTGATGCATGTACTTATCGCTTTGATCATAGTTTTTTGATCGTCGGGTATTCCTTTTCTCTTTCGTGTTGTATTCATTTTTTTCACCAATTCCTTGTTGTTTTGCGCGATCTCCTTATCGGTTTTAACCTCCGCTAAATGTCTCGCAACTGACGTATAATTTATATCATTGACATTATCATCTAAATCCCGAACGAACTCTTGCATCCAATTTCCATCATTCACTATAATACACTGTTTCAACATCTTTATTCCCTGACGAACTCCTGTTTGGTGTCTGGAGCACCGTTGACAGTGCTTTTTCTCGCTTTCGATTTCATTCGTCCGAAAATTATAGTTCCATAACTTAAATGATGTATTGCAAGTAATACCCGTGCAAAATCTTTTCCTCTTTGTAAATGACTGAATCTCTTTTCCATCTTTCTCAACTTTACACAAATTACCGTCAACTGTCTCACTGATTTTTCTCTTCTTAATTGCATTATTCTGCTTCGAATTCCCAGGTCTATCATCCTTTTCTAATTTGATTTTAGGTTTTCCGCAGTGTGATTTAATGGTGTCCTTCTGAAATCCTTTCTCTGACCCGTACTCCTTTCGAAAAACGTCTTCAAAGTCATGGCTGATATCCCCGATGATTTTGTGCAATCCTACTACTTTGGCTACACATATTTGCTTTATTTCCGTCCATTTCTTCCAATAGGTATCTTTGATGAGCTTTCTTTCTTTTTTGCATTGATATAGCTGAGCCACATTATTACTCATTTTCTTCACCTCTTTCTCTACATCCTTATGCATTATACCTAAAGGTATACACATAGCCGCTGAAAGTTCTGCGTCTGATTTATATATGAGTTCCGTGATTGGGATGATTCCAAATATCATACTGTATATTGGTATTTGTGAATTCAACAAGTTCTCCAAGGATGTGAAGCCCTCCTCACGAATCCATTCATCCCTGTTTCTATAGCGAAGTAGCCTTTCCGAATCTGAATCTTTTTCATTTTCATTTCTATGTAAGGCAGCTATCACTGATTCTATTTGCGTTAAAAAGATGTGAGTAGTCCAGGCATTTTGAGATTGTGTGATATATATCAACAAACTGTTCAATTTTTGTTCAATTAATCTATCCATTTTTTGTCTGAATCTTTTCAACCTTGGATTCGAACAGAATAAGATGGCATGATATCTATTTCCTTTTGCGTCTGATTTCGCTGTGCACCATTTGCATGAAGCTAGACGAATATTCCATTTGGATTCGCTTAGATCTGTCAGACAGCTGACTTGTTCTTCCGTTCCTGCTTCAAGCTCTTTATTCATCCAGCCTTTCCTATAGATTGTAGATTTATAGAGGCTCCTGGTATGTGTTCTGGATAATCCACGAGATGACCGAAAAAGACTTTTATTGTTTCTTAATTCATCCCATGTCATACACGCTGTGTCCATTATTCTCCACGGTAAGCCTTGTGTAGCTCTCCTCTTCAATTCTCTAATTCGAGCTTTCTGAAATCTATCTACCATAACATCTGAAATATGTTTGTCTATTGCTTGTCCATCACATGTTACAAAAAATCGCAATCCTGATGATGGCATTTTGATTTCATATCTTGGTTGCGTTGATTGAAATCTATGAGAATGTAATAAGTCCGCTGCTAAGTCAGCATAATGATTGCAACTTAACAAAAACAAATTTGGAACTAACTTGTCATATCTCGGATCCGTTTTAATTCCTTTTCCTTTAGTATCCAACTGATGAGAATCTACTTTGAAAATAGGAAATATATTATGAGCATCCCAATACTTCGATGTCCAATGTGTGTTAGACGTTTCCGATGTATCCGTCCACTTCCTGCTAAACTCCATGAATAATCCCTGTTGGTGTTGTTTCGATTGGAATAATATATTGGTACGTGAATTCATATCCCCTTCTTTAAAATTGTATTCCAGCCGCTCACAAATGTTCTTGCTAATTCCCGAAGCTATTTTTCGAATGTATATCCTATCCCTTAGAAGTTTATTTGGTCTATCTCTAATTGTTTGTGCTGCCAGTCTGACTGCCTGGCTGTCCATGATATACACTTTTGGGAATCTTTGTTGAAACAGTTCCAGTGCTAAGCATAGCCCTATTCCTTCGCCGTGTCCTATGTCTATGAAAGAAGTTCCCAACTTCGTTGGGGCTTGGGCTGCTCTAGCTATAATTGGAATGGCAGGTCTATTAACCCATTTCCCGTCGCTTATGCTCTCGCCTTCATGTAAGTCCATTATACATAGCACAGCTGCGCCGGTCGTGGAACTTTGTGTCTCATTATTGTCATTTCCTAGTAATGATCCATCTGAAGCAACGAAAATAGGACTTTCATGATTAAGAATATCTCTCATTTGGAATTTTTCCTCCTGTTCCTTTAAAATGATCATAGCCTCAGAATGAACTTCTTTTGCTGTCAATTTCCATGAGCCGATTCCAAATTTTCGCTGTAACAAATTGGATACATTGATGAACTTCCAATTATCCGGATTTCTTATATCTTCGTCATATGACAAAGTTTTCGAATTTCTTCGCCATTCCCAGCAATTATACATCTTAGAGATGTCATGAAACATTTGCGTTTTTGCATCTTTTAATGTTTTACGTATTACATTAAGAGTGGTTGGAAGTTTCCATCCCTCTGGCACCTGAACATTGTCGTGTAATATTCCCTCGTTCGATATTGCCGTTTTTAAAAACACGTGAAATTTCCCACCAAAAGCCAAATCCAAATTTCTGCTGCTCCCTTCTCCAATTGAATAATTTTTCATTCCATTATAACGCTCGTTTCCAATAGTGCAAAATCGTTTCTGTCCGTTTAAAATACTCATTACATAATTGATTATACCATCTTTTCTATCTCTGATGTGAAATCCATAAGCTGCTAATTTTGATATAGCCTTGCCCATGTAGTTGAGTGATATTTTATCTGACGGATTGTTATGTCTAATAAGAAAAGCCGATGTTCTTGCCCTCATTACTTCTGCATCTAGCATGCTTCCGTTAAGGCCTATCTCTAACTCCCTAGCGTTTGCAACCACATCAGTGTCTACAAACGATTTAAACCCGTAGCCTCCATGCTTCTCGCCTATGAATAAAATATGTTTAGCATCCGAATGTGATAATCCATGTCGCTTCATGATATTCTGCACCAAAATTTCGTCACAGTCTTGCAAATCTTTGATAGTATGACCCATTTGCAATGGTGCATATGAATGCACTGTGCTGCATAACATATTGGAACAAAGATTTTGAGCCTCCTTTTCCATATTCGATATGCGCAAAGTTCGTATTCTATTTTTAATTTTGTTCAGAACCTCAATTGAACCAGAAGAAGAATCCCCATTAAGCGTACTCTTCATGCCTAGATGTTTGTGCGCCTTTGGATTGTATACATTTAAAATTTCTTGTTGTTTTTCAGAGTCCAATTCGTGAAATTTCGTCAATTTATATATTTTCTGCAATTCCCTATCCTGCAAACACATTTTGTGAGGTACTTTTTCGATTTGGGGTCCGTCTATCGTGAAACTCCACGCGATTGATTCGATAGAAGAAAGGCTTACAGCTGTTTCGGCAGTTAAATTAAAATAATGTACCTCGGATTTAGAGCCTTTTCGACCTATTTTCGTAACTAAAGATAGGTCACCTGCGTGTTGAATATAATGCTTGGTTGCATTAATAACGTCTTCTTCACAAAATGATGACGTATAACGAGTGTTATCGTCGCAATATCCTATGCGGTCTACTTCTACTATACCATCTTCCTTATCCGATACGTGCATTCGATATGCATCTTTGTTTTTTGCTATATTTAAAGAATTTCTGAGATTTACGTCACACTTAGATCTGTCATGTTCTATATTTTCCAGAATATTTAGCCAAAGATCATGTTTGAATTTGATCACCAAATTCGCCATTGTGGGCGAATCCGGGTTCCCCTGCTCCAACCCGCAAACGAACCTGGCGTGGCCGACCCCCTTGCCCGTTATTATCTCCACTGTTTTTTCCTCCATTCCACTTGCCTTCAACTCGAGGAACCCCTGCTCCGGAAACCCGTTGACCCGCATAGCTGCTAACAGTATCTCGACCGGAATACGATCAAAAAATTTTTCTTCATCCTCATCTGTTTGAGAAGATGGAATGCCGCTTTCTATGCAATCCTCTCTTACACCTTGCTCCACCCCTACCAAAGTTGTGCATCCTCTTCCCTTGATGTAGGCTGCTATTCCTGAATGTAATATGTTGGCTTTTTCAATCCCTGTACTTGAAAAGGAGGTGCAAATTGCATTAATAAAACAATAAACATCATGACACAGGCTGATTGGCCTATATTCATTCACCCGCCCCGGTTTCGGGATAGGGAACCTTGCAACCCTTTTAAGTCTATATGGTACGTATCTCATTAACAAAATCAACTTATTTATATGAAACAAACAGTCCTGCCATCTTTTTCCGAACCTTCCGATAACAGCCATATGGAAGCCATTGTACCGTGCCTTGCCTGGAACAGTGGATAGAGATTTCCAAAAAGATTCTTTGAAAATTGAGTCGTTGTTCATCCCACCTTCCTTATCCGTAAGAAAAAATGGGTAAAATAACTCCTTGTTATCCTCCGATAGTGGGCGAAATAATCTTGCCGTGTGGTTACCATGAGCTCGAACGAAGGCTTTCTTGAGTTTAGTTGACAATTTTTCACCATTGTGAATTAATTTTGGAATATCATCCATTGTAACCTTTCTTTCTGGATTAAGTTCTATACCCCTCGTTCCTAGCAAACCTTCAGACTTAAGCTTAGCAAACGCACAAGCTTCGGAAGCCTTGGAAGCAGCCATCCAATCCCCGTGAAAGTTTCCGGTGGCGATCAACTCTTCCACATCGTTTTTACATTTTCGGAATATATTCGTCTCCGCATCCCAAATTTCAGTATGAGTTGCAGGTACTTCCCTGGCTTTTGGTAAGACTTTTTTCGTGAATGCTTCAATCTTATTTACTTTCAACAGATAGAAAAGTGAATCCGCTCTATATCTAACCTGAGCCTTGCTAAGTTTACTTTCCAATTTCTTTAATTCTTTTTGAGCAGTTTCTAAATTCTCTTTGATTTGTGCAATTTCATTCACTGCGCTGTCACCATAAGATACGTTCCATTCTATATGTTTGCATGAATTAATCCAATCGACGATGCTTCCATTATTCAGAAACTCAAATGTAGTCTGTGCCGACGACTTACAGAAACCCTGATGACAATCCGATTCCCCAAGCCAACAATTAATTAGTTTAACGGTGGTCTCCGATACGCAATCAAATTGAGAATATTCAGGTCCTTCTAAGCCTATTGCTGTACACGGCGTGATAGCATCATTTCCCTTCTTCTTTGAATGGAAGTCGAACGCTTTCATATGTCCTGCTCGTTCCTCTGCCTCACTCAGGTATTCGGTGCTAATTCTTCCCGCTTTACTCTCTATTGCCTTCGTGTTCAAGGTTTTATTCCATGATTTTTTAATTTGGTCAAATATCTTTTTTGACTCAAATGGATTTGATGAATCTGAATTATTCTCATTCAATAAATGAATATATCCTTCAATTCTTCTTCTCTTTAGTTGGACATTGGCTCGCAGATACCTAAGTTTCGTGGCAATTGGCAAATTTGAAAAAGGTTTAAAGTCACCATTTTTTAGACGGATAGTGTTCCTTGTTGTTGCGCCTTTAGACAAGCAGTCCGATTCATGTACCAATTGGAGAAACGTCATAATATCCTGCACTCCAGCCTCGAATCTATTTAGAAGTTGACTTAACTCAGCTGCTTGACTTTCAGATATTTTTACTAATTCATTCCTATCACCACGCACGTTCTGCTCGATTCCTGATTCCCATAATGATTTATAAAGCTTTTTAATTTGAATTTCCATCGCAGCCAAATAAAAATCCGTTGCTTCTGCAGAGTCTCCTGTTAAATTCTGCACTTTTTTATACAAATGAGCATGCTCTTTATACCTTTTGGATTCCTTAAATTGGGTATCATCTAACTGTAGAGAATCCCCTTCATTCCCATGACGTTTTAATTTGATTTGAGATAACTTATTATAAGCGAACCTGGTTGTCTCTTCTCCTTGCTCTTCATTGTTCTCTCCTCTTCTAATGTATGAGCATTGAATAAGTTTATGATCAGAAGCGAATAAACTATTTCCCAGACCATCTTTGTCTATTTCCGCATTCTCAATGAGATCTTTTGCCCTTTCATTATCTGGGAACAAAATGTGATCAATTCCTCTGGCCCCTTTGTGACCGAATCTAGTGAGATATTGAGAATCCGAAGATTTCTCTCGCACTACTGAAGTGTACTTTTCCCGAAAAGCCGCCACAATGCCATTTTCTTTCGTATTTTTCAATCTTGTGGCGCCAGAATTGTCTCTATCGGAAATGGAATATGTTTCCTGCATATCCCCCAAAATCATTATTTGCATACCTGGAAAACGCTTCATCCAGGATTTATGGAGTTTCTTTACTAAGAAAACAGTTGTTTGGCGCAATTGTTCTTTCTGTTGCTCCTCTTCCTTACTAGCACTGCCACCTCTTGCCATGGCATAAATTGATATTATCCCTAATTTCTGATTTTTTGCAAATTCGAATGCGATAGAAGTTATTCTCCCATCCAATTTACTGTCGAAGTCTGCAATTACTTTCCCGCCCCATTTCCATGAATCATATAACAAGATCTGATGATTTGTTTCGAAGCAACAAATTCGTGCTGATTGTAATTCATTTTTACGACATGCTTTCCACGCGTTTAGGTTCCTTTCCTGATGTGCAAACGGTTCTTGTAGACTGAGGAAGGTGAAATTGCCATCTAGAAACAATTTGGCAGCTATGCCGTGATCGTATTTATTCTGGATATTAAAGCATCCGATGATATCCCTATGCGTTTGAATATGTTCAGTCTCTGCTTTCTTTACCCGTTGTAGAACTTTATGAAAATAGGCATTTCTATTTTTAACTAAATTCTCTGCATTATTGGATAACAATAGTCGTTTCTGATTAGAAGAAACACTTTCCAAAGAGCTCAGTGATGAGGTATCGAAGGTGTCAGGCGTGACTTGAGTGAAGCTTTTGTCCTCCAGTTGAGATTTATTGTTTTTTATATCGACTTGATTCGATTCGTCAAATAAGAAGTCCTGCGATGAAGTTGTACTTATAGACATATCTGAGTTATCCTCTTCTATGTATATTGTATCTTCTTGTACTTCTCTATTGACATCATATTTTTCAAAAATCTTCTCCATATTTTCGAAATGATACTCGTTTACATTGTTTTGGCTGGTCCGTTCTTGCACATGTAGAGTATTCTTCGCATCAATTTGCGAATCCGTAGTTTTTTCCAGAGAATAGAAATCATCAGAGTCCGGCGAAAATAGATGTTTATAATAATCTCTGTTCTCTTTTGAAGACATAATACAAATTGCTTAATCAACGTCCGGCTGGCCTATGAGTCCTATGATAAATCCTGAGATTATCAATTGGGTTTGGGAAAAGGCGGAGACCAGAGAGAACTATTGGAAGAGCTACTGTCGGAATCGTCGTCCAAAATATCCGATAATCTACGAGATTTTGACGATGTTCGTTTACTCGAAAATTTAATGAATGGCTTTACGATGCTCACTATTCGTCTTTTCTGAGTTTTATTAACCGGAATTATTTGTTCTTTGGGCGGGCTCTGAATTCCGATTGATTGAAGTGTATCTGGAAAAATTGGTAGCACTGTAGGTTTATGAATACTTTCAATGGTATCTTGATGTTTAGCAATGATCTTTGCTATCCAATCTTTTATAAATAAAATCCTGTTGCTCAGAGCTATCAATTTCTCTCCTGCTGGATCCGAATTGTTACTCAGTCGTGAAAGCGTATTGAATAAATTAATATTGCAATTAGATTTAGCAAACACCGCTTTTAAATGTGCTCGATAGGCAATAGTTCTGGCTATTTCCACAAAAGTTCTACCAAACTGAATCCTTTCGCGTAAAATGTGAACGGACGTTTCTTTGCGTATAACTATTGCTTCGAACGAACAGAAATCTTGTTCCCGAAGTACCTCGAGGATGCGTGGAAAAAGCTTCAAATAACCCACTATATTAAACCAGAAAAAGTTGCACCGTGCAGCTGAGTGCTGCCAATGAGTTTGATCGCTACCCGAATACTCCACTCCTAAAGCGATGAGCTTATCAATATTGAAAGCGATATAAGGACTTTCCTGTATTAAATCCAACTGATGTCGTATTTGGAATTCTTTTAAACAGATAGACTGAATTTCCTTTCGAAGCCACATAAATTCCGTTGACCGACTGTAGATTGTAAGAAGAAAAGAAAATATCCAACTCCTATTCCGTGGCTATTCTATTGTTGAATATCCTTGACGATGGGTCAATTTTAAAAACCAAATCAAAAACAATCCCTTTGATCACTGAATTCTTCTGAAAGGTGGATGAAAAACTGGCTGAATCAGAGAAATCTCTAGATAGAATATTGATGGCAATTTCGAGTGCAAGTTCTATTACTCCAAAAGTGTTAGTAATTTGATGTCTCCGCACGATTATAAGCAGCTTAGCTTTGGTAATATTTTGGTGTTGATAAGCGATCGAAAGAAATTTCACCCCTGCTTGAAAAAACCCTTTATTCTCTAGAAACTGAAACAACTCTGTATACTTTAATTTGAATCTTCTAATCCAACAATTCCAGGCTATATTTGTATGACTTAAAATCCTAGGTGCACAATAATAGCTGTCAGAATTGTAGAAAATTTTAGTGACTAATCTGTCAAGTTCTTGCCGATCTATGCGCAAAAGGATATCGTTTAAAAATTCCCGAAGGTAATCAATCCAATATTCTATAGAATGGTCCACTCCGAACGTATCCATCAATTGTCGAAATGATACGCAATCAGGAAAATGTAGCTAGGACTTAAACTTATGCGGGATTACCAAAAATACCCTAAATAAGTCAAAATATGATAGGTCTAAGAGCTGTATAAACGTCTGCGACTATTCAGGCCTTTTCCGTTTTCTCTGAGATTCCCAAAACTTTACGTAAGAAGCCTTGAGGGTACGCAACGAAGAAAAGTATACGTTTCTTATAAATCTTGCGTAAGTCTTCAATTTTCAAACTTGACAGAATCAAGATTGTGACGTATGATTGAACCAATAGCTGTTGCCGGAGTAGATTTAAATTTTTTTCCAAATTTTCGTGCGTAGATATAACCTAAAAAGGTATAATTAGCCACTTTAACGAAAACTTAAATAGAGTGACTTGAATGTGACTCGATAAATAGTTAGAAAGATTTGAAATTTGAATCTTCCAAAATTCTAAGAATAAAAGGATGAATCCCGAGTCTTGAAAGAGCTATGGGCACCGGCGATGGCGGTCTTGTGGGAAATCCGACTCAGATCTAAATGATCCAGAAGTCACACAGTAAAACTGAAAAGCTCTAACGGTAGCTTAAGTTTTTCTGATATAAATAGGTCCCAGAACTGGAGCGATAGGCCAAGATAACGTTCCTCAGATCGAAAATGCGGAAGTCTTGAGGTCGTAGAGGCTCAAATAGGAAAAATCTCTCTAAAAAGTCGCCAATAAGGTTAAAAATTAGGAGACAAGGTCCGATGAAGCTCCTAAGATAGCTGATTGCAACGGTATATTGAAGTTGAATTGAATCGTTCGAGAAGCTTCAAAAATTGAAAAAGACGGCAAATTCCCATGGAGAGGGGTTGTTCACCAAGTTACGTATTTTTTTTTTTTTAAATAAATGCGTATGTAGACAAAGTAAATAGATAAATGAATGACTATACTTAATTTAGCCAAAACAAGACACCTAAATCAAATAGGAAGAGGATTCAAGAATGTATCTATTGAGGAGAATTGCCGTGGGTTCTACCTAGCACATATGGATTAGTACATTTTTTACATGCACAACAAAATACCACGGAGTCAGTAGAATCATTAAATTAGAAGCTTGGATTTTATGATAAAAAAAGGAATCCCAAAAATCATGGAAATGGTGTCCTGTTGATTCCTGTCTAACTGATATTATCACTTTTGGTCACTTAATGAACAGCGATAGGCGTGACATAAAAATCTGTTAATTATGTTCTTAATTATATTTTTTATAATGTTATCTTAGCGATAAATTTTCATTCAATTACGGAGAAGATTATAGACCGTTTGAAGGGTTCTTTGATTTCTTGTCTTCTTGTTTGTCTTCTTTTTGTTTGTTGTCTTGTTTGTTGTTCTTACTTGTAGAGTACAATACGGTCACATTCTTCTTTTTCCAGCCAGGATTTACAAAGAATTTAGAAAATAAATCAGAGACTAGAAGATTTATTCAGCATGACCTATTTTGCAGCGGTGCGTCTTCAAGCAAAGGAAGTGATGCTGTACATTTACCAGCAAAAACAAGTGATACTCCATCTTTCCATAAATCTTTAGTTTTGGTTAAGAATGATCCTATACATATTAATGAATCTTGCAATAAAATGTCATTCAATCCATCAATTAGTGCCAAAAGTGGCCCAACCACCATCGCGAACGGAGCTCCGAATCATATTGTAGAATCTTCAGGTTCCGAATATGAAAGTGGGAGTGACTATACTAATGATGACTCTAATGATGATGACAG
>Ga0209092_10004204_pt1 | contig 12145 bp, 15 predicted proteins | sample FraStrMetagenome_FD_187446 | JGI IMG/M metagenome (GOLD analysis project Ga0209092, IMG submission 187446) | Marine eukaryotic phytoplankton communities from Arctic Ocean - Fram Strait ARC3M Metagenome (SPAdes) (version 2) | ecosystem: Environmental > Aquatic > Marine > Oceanic | place: Fram... | reverse complement strand
GAGAATAACAATGGCTATGAAAATCCGCTTGGCCCGTGGTGGGTCCAAAAAGCGCCCCTTTTACCGTGTTGTTGCTGCTGACGCGCGCATGCCGCGCGATGGTCGCTTTATCGAAAAATTGGGCACATATAACCCACTTTTGGCAAAAGACAGCGAAGAGCGTGTAAAGCTCAACCTTGAGCGCATTCAGCACTGGCTCGATCAAGGCGCACAGCCAACAGATCGTGTCTCCCGGATGCTGGAAGCCGCAGGCGTGATCCCGGCCAAAACACGCAGCAACCCGATCAAAGCCAAACCTGGCAAAAAAGCTATTGAGCGCGCCGAAGAAAAAGCCGCAAAAGCGGCCACTCCAGTGGAAGAACAGGCCCCCACAGAAGAGGCCCCCGCAGAAGAAGCAGCCGCAGAAGAGTAATCTTCCGCGCAGCGCGGCCTATACCTCGAAAAATAATGAACCCCGCCTCTTTGGCGGGGTTTTCCATTTTAAGGTTTCGCATTAAGGGTAAGGCATGTTATTGCGCCCTATTCGCTCTTTGATGCTAATCGGAATATGCTTTTTGGTTGGGTATTTTTACGCCCGCCATCAGGCCAGCGATATGTGTATCGAAGATGGTGGCAAAATGCAAAACGGCTATTGTTTAGGAGTGACCCAATGACAGCTTTGATCTGTGTTGGCATGATTGCAGGTGCTTATGGAGTGCGTGGCGAATTACGAGTGAAGAGCTATTGCGCCACCCCAAGCGATATAGAAAACTACGCGCCTCTGTTGGATGAATCCGGGAATCACAGCTTTGAGCTGTCGTTGATCGGCCAAATCAAGAATGGGTTTTCGGCTCGAATCGTTGGGGTTGAGACCAAAGAACAAGCCGATATGCTACGCAGCACACAGCTGTTCGCCCGCCGCGAAGATCTGCCGGCTTTACCAGATGATGAATACTACTATTCCGATTTGATGGGCCTGCAGGTCTGCGACACAGGCGGCATTGAAATTGGTCATGTAAAATCCGTGATGAACCACGGCGCAGATGATTTGCTTGAGGTGACAGTCCCCGGTGCGTCAGATACGGCCTTAATCCCCTTTACAAAGGCGATTGTGCCCACTGTAGATGTAGCTGCGCGCCGAATTGTTATTGATCCGCCTGAAGGGCTGCTATGACCGCACCCAGCAAATCTCATGGGCGCAAGTCGATCCGCGCAGCGCTCAAACCCAGAGCCCTCGATGGCGAAACGCCAGATTTGGCCGGTGTCTGGCGCGCGGATGTGATCACACTTTTTCCTGATCTTTTCCCTGGAGTTCTGGGGGCCTCCCTCACAGGGAAGGGTCTAAAGGACGACAAGTGGCAATTGCACACCCATGATCTGCGCGCCTATGGCGAGGGCAAGCATCGCAATGTTGATGACACCCCAGCCGGTGGGGGAGCAGGTATGGTCATGCGTGCCGATGTATTGGGCCGAGCCTTGTCAGATATATTGCTGCGCCGCCCGCCCTGCCCAATTATCTACATGTCGCCCCGCGGCCGCCCCTTGACCCAAGCGCGCGCACAAGCTTTGGCCGATGGGCCGGGCGCTGTGGTCCTGTGTGGCCGGTTTGAGGGGATTGATCAAAGGGTGATTGATCACTTCAAAATCGAAGAAATCAGCATTGGAGACTATGTACTCTCCGGTGGCGAATTGGCGGCACAGGTGATGCTTGACGCCGCTGTTCGCTTCATTCCTGGCGTGCTGGGCAACCAGGTCAGTACGGAACAAGAGAGCTTTTCCAACGGCCTGTTGGAACACCCGCAATACACCCGCCCGCCCGTTTGGGAAGGACGTGAAATTCCACCTGTGTTGCTGTCTGGTAATCATGGCAAAGTTGCACAATGGCAGGCCGAACAATCCGAAGCCCTAACTCGAGACCACCGGCCAGATCTTTGGGAAAAATATTGGGATTAAGGCGCTCCTGAGCGCCTTAATCCCAATCTATCCTCTTGCTTTGTCAGCAGTCTCGAAATATATGGCAAAGGCCTGGTCCAAAGATGGATTCGGGCGGCTGTGCTAGTTCGTTTTCGATTATACGTGCTCCCTTTCTTCGGGGCCTGCGGATCAACAAACCCATTCGTACAGCGACAAGCAACGACGACCTGATCTCTAGCGGGCACTGCGGTGGACCCGGAAGAAGACTGAGAGCTCTGAGGTGGTATCAAACTTCGTGGAACAACCACGAGCAACCAAAGGAGCGTCAGATGAATCTGATTGCACAATTAGAGGCGGAGCAAATTGCCGTCCTTGGGAAGGACATTCCCGATTTCAAAGCCGGTGACACCGTGCGTGTTGGTTTTAAAGTAACCGAGGGCACCAGAAGCCGGGTTCAGAACTACGAAGGCGTATGTATAGCACGCAACAATGGCGTTGGTATCTCAGGATCGTTCACGGTTCGTAAGATTTCGTTTGGTGAAGGCGTGGAACGTGTGTTCCCTCTGCATTCCACCAACATCGACAGCATCACCGTTGTCCGCCGTGGTCGCGTACGTCGCGCCAAGCTGTATTACCTCCGGGATCGTCGTGGTAAATCCGCACGTATCGTAGAGCAAACCAACTATAAACCCAAGTCTTAAGGAGCGGGACCATGAAAAAAGATACCCATCCAGACTATCACTTCATCAATGTCAAAATGACCAATGGCGACATCATACAAATGCGCTCTACCTATGGCGCAGATGGCGATCAACTGTCTTTGGACATCGACCCCTCCGTGCATCCGGCTTGGACCGGTGGCGGCGCGCGCTTGATGGACACTGGCGGCCGTGTGTCAAAGTTCAAAAAGAAATACGAAGGTTTGGGCTTCTAAGCCATTCCCCTTCACAAATAGTAAAGGCCGGCTTCTTGGAGCCGGTCTTTTTTGTTGGCTTTGCTCCATGCATCGAAGAAAATCGAAATGGGTAAGCCCCTTCGCAAGGTTCTTTCCTTGTCCGCGTTGAGCGTCTATATCCGCGGCAAAATACACTAAATTTAAGAGGCATGAGATGGCGCATATTATCGTCGTAGGCAATGAAAAGGGCGGTTCCGGCAAGTCGACCACAACCATGCATCTGGCCACCGCTTTGGCGCGTATGGGTCACCGGGTGGGTGGTCTGGATTTGGACTTACGCCAAAAAACATTCGGCCAATATGTCACCAACCGCATCCGCTATGCAGCCCAAAGTGATATCACGCTCCAATCGCCCAATTACATTGATTTTCCTGAAATTGCAGAAGCCGATCTTAATCCGGGTGAAAACCTGATGGACCGCCGCCTTTCGGCCGCTGTAGAACTGCTGGAGCCACAGTCTGATTTCATCGTGATTGATTGCCCAGGCAGCCACACGCGCATGTCTCAAATGGCCCATGCTATGGCCAATACCCTCATCACCCCGCTCAATGACAGCTTCGTCGACTTTGATCTTCTGGCAAAAATTGAGAGCGATGGGATCACGGTGAAAGGTCCGTCTGTCTATTCCGAAATGGTATGGAGCGCGCGACAATTGCGCGCTCAGGCCGGGCTGGCGCCCCTGGATTGGATCGTGGTGCGCAATCGGCTCGGTGCGCAAAACATGATCAACAAACAAAAAATGGGCGATGCCATCGCGCTCCTCGCCAGGCGCATCGGATTTCGCGTGGCGCCCGGATTTGGCGAACGGGTGATCTTTCGCGAGTTATTTCCCCGCGGTCTCACCCTTCTTGATCTCAAGGATGTAGGGATCAATCAGTTGAGCATGTCCAATATCGCCGCGCGGCAAGAGCTGCGCGAATTGGTCAAGGCCCTAAACCTTCCCAATGTGTCGGTTGCTTTTTAAAGCAATTCCGCACTGCTAGGTGGATCACAGCCTTCACGTCCACAGTTGATAGCTGCCGCTCTGGCGGCCCGGCTCAAAACATCTTGCAACCTAGCCTGCGGCAGCTCTGACAAGGCCGTCTGCGTGAGCGGATCTGCGCCATTGAGGCAGCTCAATACAGTTCCCATGAAGGTATCCCCAGCGCCAACCGTATCGATCAATTTCCCCACAGGGTGAGCCGGCACGATGACCCTGTTACCATTGCAATATCCAAGGGCGCCCTCGGCTCCTTTGGTGATGATGGTCAGCTTGGCTGTGGCTTTGGCCAGCAATGCCTCGCAAGCCGCTTCAAATGACAACTCGGGATAAATCCACTCCAGGTCTTCATCACTGAGTTTGATCACATCCGAATGCCACATCAAATGCCATAGGCGCGCAAGGTAAGACTCGCGGTCTGAAATCAGCATAGGGCGCACATTGGGATCCAGAGTGGTGACGATACCCGCTTTATGTTTCGCAACGAAAAATTCAGTCCAAGCCTCCGCATCCACCCCAGCTATGATGGACAATGAGGTCAGATGAAAAGCGTGGCCGTCTTTCGGGAAATAGGCATTAAGGGAGGGTAAATCTACCTGCCGTTCAGCCGTATCACCTCGGTAAAATTGATAACTAGGCTGGCCGTTAACCAAAGTTACCACCGCCAACGACGAAGATTTTTCCGACCGCGGGCTGAGCAGTATCACCCCATCGGCCACCATTTTATCAGCCAGAAAATGCCCCAGATTATCCTGCGCTATGGGGGTAATGAAGCCTACGTCTTGCCCCTGCCGCGCCGTTGCGCGGGCCGTGTTATAACCAGAGCCCCCGCGGACACCTGCGAATGAAACCGCAGCATCGTTGCGCGATAACTCAATGAGATCAATTAAATTGTCTCCCCCAACAACCAGCATAAGGCCCCCTTTGGAACAAAATTCGCGCCAACCTAGCGATAATTTGGGGTGAGGCGAAAATATATTTTTGACTTTCACTAGTGTTTTTTTGCCATTGCGCAATGGGCGATTGCACTTGTCGAAGCCAAATGCCTCCATGCTTGAACTCTCGCCCGGATTCGACCACTGTTACACTGGCGCTTCTGATGCGCAGATTTGATTGTTGCGAGACAGGCTATGAGTGAGTGTACGACACAAATTGTCATCATCGGCGGCGGCCCTTCCGGGCTACTTTTGTCGCAATTGCTGCATAAACGCGGCATTCAATCGGTGGTATTAGAGCGAAAGTCCAAAGACTATGTGCTCAGTCGTATTCGCGCGGGCGTCTTGGAACGCGGTCTGTTGGGGCTGATGAAAGAGGCTGGGATTGGCAGCCGAATGGCCAGGGAAGGCTTCGCCCATGACGGCACGCTGATCTCCTACGGTGACGAGATGTTTCGCATCGATTTTAAGGAGCTTACAGGGCATTCTATCATGGTTTACGGGCAAACTGAAGTCACCCGAGATCTTTATGATGCGCGCGAAGCCATGGGCGGCCAGATTGAGTATAATGTGGAAGACGTTGAGATTCACGATCTCGAAAGCAACGCGGCCACTGTAACCTATCGCCAAGACGGGCAACCCCATAAGATCAGCTGTGATTTTGTGGCCGGATGTGATGGGTATCATGGGGTTAGTCGCAAAACCATTCCGAGTGAGAGCCGCAAAGAGTATGAAAAACTCTACCCCTTCGGCTGGCTTGGGATCTTGTCACGCACACCTCCGGTCAGCCATGAGCTGATCTATGCAAATTCCGAACGCGGATTTGCACTTTGCTCTATGCGCAGTGAAAACCTCAGCCGGTATTACATCCAATGCGACCTGTCCGACCGACCAGAGGATTGGAGCGATGCGGACTTTTGGGCCGAATTGAAGCGCCGGTTGCCACCAGAGGTGGCGGAAAAAATGGTCACGGGCCCTTCGATAGAAAAAAGCATCGCACCCCTACGGTCATTTGTCAGCGAGCCAATGCGTTGGGGCCGCTTATTTCTCTGCGGCGATGCCGCCCACATCGTACCACCCACCGGCGCAAAAGGCCTCAATACAGCCGCCTCTGATGTGCATTATCTTTATAATGGTTTGCGACAGTTTTACGAGACAGGCGATGCAGCGGGGATTGATGGCTACTCCGAGTTGGCCCTCGCCCGAGTTTGGAAGGCCGAACGCTTCAGCTGGTGGTTCTCATCGCTCATGCATCGTTATCCAGACCAAAGCGCCTTCGATTTTAAGATGCAGACGGCAGAAATAGAATTCTTGCGCAGCAATCGCGCCGCGCAACAAGCTATGGCTGAAAACTATGTTGGCCTGCCCTATTGATCCCGCCACGTGACTAAAGACAATCACAGATCACAAATATTTTCAGACCGAGAGGGAGTCTCAATGACTGATTTTGCGAAGACCCGACAGATGTTCGATATTCCGCCAGGTATGATCTATCTCAACGGCAATTCCCTTGGCCCAATGCCAAAAGCGGCTCCCAAAGCGATAAACAGCTTTTTAATGGATGAATGGCGCACTGAGCTGGTCCGGGGCTGGAACACGAAAAACTGGTTCATGCAGAGCAATTCGCTCGGTGACAGGTTGGGGCGTTTGGCAGGTGCCCCTGCGGGCAGTACCGTGGTCGGAGACACGCTCTCGATAAGGGTATTCCAAGCGGTCGCCGCCGCGCTCGCCTTGGCCCCCAAGCGCCGGGTGATCCTATCAGACAGCGGCAACTTCCCCACAGATCTTTACATGGTTGAAGGGCTCATGGGTTTGCGTGATGTGGGTTACGAGCTGCGCACCCCCACGCCTGAGGATGTTTTGGATCATATCACGGAAGAGGTGGCCACCGTTATGGTCACAGAGGTTGATTACCGCAGCGGCCGCAAACATGACATGCAGGCCATTATCAAAAAAGCACACAGCGTTGGTGCAACAGTGGTTTGGGACTTGGCCCATTCAATCGGTGCTATTCCTGTAGATGTATATGGCACAGATGCCGACTTCGCAGTCGGATGCACCTATAAATTCCTCAATGCTGGCCCCGGCGGACCAGCATTCATCTATGTCGCACCTCGTTTGATCGATCAGGTGGAGCCCGTGCTCTCAGGCTGGTTTGCGCATGAGGCACCATTTGCTTTTGATCTCAACTTTCGTCCGATGCCAGGAAAAATTGATCGCATGCGGATCGGCACCCCGTCAATTGCGGCGTTCTCTTTGCTTGGAGCCGCACTGGATATTTGGGATGGGATAGATATGTTAGATTTGCGGATCCGGTCAATTAAGCTTTCAGAAGCCCTGATTTCCGGTGTTGAGGCCAAATGCCCCGGCTTAACCCTCGCCAGCCCACGCGATCCCGAGCAGCGCGGCAGCCATGTGGCCTTTGAATTTGAACATGGCTATGCCTGTATGCAAGCTCTGATTGCTCAAGGGGTAATCGGAGATTTTAGAGCTCCTAATATTATGCGCTTTGGCGTCACACCCTTGTTCACCAGCTTGGAAGACATCACCCACGCGGTTGATATTCTGGCCAATATATTAACTAAAAAAACTTGGCAGAACCCAGAATTTCAAAATAGAGCCTTGGTGACCTAAAGCAGCCTGACGCAGCGATTGCATGTTTTAGCCCAATTGGCTCCTCATAGGTTGATTGGAAGCACAAAAACCTCTTTCAGTTAAAGTGAAGAAGGTTTCCATAATATATTAAAAATACATTGGCTACCAATTGGTGCTGCACAATTATCGCTGGGCAAAAGCCCTCGAAGACCAGTGCCTAACTTTTCAAGCCGCACTCGCTCGCAACGCAGAGGCGGCGACAGAGCAATTGGAATCCCATTTGCGTAAAAGCGTTTCTTCTCTCTTGCGGCCAATTAACGCCCTTCGCCATTGTGTTTTCGACTACGCAACCTATGTTGAGCCACGAAGATATTGGAGAGTAAAATGGCCTATACCCCCCCCAAAATTTGGACATGGGACGCCCAAAATGGTGGCAAATTTGGCAACATCAACCGGCCTATTGCCGGGCCAACCTTCGAGAAAGAGCTCCCCCTTGGCCAGCATCCTTTGCAGTTATATTCTCAAGGCACGCCCAATGGTGTGAAAGTCACAGTGATGCTCGAAGAGCTGCTCGCGCTTGGGCATGAGAGTGCAGAATATGACGCCTGGCTGATCCCCATCAGTGACGGAGCGCAGTTCGGTAGCGGGTTTGTAGGCCTCAACCCCAATTCCAAGATTCCAGCCATATTGGATCAAGAAACTGGGCTTCGTATCTTCGAAAGTGGATCAATTTTGATTTATCTGGCCGAAAAATTTGGTGAATTTCTTCCAAAGGATATCGCTAAGCGTACCGAGACATTGAATTGGCTATTTTGGCTCCATGGATCTGCCCCCTATTTGGGCGGCGGCTTTGGTCATTTTTACGCCTATGCGCCAGAGAAATTTGAATATTCCATCAATCGCTTCTCAATGGAGGCGAAACGCCAACTCGACGTGCTCGACCGCAACCTGGCAGAGCGGCAATTTTTGGCTGGAGACAGCTATTCCATCGCAGATATTGCGACAGCCCCATGGTACGGTGCCTTGGTCAATGGTTTGCTCTATGATGCAGCAGAGTTCCTTGACGTGACCAGCTATAAAAATGTGACGCGTTGGGCCGAGGAAATCTTTGCCCGCCCTGCCTTTCAGCGCGGCCGCATGGTCAACCGCACCCATGGGCCAGCCGCTGAACTTCTGGCAGAGCGTCATAGCGCAAGCGATTTTGAGAACCTGCACAAGGCATAAACACCACTGACCCTGCCAATCTGTGCACAATGGTGCTTTCAAACTTGCCAATCTTTGCGCCTTGCCGGCATAATCCAATCAGTTTCATCGGAGGGGTCTCATGTTCAAAACAGCGTTGGTCACAGGCGGCAATGGCAATCTTGGCCGTTTGGTGGCGCAGCATCTGGAAGCCATCGGCACACGAGTTGTAAGTTTCGACCTGCCCGGCAGTGAAGGCGCCCATTGCGATCCACGGCATGCCGTCGTCTTAGGTGATATGCGAGACCAGAGCCTCTTGGAGGACATGCTCGTCGCCTACAAGCCTGACATGGTGATCCACCTAGCATCCATGCTTTCGGGCAGCTCTGAAGCCAATCCCGAATTGGCTTGGGAAGTGAACGCCTCTAGTTCCATTCGCTTGATGCGCCTGTGTTTGGACCGAAACATCGGACCTTTTTTCTTCGCCAGCACCGCGGCAACCTATGGTCCTGACCTGGCCAGTCCAGTTGCATTGAACACGCCCCAGTGGCCCGAAAATATTTATGGCGCAACCAAAGTCGCGGTAGAGCGCATGGGTGTTTACCTCAAATTAAAGCAGGGATTTGATTTTCGCTGCCTGAGGTTCCCTATGGTTCTGTCCCCCTCAGCCCCAGCCGGTGCCATGACCGCCTATCCAAGCCACGCTATCGCGGCGGCGGCCAGAGGCGACAATTTCGTTATGCCAGTTGCCCCAGATACCGGCATGTCGACGCTTTACCTCAATGATGTGACACGCAGTATCGTTGAAATTTGCTCTGCCCAGCGGGCTGCATTAACCCAACATGCCTATAATCTGCATAGCTACATGTTCACGGCCCAAGACCTGGTGGAGGCAATCCTAAACCGTTTTCCTGATTTTACCTGCACGTTCACCCCAGACAGCCCGACTGATGACCTCATCCAGCGCTGGCCAGATGTCTTTGATGATAGCGCTGCGCGGGCAGATTGGGGCTGGGCGCCGCATTATGACTTTGACGCCACCATTGAGGCGCTGGTGCAATTCGCGAAAGCCCAAAGGTAAAGGCCCTGACATGAGCTCCTATGACACCCTGTTAATCTCCAGACCTGCGAACCATGTCGTGCAAATCACTTTGAACCGCCCTGATTTTGCCAATGCGTTCAACACGCAAATGGCTTTGGATCTGGTGGATATTTTTGAATCTCTGTCCATGGACCCCAGCGAAACCCACGCGATCATTCTCACCGGATCTGGCACCCGCGCCTTTTGTGCAGGCGGGGATTTGAAAGAACGCCATGGGATGACCAACGCCGCATGGTCTAAACAGCATTTGATCTATGAGCGCATGGCCCGCGCAGTAATTACTTGCCCGATTCCCATAATTGGGGCCATAAATGGTGCGGCTTATGGAGGCGGATGCGAGTTGGCCGCAGCCGTCGATTTTGCCTATGTGGCCCATGGCCCGCGCAGTAATTACTTGCCCGATTCCCATAATTGGGGCCATAAATGGTGCGGCTTATGGAGGCGGATGCGAGTTGGCCGCAGCCGTCGATTTTGCCTATGTGGCCCGTGGCGCGCGTTTTGCGCAGACCGAAGTTAAAATCGGCATCATTCCTGGCGCGGGCGGCACACAGACCCTTGCGCGCGCGATTGGGGAGCGACGGGCCAAGGAATTGATCCTCACAGGTGAGGTCTTCACGGCCGAGCAAGCTCTAGACTGGGGTCTCGCCAATGCCATCTACCCGATTGAAGAGTTGCTCCCCGCAGCGCTCAAGACCGCCAAAACCATTGCCAGCAACGCGCCGATTGCAGTGCGGCAAGCCAAACTGGCGATTGGGCGCGGGGGCGGATTGGGGCTGGCAGATGGGTTGGCTATGGAAATCGAGGCCTATAATCGCACCATTCCCACCGAGGATCGCCGCGAAGGGGTGGCCGCATTCAATGAAAAACGCCCACCAATGTTTCGCGGACAGTGACCCAAAGCTGAGCGCAGCTCAGGTGCTGGAGGTAGTCCGCGTGGCCAAGATGCGCATCAAAGCGGCATCACGTTCTTGCTCCAATTGCGCAATGGATTTGCCCTGGGCCTCTGCCTCAACGCCTGCGATCAATACGGCCCGCAGCTCTGGGGTTAATTGCGGAGTGCCAAGCGTGCTCCAACGCCCCTCCTGACTATCGCCGAGATGCTCGAGATAGTGGGCCATGCCACCAGAGCCACCCCCCAGATGGTAGGTCATGTGCGCGCCCATAACTGCCCAGCGTAGTCCCGGCCCATTAACCAACGCAAGATCCACCGCTTTCACATCAGCGATGTCTTCAGCGACAATATGCACCGCTTCGCGCCAGAGAGCAGAGGCCAGCCGATTGGCCAAATGACCCACCGCCTCACGCTTCATCCGCACGGGTACCCGGCCAATGCGGCGGTAAAGATCTTCAGCGTGCGCCAAAGTCGTCTCCGCTGGGCAAAACAGCTCAACCAGGGGCACGAGATGAGGAGGGTTATAGGGGTGGGCATTCAGCAGACGCTCAGGCCTGTCCATCTGCGCGCTCAGACGCGACCAGGGCAGACCAGAAGCACTGGACGCGATCAGAGCATCGGCCTCGGCGTGTAGCTCAAAGCTGCGATAAAGATCGTGCTTCACATCCAGGCGTTCGGGTGCATTCTCTTGCACGAAAAACGCACGTGACAACACCTCTGTAAGCTCAGAATGGACTGTCAAACGCCTGAGACTATCCGCGCCAGCACCCAATTTCCGCAGTTGCGCTATGGGCGACTTGACCCGTTCTTCAAGTGCATCCCGCGCTTTGGGATCAGGATCCCAAGCCTGCACATGGAACCCATGATGCAGAAACAATGCTGCCCAGCTGACGCCAATCAACCCGGCTCCAAGAATTGCGACTGGACGCTCTGTATCCGGCATCCGGACGGTTTACCGCGGCGCCATACGGATGGCGCCATCCAAACGGATGACTTCACCGTTCAACATTTGGTTATCGATGATATGTCCAACCAGATTGGCATATTCCACCCCCTGGCCCAAGCGCCGCGGGAAGGGTACCTGCGCGCCCAGCGCGTCTTGGATCTCTTGCGGCATACCGTCCATCATGGGGGTGGCGAAAATACCCGGCGCAATGGCGCATACACGAATGCCTTTGTCGGCCAAATCCCGCGCCATTGGCAGGGTCATGCCCACGATTCCACCCTTGGATGCTGAATAGGCAACCTGACCAATTTGCCCATCATAGGCTGCCACCGAAGCTGTATTGATAATCACGCCCCGCGCGCCGTCGGGCCCGCATGGATCTGCAGCCGCCATTAAACAAGCGGCTTGAGATGCACAATTGAAACTGCCAATCAGATTAATTTGGATAGTTTTAGCAAATGTCACAGGATCATGTGCCGCGCCGCGTGATACGGTTTTAATTGCGGGGGCAATACCCGCACAATTGATCATGATGCGCGGCGTGCCTAAGGCTGCGACCACGGCCTCAAACCCTGCAGCGACGCTGACAGGATCGGCTACGTCAACATATTGAAAAAGAACACCAAGTTCCTGTGACACGGCCTCACCAGCCTGAGTGTTAAGATC
>Ga0209092_10004202_pt1 | contig 12146 bp, 7 predicted proteins | sample FraStrMetagenome_FD_187446 | JGI IMG/M metagenome (GOLD analysis project Ga0209092, IMG submission 187446) | Marine eukaryotic phytoplankton communities from Arctic Ocean - Fram Strait ARC3M Metagenome (SPAdes) (version 2) | ecosystem: Environmental > Aquatic > Marine > Oceanic | place: Fram... | reverse complement strand
GAAAGTGTCTTTTAAAGAAAAAATTGATTCGACTTTGAAGCGGCTCAATGGGTCAACAAGTCGAAGTAAAGTGGATCCAAAAGCCCAAACGAATGCATGGTCGACGGTGTCAAAAAATGGGAAAGGGGTGGTGAGAGAGTTTACGAGTATATTTTTCGGCCCGACACAAGGCAGGAGGGAACAAGGAGAAAATAGGTATACTTCCTAATGTGAAATTGCACAAGGTATTAAGAAGAAGGTCAGGAACAAATCGAAATTGGAGTCAGTGAGGCATATGTTTAGTTTAATGAGGCAATTTGTTGACAAAATAATAGCGATACTTCCCTAGTAGTATGATCCAAGAGTGACAGCTAATTCGATAACCTGCTGATGAAAAGGAATTTAAGATTTACTTTCCCAAATTTGCGTTTATTAGGGGTCAATTGACTCTCAAAATGAGGATAACGTCGTCAATTCATTATGTGTCACGAAGCAAGAAATTTTCATGTTATATTGACTATATGTGCACTTCTAGTTATTCAGATATAATAATTGTGTGTTAATATTTATTATTTGTAAATCACCAATCTGTTATTGGCGCTAAATTAGTTTTAAATTAGTGACATTCGACTGTTCGCAAGCCACAGATACGTAGAGATCATACTATGACACTCGTGGGTGTATCATGATCCAGATTCATTCTTATTTCATTATGACGTCAAGACCTACTGTTTCACCCGTCTTCACATATTTCTGATAAGACCAATTAAGGTAAACTTTTTATCATTGGTTGATGTTTTCTTTATCAGCACATGACCTTTTCCAAGTAACTTCAATTGCTCCCCAGCATAGCCATCTCCTCTTATTGATCCACCAACCTTATCACCACAAATGCACATATCAGGTCTGAGCAACTTGCGAAAAGCCTTACAACGAAAGGCATTAATTTCATTGCAAGGTTTGCCATACCAATCCATCCAAACAGGGGCTTTGAGTTTCTCAGCTACTCCAGCTTCAACCATCTCAGGCATGCAATGTTCATACATACGGACAAAATTGGCGTAAGTAGCCCAACTCTGCTTGTTAAGCTCATACTTCCGCCCTCTTTCTTTACTCACTATTTTTTCACGGTTCCTTGTCACAAATTTACGCCAATATCCTCTTCCAAGATTTCCTTCCACATTACGACTGTTTCCTCTTTTCTTCCATGTAATCAGCTCATTATGTATCTTTGTGTCTTTAATCAGGCTGTTGATCAACTGGAGTCCTTTGCTGGGGGTCGTGTGGTATTGACAAATTCTTGCCATCTGTAACATTATTTCAACAATTCTTGTTGGTCCAATTCTTGTTGGTCCAATTCTTTGCAGTGGCGAAATTTGTCCTCCTGCTAGATTGTCATTAACAAGACTCTTCCAATATATCCTACATCTGATACCTTCAGGTGAGATTATATTAGTCACACCCATCTTCTCTGTAACAGATTTTATGATCTGTTGCAACTTCCCTTTGTTTGGCATACGTTTGCATTTCTTTGCGTTTTTTCACTGCTGTATTTTTTTGCTAATCTCATTCTTTGCATCAATATTTTTTTCCCATCCTCTACACTTTTTCTGATCAGTGGAGCTAACAGGTCTCACAATACGCAAAACTGATTCAAATGACATTGTTGACCACATCATAAATAAACCAGAAGATCACCATGAGCTCTCTTCCAAATTAATCTCTTCTGGTGGAACAGCAGGACACTCCTTTTCACAAAAGCAAATCCAGAAAAATTACACAACAGTTATAAGTTTTTTATGCTCCTGTTGTTATTTTGATTGGTATGATGGCATATACAAAGGCAAACTCACAAATACCTGTGATGAAAAATGTGTGAGAGGTGCTAAAATGCTGACATGAACACAAAATTGGTTGTGAAAAATTCTTTTTTGTGAAACCTCTGTAGAATCTGTACGAGTAGCTGTTTTGGTCATTGTTTTTCATATGTTTCGTCTCAAAGTTTCTACTAAGTAATTCATTATCATCTAATTGAAAAAATAATAAGTACGAAACTATTATGACCACGCATTTTTATATAAAAAGGCATTGTTAGATATTATTTCATCATGTGTTTTACCTTACCTAATCTATTTAGTTTAAGGAGGCATTTTTTTGTTAATAACATTTGTAAATTATCCAAATACCTATTTGTAAATATGTAACTTGAATGTGTAAAACATTAACGCACCTCACCTTGTTGTATCTTAGTGCGCTCAATAAAAAAAGAAATGGCGAAGTTGAGTGGCAATGCTCTAATGCAGGATAACATCCACATTCCACTTTGGAGGATGGGCATATAATTTTGTTTTTTCATGAAGGTTTTTGGGTGTTCATTTTCATTTGTTTAAATTTTGAAACTCTTCCTAAAAAATTCTCGATGTGAATGTTGTTAAATAGGGATTAAGCTTGAAAATATTTGTTATTATGGTGTATTCGTTTATATTTTAGGCTATTGTAAAAAATTGGTATAAATAATATTGTTGACCAATAAATTTGAAAAAACAATTAGGGATGAATTTAGTTCTTGATAGGATTGAATATATTTCTTTCGCTAATTTTTCCTTACTGACTGTATAAACAATTAAGAATTATATTGTATGTGTATTCGATACCTTTAGAAAACATAGTTGTGAGCCTTGTGCGTCCAATGAGACCCCTGCAGCTTATCGTGCTTTGTCTCTTGAATATCGTTTGTTGATAATTGCAATTGCATCATGAACACTCAAACAATGGATGTAAGTTAAGGAAAGGATTTGTTGAGTTGTCATTTACTAGCTCGTTTTCGCAGTGTGTTTATTTTCGACTATGTCTCTTAAAATCAAAACTGGCATATACACCATATATCTCACTCATAGGTTCTTCCCTTGTTCTCACTATCACAGAGTGACGGAAGAGACTTATCCAAAACTCCAAACAAAACATCACGGTCTGACTCATCGAGCTCATCTTCAAGTAGTTCAGAAGACGAGTCACCAGGGAGGATCAAAACTTTAGAAGATGTCACTAATGAAGAAAACTATTGCGCAGCTCTTGGAATTCTTCCCTTACGAAAAGGCCCACCTGCTAATGGGGACTATTGGGATGATGAAGATGAAAATGGCAGCAAAATTGGGGCAGAGGGAGTCAGCCAATTTTATAATGTAGTGCCAAATCCTGATGCAGATGAGGTTGACTTAAGCGTGTTGAGAGGGACAACTAAGAATATCACTGCAAAAGAACGAATGAGTGAGTAATAACTACTGTTTTTGATAGTGTACCCTTATTGATAATGTTGAATAATCTCAAATGTATAATTGCGACTTTTTCGCAGAGGATTTGAATGACAAAGAGGGATCGGATGAATTGAATGGTTTAGCAGAGCTTGTTCCTAATCTTGTTGACCCCTCTACTCACAAAGTAGCTTACAATCCCAAAAATGTAAACTATACTGAATCTCAACCTGTGGAGACAACGGAAAATGAAAATATAGATTTAAAAAAAGACAACCGCAACCGTTTTGGTAGCATGCTTCCAGCTGATGGGAGCTTTAGAGAAAAAGCAGCAGCCGCTGCTCAAAGCCCCAATGGTGAGCCCAATTTTATTGACGAATTGAAAAACAATGATTCAAAAAATAGAAAGGATGATGATGAGATATCACGTGATTCGAGTGTGACTGCTTTGAAAGACGCAGATGTTGACAGTCGTGATGAAAAAGTTCCAGAATCAAATGAGCAAGACATAACTGGTTTTGAAGTAGAAGCACCTATTGATGGAAAAACTCCTAAAGCGAGGGGCTCATTGCAGTCTGGTGCGCACTTGTCTGGTAAAAAAGGACCAAAAACAAAAGCAAAAGAGGATCAAATGAAAAAGTATAATTCTGTGCGATCAATTTCAAGTGCAACTGTTTCGACACACGAGGTTCGCATGCCCATGTATTTACCTACTTTTAAGCCAGCAACAGGTTGCACAAATGCTTCTGATTTTATTGTTCGTTGCTTTGTTGCGAGATTGAGGTCCGGCATAACAGTGGTGAAACATGGTAGAAGTCGCTGGTGCAAATCAAGACTTCGTATTCTACATGTACATCAGGATGGAAGAAGTTTAAGTTGGAAACCAGCACTAGGAGAACCAACGAGTACAAAGCGTCCACCAAAATTAGATTTGAGTACATGTGCAGAAGTTCGGCATGCATGGTCTCCTGATCCATTGTACCCCATGTATACAGGAACTTTAATCTTAAGAAATAAATGTGAAGCTGCAAATGCACACAAAAGTTTTGCTTTGATCTTTCCAAAGAGGACAGTTGATATAACGGCGGTAACAGCAGATCAATGTAAGGTGCTAATGGAGGGATTCAGTGCGTTATGCTTTCGTTTGCAAGTAGCAAACTTGGCCGGACAAGGAAATAAGAAAAAAGATGATGATGGCAAAGATGGCCAAAAGGCAACTAATAGAGATACTCCTTTAATAGGGACAGTGCATTGAATCAACAAATATAATTAGAAGCCCCACATCTGGAAAATAATAGGATGGGCTTATTATATAGACAGAGTTGGGAGGTGTGATATATGTTTGATTTGGTTGCAGAATGAAATACGTTGGCGATTAAAATGACAGAGAGGAATGTGCCTCAATTTTAAATTAATAAATTCTTAATTTTTTCGTATTATGGTTTGTTTGTTTGTTTGTTTGTTTGTTTTCTCAGAAGAAGGGTAACGTCGCTACTGTTACACATCAATGCAATGGCGAGTCTTGGCAATGTTCATATCATCAGCAAGATTCAAAGAAAAAAACTGCGAAACGTCAAATAAGAGCCCAAGTTATGTTTATCTTGTGGAAGGTTCAAGTAATTACAACACCAAAATGGAAAGACCTGTCCCCTAAGTGTAAAATTATTATTGATATAATTTGTAAGTGGTATTATAAATTCATAAATGCTTTGAGGATGTATACTGTCACAATGAATGATTCATGTAGAATGTTTCTCGCTTTATTGGCATGATTCAGATGCTCCTTTCATAACCCAGCAGATTGGATTGTCATGTCCAGAATGATGAATAAATAGGCATTCACCCTATATGTTGATGCGCAAGCTACATTTTTATCTTGGACGTCAATCTGAGTTTGTCGTAAGTGAACGTAGGTACGTTTTCGATGCTCACGAAATTTTCTATGGAGTAGAAAGAAGCATAATTACCAAAGCGTTTGTCTTGAACACTTTGAGTTCATTTCATGCCTGGAGAACAAATTCAATAAACACTGCTGTCATTCATTGATCGAGATCAAAGTTCCAGTGTCATTGCTTCATTTGATTTGAAGCTATTGAAAGATTTCCACGATAATATTTTAGAGGCTCACACCCTTTCCACAACCATATCTCAAGATGGGTGCAATGGAAAAGATCAAGGTAGGTCATGAATGCTGTGTTAATGAACATTTTTATCTAAAGCTCATGATAGCCTTTCATCGTTAATTCGAACCAAAGGAAATTGAGGCGGAAATGGCCCGCACTCAAAAAAACAAAGCGACGAACTACCATTTAGGAACACTCAAAGCCAAACTAGCGAAACTCCGAAACGAATTGCTCGTTGAAAGCGGAGGCAGTGGTGGAGGTGGAGGAGAGGGTTTTGATGTTGCTAGATTAGGAGATGCTCGAGTAGCATTAATTGGGTTTCCCTCTGTTGGTAAATCAACCCTTTTGGGTGCTTTAACGGGAACAGAATCAGAGGCGGTACGTTAGAATTTCTTTTTCACGTTTGATTTGTGTATTTTTTGAGTCATATTTTGTCATGCAACTTTCCATAGCTTGTGATGATTTTTTTATTTTTGCTATCATTTCTTCAAATCTCATCATGATCCATGTTTTCAACCACAACAATAATGATCATACGTACATGATATAGGCAGCGTATGAATTCACAACCCTTACATGTATTCCAGGAACAATGAAATATAAAGGATCTAAAGTTCAAGTTCTAGATCTACCTGGAATTATTGAAGGAGCAGCACATGGAAAAGGTCGTGGTAAGGAAGTCATTGCCTGCTCTCGTAATTGTGACGCTATTTTAATTGTATTAGATGCTGGAAAAGAAGGGCTGAACCGACACCGCGAGATTTTGGAAAATGAATTGGAAACCGTGGGAATTCGACTAAATAAACGACCTCCAGATGTAACTTTCAATAAACGGACAACTGGAGGTATTAAGTTTTCGAGCACTGTACCTCTCACAAAATTAGGTCCTGATCCTGAGAAGTTGGCTATGCAGGTATTGAGGGAATATCGTATCTCCAATGCTGATATTCTTGCAAGAGAGGATATTTCAGTGGATGAACTTGTTGACGTAGTCGTTGGAAATCGTGAATATAAGCCTTGCTTGTATTTTTATAACAAAATTGATACCATCACCATTGAAGAAGTAGATAAACTAGCCAGAATGCCTCATTCCATTGTTGGAAGTGTTGCAAAAAATTTCAACGTAGGCGAACCACTCGACGATGATCTTCTGAAAGCAAAAATGTGGGAATATCTTGGTTTGACTCGAATTTACACTCGAAGGAAAGGGCAACCACCTGATCTTACAGAGCCAGTAGTTTTGTCACAAATCCGGAAAGGGACAACAGTGAAGTCGTTGTGTTCCAATGTATCCACAGAAATGTTGCGAGATTTTAACTTTGCCCTAGTTTGGGGGAAAAGCGCCAAACATGCTCCTCAAAGATGTGGAATTGATCATCAGCTAGAAGATCAAGATGTAGTGCAAATCGTGACAAAGACTGTCAGTCAGCAGAGACAAGATAAGAATTATGGGGCATTGGTGCAAAGTTATGCTGACAAATATCATAAGAAGAAGTTTGATGCGAAAAAGAAGAAGCAAGGCAGATTAAAGACTTAACCGCTCTTACTGAATAGGAGTAATTATTATTCGGCACTTTTTTTTCTAGTCAAGAATGGATTATATTTCGTGCTTCTTGTCAAAGCATCACCTCATCAATTAGGAATATTGGTGAAAGCCAAAAAGTTAATAATGAACCTTTTATTATTTATTACATGCATCATTTCACTTGACTTACTTTGTACACGCACTATCATATTGATTTCAACGTAGAAAATAATTGTCACAACTTTTGTCAAAAACCAATTTTTTGGATGGCTGATGGCTGTCACAAACAAAAAACTTTCCTTAAACTCATCAAATTCGACATTGCATCACATAAATTAGCCCCATCCGAATTGCTGCGTACTATATAATTCAAGCCTTATAACCATTCTACAAAAAGAAGATGGATACTCAAGATGTTTGGAATCCCCCATCTTTATGGTCAGCACAGCCACATTTTCGAACGACTCGCAAGGGAAAAGTCTTGAAAAATGTTTCAGAACGATATCTCCGCGATGATCTGGGACTTGGATTCCTTTTAGGTAGACCTTCAACATCTCTTACAGGCGCAAGTGCAGCAAGGTTAAAATCTAACAACATAAATATAGATTCAACTCAGCAACTACTCTCCATGCTTGTTCATCCACAATACGACAGAAAAATGAGCTCTGAAAATGAAACACAAATAATCATTTGTGATGCCAACGTTCTTCTTCACAATCTTGACATATTGGAACATGCTAGTGGGGCCATATCCAACATCGTTGTTCCTCAAACTTCATTAGCTGAATGCAAAAAGAATTCTTTGTCCGCATACAATCGGGTAATTCATTTGTTACGTGAGGCTGATTCCTCAAAGAGATGTGTCATATTTTTTCCCAATGAATATCATGTAGAAACGCAACCAGATATAAGTTCAAATGGCGCGACAAAAAAGCTATCAGAAAATGACAAGAATGATTCCAAAATAAGGAAAGTGGCAGAATTCTTTGGTACCCAATTAAAAGGAACATCTGTAAAAGTAATTTTATTGACGGATGATTATCAATCGAGAATGTTAGCAAAAAAAGAAAATCAAAATGCAAATACTTATGATGCTCAATCTGTTCGCTTTCATGTAAAAGGGCTGGAGAAAAATGATCCTTCCTTGAACATTTCCGATTTGGTGGCTCAATTTTCAGCACCTTCTTCGTCAGAGACTAACACTGAGAATAATTCTTCGTCGGGTAAACTCGTACACGTCTCATCGTTATTCAGGCCTCATCTTTCTTCATCAGATCTCTTATTAGGAGTAAAATCTGGAAAATATTATCAAGGATATATCCGAGCGAAACGTGTTTCATCTGGTAATTCATATTTTCAATGTTACGTCACTGTCCGTCGTGGAGATGAAAGAATTGCAGTTTCTATCACAAATAGTCAAAATATTAATCGAGCTGTTGATGGAGATGTCGTGGTGATACAACTGCATTCAGTGGATACATGGCTAAATGAATCTGATTCGGCCAAAGAAATGAAACATCAAGAAAAGGACTATAATAAAGAACATCCATCATTAAAAACAGGTATTGCACAAGAAACAGCAGAACCCAGTATTCGAGATGAAGAAAATATAAAGGATTCTTTGTCTATACCAAAGAGTCATATAGACAAACAGAACGAGAAAGATAGTGAGGAAATTGTTCGGTGCCAACCTACAGGAAAAGTAGTTGGTATTGTCCGCAGGAATTTCCGTCAAAATTATTGTGGATCCATTTATAATTCTCAAAATAAATCTTCTGATGAATCATCTGGAAAGCAGGTAAATAAGGACTCTAGCATAGAAGATCTGGATTTGCAGACACGATCATCAATAGTAGAAAAATGCGAGGCTGATCATACCGATGGGACATCTACGTGTGTTTTCTTTGCTGTTGACGCTAGGATTCCACCCATTCTTGTTCGCACTACCCAAAAGGAACGTCTGCTAGGTAAACGCATCTTAGTTGCTATCGATTCCTGGCCTTCTGATAGCCCATATCCTCTTGGCCATTACGTCAAAACCATAGGTGAGGCAGGAATTAAGGATGTTGAAACGGAAGTTCTATTACATGAACATGATATTCCATGCGACCCATTTCCAGCTAAGGTAAGGATGTTGGTCATACAGTTACATTGTGTTTAAGAGGAGTCTTTTGTCTGATTCGCTATTGCATTGATGATTTTGTACTCGAAATATGCAGGTTCTAGCATGCCTCCCACCTGCTGACTTCAAAATTGACATTGAGAATAACCCAGGTCGACTTGATTTGAGACATCTTCCTGTTTTAAGTATCGACCCCCCAGGTTGTAAGGATATAGATGATGCTCTTCATTGTACAGTCTTACCAAATGGAAACTACCAAGTTGGAGTACATATAGCTGATGTCACACATTATGTCAAATCAAACACTGAAATAGACAAGGAAGCAGCGAATCGATCAACTTCTACATACCTTGTCAACAAACGACTTGATATGCTTCCAAGCTTACTAACAACCGATTTATGTAGTTTGAAGGGAAATGTCGACCGTTTTGCTTTCTCAGTTTTATGGGAGGTGACTCCTGATGCTGAAATTATTGACGTAGATTTCCGTAAAACAATCATACATTCCATTGCAGCCTTAACTTATCAGCAAGCACAGGTTCTAATCGATCAGCCAGAAGAGATCTCTAAAAATGATATTCAAGCAGGAGCGGTCAAAAGACTAGCTGTGCTTGCACGAAAATTCAGAAAACGACGAATAGACGCGGGTGCTTTGACCCTTGCAAGTCCCGAAGTAAAATTCGTTCTAGACAGTGAATCTTTGAATCCTACTGATGTACAATCCTATGCTCTGTTTGAAGCAAATGCTCTTGTAGAAGAATTCATGCTTTTAGCAAATGTTACAGTAGGAAAGAAAATTCTTCGGAGCTATCCGACTCTATGCGTTCTTCGAAGGCATCCCGCTCCGAATCGAACCATGTTCACTTCGTTAGTATCAAAAGCAAAATGTCGTGGTTTTGAAATTGATATTGAAGATTCGAAGCGTTTGGCAGATTCGCTCGATGCTGCTGTTTTATCATCTGACCCTTATTTCAACAAACTCCTTCGAATTCTATCGACGCGTTGCATGTCTCCTGCTCAATATTTCTGCTCAGGAGAATATAAGCCAAGTGATTGGCATCATTATGGACTTGCAGCACCTGTATATACCCATTTTACATCTCCCATACGACGTTATGCAGATGTTTGCGTACATCGTCTCCTGGCAGCATCTATTGGAGTGGATCCGTTGCCAGTGCATCTTTCCTCGAAGTCGTATTTACACGATTTAACAATGAATATGAATCGAAGACACCGTTCTGCACAAATGGCTGGTAGAGCGAGTGTTCAACTCCACACTCTGATCTTCTTCTCAGGCACTGAAGACGGATCGAAAGAAGAAGACGCATATGTTCTTGATGTAGATGCTTCTAGTGGCTCAGAGTGTCCTTCCTTCACAGTTATTGTTCCCCGATACGGCATCGAAGGGCGCGTTTCTTTATCTCATATAAAAACTGAAGATAAGAACTTAGTTTACGAACCTGATAATCATCGCATCTCCTATGCAGACGAAAAAGGACAAAACAATTCGAATTCCATTCAAGTTTTTGACAAAGTAAGGGTAAATATTTGGGTTAAAATTGCCCAAGAAAACCAGAAAGAATTGATATTAGATCTAGTTAGTCCTCGTTTCGGACAAGTTGCAAACACAACGGGAAACTCAGACAACGGTCCAATGAAAAAGAAGCGTGTACACGATGATAACAAGGCGCAGAAGAAAAAACGGAAAAAAAGAAAATCGTAATTGGTTGATAATTTATTAAATAGAAGAACACCAAAATGCAACTCTAATAAGAATCATGTCTATTCTATTGCCAATCAATGAGAATTGTTTTTACCGTAAAACTCAGCACCATTAAACTCAAATTCTTTTCGTTTTTTGTACGGTACAAGATCGATTCCGAAGTTTTTACCACTGGCTATCATCATATTATATCCTCCTAAAAGTTCCCTCTGAATGTCGGTTTCCTTCTTCAGGCACACATCTTCATCTCCCTCTGTCCAACATTCTTGAAATAAGCGTTTACATCCCATGACACTATCAGGACTTCTCTCAACAATTTCTTTCGCAGTATCGAGAGCCAGCGTCATGGGATCATCGGATACGCGTGTGACAAGTCCCATTTCCTTTGCTTCTATTCCGGAAAATGTACGTCCAGTTATTGTCAGCTCCTTAGCTATATCAATAGGTATTAGTTCACGAAGAGTGATAGATGCCGACATATCTGGAACAAGCCCCCATTTTGCCTCCATAAGAGATAGTTTGCATGTCGGCGAACTATAACGTATGTCAGCTCCAAGAGCAATTTGCATTCCTGAATCCAATAAAAAAATCAGTATTATTTGTTCTCTGAAACAAATGTGCTCTCAAGCACATAAATGTATTGTTTACAATATTTCAAATCATTCAAGTTGGCTTACCTCCACCAAAACACATTCCATGCAAAACAGAAATAACTGGAACATCTAAATCTCTCCATAGATAAGCTACATCTTGAGCCAAATTTCCCAATGCTTTTTTTCCACGTTTTTTCGAATCCTTTCCTTCTCTTTCATAACCAGAAGGTCTTTCTAAAAGTCTTTCCATATGTTTCATAATATTTTGTGGATTTTTTATATCTGGAATCAAAGATTGAATATCTAATCCAGTGCAAAAAGCTTTTCCTCTCCCACTTAAAATAACAACTCGAATTGAGCTATCTTCTCTAATTTGGGCTATAGTTTGACCAATAGCTTCAAACATGGGTAGATCCAAACTATTCATTTTATTAGGACGAGATAACTGGACATGAAATACCCCTTTATCAACAAAGGAAGTCTGAACTCGATCATGATAATCTTCTACATTTTTTTTCTTTTTTTGGTGGTCGTTTTGTGATTGTTTTTGAAGCAGAGTATGATTCATAGAATAGTGCCTCTTACGGGTCATATCAGGATGAACTGAGTATTTTGAAAGGAAAAACCATGATGGAGATATTAGGTCATGTTGAGGAAACGTGATATTACTTGGCAAATAAAATATGCTTTCGCCGTGAACACAGCTCCGATGATGGCAGTCGATGCTGTTTGCTGCTAGTTTCCTAAGGTATCGTCTCATAACGTCTTGCTTTGATGTCAATCGTGTCATAAGTTTATGAAATTTTAATTAGATAAAAATACACGTAATT
>Ga0209092_10004201_pt1 | contig 12146 bp, 12 predicted proteins | sample FraStrMetagenome_FD_187446 | JGI IMG/M metagenome (GOLD analysis project Ga0209092, IMG submission 187446) | Marine eukaryotic phytoplankton communities from Arctic Ocean - Fram Strait ARC3M Metagenome (SPAdes) (version 2) | ecosystem: Environmental > Aquatic > Marine > Oceanic | place: Fram... | reverse complement strand
CACAAGGAAAAGATAGAACGGCACAACAAGAAACACATTGAAACGTGGGCTAAGGAACCACTCAAGTGCGCAAACAAAGATTGTCATTTCGGCGCTTCCTCAAAACAGTCACTGGCAAATCACAAGAAAATATGTGACAAACGACAGATTCCGGATCGGCAATCTGTCATCGTCTCAAATGATAGATTTCAAAAAGAAGAAATCATTCATCCAAGCGTTATTATCCGAAGAAAAGAGTACTTTCCCCAATACCTTCAAAATTTCGACGATTTTCCAGACTTTTCCGGGAATCCAAGGTAGTTTTGAACCACAAATTATGTTCTTCATTTGTTTTAGCTTATTTGACCCGCCTCCAGAACAAGTGGAACACGTTAACGTCATTGTGGAACCACCTGTGCAAGACACCTTCTTCCAAACACCTCCTTCTAATCCTTCTGTTATTGTTTTCCACAATAGAAATTTCTGATATTTTTCTTCAACTTTAAATTTCAATTTTAAATGAGAGAAAAGATAATTTGATCTTTAAGTCGTTTGCATAGTAATCGGTGCGTGCTCGTGAATTAAAATGGCTTCTGTTACAAAGGTATAAAAATATCCGATTAAACAAGCGTTAATTTTTTTTTCAGATTGGTGGACGCGCCGTTGTCAAGGCTGTTACTTCCGGTGACCACATTATCGTCCGTGGTCAGCCCAAGAATGGTCCTCCAGCTGAGAAAACCATCATCTTCTCTAACATCGATGCTGGCAAGCTGGCGAAGCGAGGCAATGATACCATCCCAGCTTCGGGAGATGGTGAGTACGCTTGGGCTGCACGAGAGACCCTCCGAAAGAAGATCATCGGCAAGGAAGTTTACTTCAAGGTTCAGGATATGACCGAGAGGAATATTTCTTACGGTGTTGTTTACTTGGGAACTGACGAGACTGGCGAGAACTTGACCGAGTGGAGTATCGCTTCCGGTAACTGTAAAGTTCGAGACAATGTTAAAAAGCAGGTTGAACAGCACGCTGCTCGTCAAGCTCAGGCGGAAGCTAAGGATGGCGAGAGCCAGGCCAACATCGACAATGACCCACGAACAAAGGAGATCGCCGATCTTCAGAAGCTTCTTGATCTTCAGGAAAAAGCCGAGCAAGATGGCCTTGGAAGGTGGGCGACCGATCGACCATCTCCTCGAGAAAATATTGTCTGGTCTGTTACCGACGCCGATGTGTTCTTGGCAAACAACCTGAAAACAAAGATTCCTGCTATTCTCGAGCATGTTTTCAACGCATCAATGATGCGAATAAATCTTCCAACATTGAACACCTTCATCACCCTCTCTCTTACTGGTATCCGAGCTCCTGGCGAGCGAGGCCCTAACGGAAAGGAAGAATTCTTTGACATCTCAAAGTTCTTTGTTGAATCTCGTCTTCTGAACAAGGACATTTCCATCACAATTGAAGGTGTTGCTCCAAACATGGGCAACACTCAAAAAGAGCCGCTCTTCGTCGGAACTGTTCATCACCCAGCCGGAAACATTGCCGAAGCTCTCTTAAAGGTATTTCCAAAGATTAATTTCATGAAGGTAATCCTCCAATTTTAAAGGAGGGATACGCCAAGTGCGTCGACTGGTCGATGGGCATGCTCAGCACTGACCCAGCAAAGTACAGAAATGCTGAAAAAGCTGCCAAGCTTGCTAACAAGCGAATTTGGAAGAACTTCATCGCCCCCGACGCCAACATTCCCGAAAGTGAGCGATCATTCACTGGCAAGGTCCTCAAGATCGAAAACACTGATTCAATCACCGTTGATGCTGCTGGAACTCCCAAGACAATCTTCTTCGCTTCTGTTCGACCTGTTCGAGCAACTGATCTCCAAGAAGATGTCAAGCGCAAGTTCGACAAGATGAGCATTGACCCTAAGACCACGCCTAAAGGACGAGGCTTGCCTTATCTCTACACCGTTCCATACATGTTCGAAGCTCGAGAATTCCTCAGGAAGAAGCTGATCAATAAGAAAGTCGACGTAGTTATTGATTACATTCGACCAAGATCTGAAGAAAACGGACAAGTATACCCAGAGCGAACTTGCTGTACTGTCCGATTCCAGGGACAGAATGTTGCGGAAGGACTTGTTGCGAAGGGCTATGCCATGCCTATCCGACATAGACACGATGACAACAACAGAGCATCTGAGTACGACGCTCTTCGAGATGCTGAGTCCAAGGCAGAGAAGTCCGGCAAGGGTTGTTTCGCAAAGAATGTTCCAGAGCCAATGAAAGTCTCAGATGTTTCTCAGGAGCAGCACAAAGCTCGTTCGTTCTTCACATTCCTCAAAGGAAAGAAAAATGATGCTATTGTAGACCACGTGTTTAGTGGCTCACGACTCAAACTTTTTGTCGCGAAAGGTAAATCAAAATTAAAACAGTCTTGAGATAGGTCAGTAGTTAGCACATAATCTTACCATTATTCCAGAAACATGCCTCCTCACATTCCTCATTGGTGGCATCCAATGTCCACGAGGATCTCGACCGGTCGGAAATGGAGTCTTCGAGCCAGCTGAGCCATTTGGTGAAGAAGCATTAGCTTACACAAAGTCTCTTCTGACTCAACGAGACGTCACTATTGAAGTGGAAACTATGGATAAGGCGAGTAGTAAAAGTAAACAAGTTAAAACAATTGTTTCAGGTCGGAGGATTCGTTGGATACATCTTCGTTGATCGAGTCAATGTCTCGCTCAAACTTGTGGAGCAAGGTCTCTCAAAGGTTCACTACTCTGGCAAGCAGGGTAAATACGCGAATGAACTCATTGCTGCCGAGGAACGCGCTCAAGCTGCCAAGCTTGGTCTCTGGAAGGACTGGACTCCCCCAGTTGAAGAGGTCGCTCCAGGTTCGTTTTCTAAAAAGTATTTTTTTTACATAAAATGCAGTTGCTTCGTTTGAAACAAAAGCCCTCTCCCGCGCTGTCAATCCAAAGGACATCGTGATCACAGAAGTTACTGCCAATCTTTGCTTCTACGGTCAGATGGTCTCAGAGCAGGAGAAACTTACGAAACTCACTGACGAAATGCGAACGTATTTTACGGAAACTCCTCCTACTGCTGGGGCGTATAAAGGTATTTTTTATAAGTTTCTATTCGTATGTGGATTTTTAGTTGAGCGTTAATATTTTTTATAAATTTTATGACGTTAACATCCTTATATATATGTTAAATATCTGTATCGTTCTCATCCTTGATTTCAAGCCAAACGAAATGACGTCTGTGGAGCTATCTTTGCCGAGGATGGACTTTGGTACCGAGGAAAAATCGAAAAAATCAGCCGGGATGGATCTGAGATGGCTACCATTACATTCATCGATTACGGTAACCGAGCTCTCGTCCATGTCACTAAGCTGGCCTCTCTCCCTGCCCAATTCTCGCTCGCTGTTCTTGCTGGCCAGGCAAACGAGTATCAACTCGCGTTGGTGAAACCACCATCGGATGAGGTAAATTAGGTCTTCGATCATTCATCAATTATTTCCAGGATTCTTGCTCGATTGCTCTCAACGAATTCATTTCCTTGCTTGAGTCCCCTGAACAATTCTCTGTAAACGACGAGAACCTCCGAGAAGGCTCAACTTCTCAGGTAATTATTGATATCAAGGAAGAGAACTCAAAAATTTAAATTTAGGTTACTCTGACTCGAAAAGGCGAAGACGTCGGTGAGATGCTTCTCTCGCAGGGTTTCTGTACTACTGTCAAGAAAGCGCCAGCTCATTTGAACGATTTGCACAAGAAATACCTCGAATGTCAGGAGAGCGCACGAAAGAATCGACTCAATCTCTGGCGATATGGAGATATCACTGAGGACGATGACACAGAATTTGGAATGCGATCAGAGAAGAAGTAAATTCTCATTCTAGGTAGAAGGTATTACTTCTTCTGTTTTGCGGAGAAAAAACATAGTCAAAATATTAGAAACATTTCACATTTATTACATTATCTCTGCTGCTCATTATTGATCAGCAGAATTAGGTCAAAAGCTTACCATTTCTGTTCAAAAATCTCCTTTCAAAGCGTCAACAGTCTATTGAACATTCAATCTCTTATCAGGAGAATTCATTCGTGCCTAAGCTCCATGTAAGTTACACTTCAAAAACCAGTAGCAACTGCATGTTCGAACATTCATTCTGTTCTAACTTTTAAGTTCTCAAACTTTGGTTGTTTATTTATTTCCACCCCGAGCTGATCCTCCCAAAAGTAATCTCAACTTTAAATTATTCACATCTCCAACAAAGTAATTTATTTCAACAATTCGTTCAGTTTCACTGTTACTTGCTTCCCATGAAAAAAATCAGAGTGCAATTTAAATAATCGAAAAAATATAAACGTACATATGAAATATTTTGTCTTCAGAGCTTTTGTTAAAAAAATGCTTCGGACTTTGAGTAGAGCGAGCAAGTCTCCTTTGGCAGGGCTTAATCCAGGCAACGGTTGCAAAAATATTTATCCTAAAATGCAGAATTTGAATGCAACCTAATTTAGTAACAAATAAAAATGAACTGGATATCAGTTCAGTCGCAAAGCGCAGAGAAGTAACTGACTTAAAAGCACTTCCGAAATACATGCAAAAGCGTGCAGAAAAGTATGGCTGGAATACTCCGGATCGAATTGCCCCGAATGTCGGACCAATTGTTCCTGGATTGCCAGTTTTTCAAAGTACAAAGAAGCAGCGTAGTCTTGAGTTTATCGGCTGGATTTTTATCTTGGTTGGTATTTACGAATTTGGAGAGATGATCAAGGGTTTTGCAGCAATAAAGCCGACAGAAAGGCAGGAAGAAGATTTGAAAAGATATCAGTCAGCTAGAGATCAGCTGATGTCCACAGAAATGAAGGAATCTGAAAAGGAAAAGTTTTCTTCTAATTCCAATCAACAGAATCATCGTTTTTTAGACTGATCTGTAAATTCTGCAGTTAAAAATTCAATTCTTAAAAAAAAAAACTTAAAAAGCAAAATCTGTCGATTGAAAATTTCGAAATGCCATTGATCTTCAATTTAATGGCAAACGATGGAGTGGAATTTTATGTTGTTATGCTGTATCTTCTCGGAGGCCTGTCACTCACTTTAAGAGTCTTATATTTGTCAATTTGTGCTTGAGCATGTAAATTTTAAAATAAAATTGTCTGTACATTGAACTTAAATTACGTGATAACTACTAATAAGCGCTGCGATCTGAAAAAATAAAGTTACTATCGTTCCGCCCACGATTGGCTTGCGCGCAGAATAAGCGTGGGCGCACGCGTGATCCGCCAGTCTTCGGCCGCCATTTCTTTCAATTTCGAATTTACAAATTATGTTTTCAAGAGAATCGAACCAAGATTGCTCGAAATTGATTTGAGAGATAAATTATGAAGAAAATTTACAATTGAAAATTCTGCTGAAATTTAGTTATTTCCGATCTTGAGTTAATTTTAAACTTCATTTGTTTCAGATCAGAAACCGGATAGAAAAAATGTCTGCTCCACGAGCTGATGCCCAGTGTGTCCAGGTCTACGGCCGAAAGAAGACCGCCATCGCCGTTGCTCACTGCAAGGCTGGCCAGGGCCTCATCAAGGTCAACGGCAAGCCGCTCGACCTCATCGAGCCCAAAGCTCTCCAGTTCAAACTCCAGGAGCCAACCCTCATCATCGGCAAAGGTATGTCATTTTTATTTTCAAATTAAAACAATGCGATGAATCATTTATTTTATAAAAATTCTAAAAATAAAATATAGAACGATTTGCCGGTATTGACATCCGCGTCCGAGTGAAGGGTGGTGGTCGAGTCGCCCAGGTCTACGCCATCCGACAGGCCGTCTCCCGAGCTGTTGTCGCTTACTACCAAAAGTACGTCGACGAGCAGTCCAAACAAGAGATCAAGGTTTGTTCGAGGCAGAGACTCCAGTTAGAGGGTTACTTGTTGCCCCAGTCAGAGAGCTTTTGTCAAATTAAGTTCCTTGGCATCAGCGCGGCAGAGGGTTATCAGGCGTAGGCACGAGAGGATATGGGGAACCTCGGCAGCTTGTGCGGTGGAAAATCTACAAATTTTCTTTCCCACAAGTTGAGTGCTTTGCGCCTGTTTCCTGAAGACGCCCGCATCGATTCCAAGACAACAGCTGACAACCTCGTTAATTCGGGTTAAGCGTTGATAGCAATTCTATGCCTTCAGGATCTACTCATCTCTTACGATCGATCCCTCCTCGTCTCCGATCCTCGACGAAAGGAGTCGAAGAAGTTCGGCGGTCCAGGTGCCCGAGCCCGATACCAGAAATCTTACCGTTAAACTGTCTCTCTGTACTTTTCTTGTTCACGAAACAAACAAGCTCAGATTGAAACACCGGCAAGAAAAACTTCTTAACTTTACGACATTCAGACTTTTAACGGACTTTAACTCGAAATGGCCCGCAACAGCACCGTCAATGGCGTCGCCAAGTACTCTCGATCGAAGATGTATTCTCGACGAGCGCAGCACAAGCGCGCCAAGCCAGTGACCAAGGTCGAGGCCAAGAAGGCTGCTTTCGTCACCACCAAGAAGGTCGGAGGCGAGAAGAACGGCGGCGAGCGAAAGGTAAGCTGCAAGCCTGCTCAAGAATTCATTGGGCAAGGCGCAGACTTGACTGACATGTGTATTGAATCTTTACCAAGTGTTCCCTTGGCCTGATCTTAACGATTGGCTAACAGCACAGAGTGCAGATACGCGCTTTTCTAGTGTCAAAATCTTCAACTACGAAAAAACTACTGTGTAGGTCGTTGCCCGACGTGAGCCCAAGTTCTACCCAACTCTTTCCCTCCGAAAGAAGCTGGTCGGACACGGACAGAAGACCTTCTCCGCTCACAAGCACACCCTTCGATCCTCCATAGTCCCAGGATCCGTCCTCATCCTCCTCACCGGTGCCGCCCGAGGCAAGAGAGTCGTCTTCTTGAAGCAGCTCGAGTCTGGACTTCTCCTTGTCACTGGACCATACAAGGTAACATAGAAATTATTTTTTTCCTCCATGATTTCAAAAAATTTTGTGTTCGAAATTTTACGACTTTTTAGGTCAACGGTGTCCCAATCCGACGAGCCATCGCCAACCAGGTCATTGCTACCTCCGCCGTTGTCGACATCTCCAAGGTCGCCATCCCCGAGCACATCAACGACGCCTACTTCAAGCGAAACAAGGCCGCCAAGAAGACCGAGGAAGGTATCTTCGAGAAGACCCAGGAGAAGTACACCGCATCTGAGCAGCGAAAGGCCGACCAGAAGAGCATCGACGCGGCTCTCCTCGCTCCCATCGCCGCTACCCCTTACATGAAGGGTTACCTCCAGGCGCAGTTCGGTCTCTCCCGCGGACAGTACCCCCACAACATTAAGTTCTAAGTGACCTGTTCTACAAACTTGAGTTGCTCCTGAATAAATGTGTGAAAAAAAACAGTTTGATCCACTTGAAAGCTTGTTCACCGCCCGCCCAAGGGCAGTTAACTCGTATTATTTAAAAGCCTCCGGTGCTCTCCAGTCTTTTCAGTCTCGCTTTATAAATATCTCCGCTCCAGATGATATATTGTTCGTTGTCCTACGTCATTGTTGAAGTTGTTTTTACGAGAAACTTGCGCGAATGATCTGCGACTTAATTGACCTGGCCGTAAGGCGCTTTTTTGCGAAAATATCAAATTCGTCGGCTAAATATGCATGCCGTGACTTAGACTCAAAATAAAGATAAAGCATTTAGAGAAGTCGGTTGAATTCGAGATGGCAGACCATAAGAAGGTAGATATCGAAAGCGTTGACAAACGAATGGAGGTAATCTTAGGTGCTACATATTCGAAAGTGAAAATCTAGTTTTCTCTAGAATATAGGGAGCTTTCAGAATTGTAATCGGGTCTTTTATGCAGCTTAGAGCAGGAAAATGTCAAAAATACAGTTCGCAAACTTATTAATGTTTTTAGACAATAATTTGTAAGCTAAGAAAAACTGCTTTAATCAATGCAGGTCTTATTTTTTATCTCGATTTATTTAAAACTGTTATTTATCAATACTTTTGCAGCCAAGTGAGGAAGACGAAATGTACAATCAGAAGCAACCGTTAATTATTGCAGATCCGCATGTGATTAGACCAAGTAATGTAATACTCTCGAATTGCCGATCACGCAAATTATAAATTTTTCAATTAGCCTACTGTCGGCGGCCTGAATATGAAGTACGTTTCCTTGATTCTGCTCGTTGTTCAAAATGCTTCCCTCGCGTTGACGATGCGAGCTGCAAGAACTCAGACAGGAGATATGTTCTTGTCCACATCTGCTGTTTGCATGGCAGAAATCACCAAAGGTAATGAATAAGGAGGTAGAAAAAAAAAAAAATTCTACCGTAGTTATTGTCTGCCTGATCATTATTCTCCATTCTTTTGGCTGGAATATTCGAAATTGGACAGGCCACATCAAAGAAGAGATTTTCGACAAACCAATGGATACCATCAAAGTTGCTGTCCCCGCCTTCATTTATACCGTGCAGAATAATCTCCTGTACGTTTCAATTTCAAATCTCCCCGCGGCAGTCTTCCAGGTAGCTAAAGACTGATTCTTCCTGTCATTAACTGTCGCTTTAATTCAGGTCTCTTATCAGCTTAAAATTCTAACCACGGCGATGTTCTCAATCACCATGCTTGGCAGAAGTCTCATCAGAACACAGTGGCTCTCGCTTTTCATTCTGTTCTGTGGTATTGCAATCGTGCAAGTTCAGAATATTGGAAGTTCTGGAAGCACTGATGGACAGGTGAATAATTACTCTATTGTCATGCAAGTTTCTATCAATTTTAAGAGTCCCTTTATCGGCTTTGTCTCCGTTATTTTGGCATGTACCTTCTCCGGTTTTGCTGGTGTCTACTTTGAGAAAGTCCTGAAGGGATCAAAGGTCTCCGTATGGCTCCGAAACGTCCAGCTTGGAATTTTCGGCTCAATCATCGCCTTTATTGCTGCTTATTTGAAAGACGGAGCTGACATCCAAGAAAAGGGCTTCTTCTTTGGATACAACAAACTCGTCTGGTGTGTTGTCGCTAACCAGGTCAGTTTCATCGACGTTTGACTTGTTATAATTTTGTTTAGGCTTGCGGTGGTCTCCTCGTCGCCATGGTCATCAAGTACGCTGATAACATCCTCAAGGGCTTCGCGACTTCCCTTTCCATCGTCCTTTCTTCAATCCTCTCTGTTTTCCTCTTCGACTACAGCATCACCCTTATGTTCACCTTTGGCGCATCATTAGTCATCGGTGCTGTTTACTTGTATTCAATTCCAGCCAAGAAGTAACCAGTCAACACTTCACTTTACCTGTTCGCGTAAGAATTACACTTCTGTGTAGGAAGTTCTGACCGTACACACGCTTTTCATAAATCACAAAACAATGCTGTTAGAGCGACTTTTCTGTTTTCGTAGTTCCCAAATATTGTGAAAAAATATCTTTTCTGTAAAAAAAGTTTACCGAGCAACAACCGTTTTTTGATTTGTTCATTTCTTTCCATAAGTACATAATCAAGAGTCTTGATTCAAGACTAGCGTATTCCTTACGAATCATTTATAACAAAAATCTATCCTATCGACGACTGTTAGTGCAATACACATATTATTATTAATAAAAACATAATCTGACTCTATTCTTAAGCAATTTGAATTCGCAAGGCATGTCATTCGGATCGGAAGCATTATTTACAGCATTTGACAATGAAGGCTGGAATACAAGTAAGTTTCTTTCTGGGAAAAGGAAAGTAAGTTCGATTTAGATAAGGCGCCGACGATTGAAGAGGCATACAAGGAGCTCCCGCAACGGACAACAAAAGACAGATTGAACGAGCTTGAGCTTGAAAATCAAAATTTAAAGAGAATAGTTAGCATTCTCGCGCCGCCAAAACCGATAAAAGGTACTCATGCCAAAGTTTTGCTTTTCAAACTGTTTTTTTCAGACCAAGATGACGGTCCGCTGTGTCAAATAAACTTTTTCCACAATCAACTTTCGCGCTACTACAAAAACGAAGTGATACAACTGATCACAGATTTTCTGATCACAAAAGAAGCAAATCGCAAGGAAGATCTCGAAGCGTTCCCTCGTCAAAAATCTGCTATTTGCTTACCTAGCCGCGGTGAAGATTATGACGAGTTTGTCGTCATGCAAAGTGTGCATATTTTTCCAGACGGTCATGTTCTTGATAGAATTGGCGAGCCGCTTGATAAAAACTCGAATCCAGAATCTTCAAAATGGATAATTCCGAGTTACGAGACACTGTACAAAGACATGCTGACTGAAAACATTGATGATGACACTGCCAAATTCGACAAGATGAAGTCAAAGATTCTCAATATCTGTTTCAACTGTGGCTCAGAGAAGTGCAGTATCGCATCGTGCCCGCTGCCCAAAAATCCGGAAGAAATAAACAGAAGAAAAGCGGAATGGCATAAAGCAGTTGGAAATACTCCGAAACGGAATATGCCAAAAGGAAGACTTTTTGAAGTCGGAGCAGGACATACAAACAACAAGAAATTTTCTGCATTCAAGCCAGGTGTCATTTCGGACACGCTAAAAGAAGCGCTGGGACTGAAACCGGACGAATTGGCACCTTGGATAACATCAATGCGAGAACAAGGTGGGATTTTCTTAAATATTTTAGTTAAAAAATATTAGGGTACCCACCGGGATGGCTTGCAATGGCCGAAGTGCGAAAGGCATCAGTGTCTGTCAACGAAGAAGGACAGATCAATGAAGTGAATCCACACTTGGGCGAGAATGAAGATTCGGACTCTGAGGACGAAGACAAACGAACACAACTTGTTGGCCTCGATGTAACAAAGATTGTTGAATACCCTGGTTTCAATACGCCAAGTAAGAAAAATTCACTGAAATCAACTCACGAAAAGGGTCTATTCGTACGGACCTAAAAAAAGCCGATCTAACTATTTTTAGTGCCGAAGGGAATCAAAGATCCATTCAGGCCAAAGTGGAGTAAAGATCAGTCAAAGAAAAAATTTATCGATTATTACTTGCAAGCTAATAGATGTGAAAGAATAACGCGTAAACGATCTGCTGATCTTGACAGCAATGATCCAAATTCTTCCAAAATAGTAAATCGTCATTCACGTCCTTGTACCCAACTATTTTAGCCAAAACTAGAACTTGAAGATGAAGAAGAGTTCGAAGAGGTTGATGAGCTGTTTCAACCAGGATGGGTCAAGAAGGAAGAACCCGAAACAGAAGACGGCGTTACAGAAAAAGGACTTCCTACGCGAAATAAGTGGCAAACGGGAGTCGTCGGGTTTGCTCACGATGCGTATCAAATTGAAGCAACAAAGGAATGAATTTCTAAATTTTCGATACACATTTTTCAGTGTAACTCGTTTAAAATTTTGAAAAAGACTGGAGCGTACAAGAAATTGAAGAAAACACTGGCAAAAACGCCAAGAAAAGAGACGAATAAGAAAGAAAGCGTGAAAGAAGAGCCAATCGTGATTGAAGATGAATCGATGGTGATCTCTGACGGCGAAGAAATTGTTGAAATTGAATCAAGTAGCCAAGAAGCTAATGATAAAAGCGGAGACGAGTTCGACACGACTGCGGAAATGGAACAAGAAGAGGAAGAAGACGGAGAAGTTCAAGAGTAAAATTTCGTTCTTGAAATAACATGTAAAAATCGAGTTGAAGATAAATAAACAGCCAATTTGATTTGTTCTATTCATGAGCCGCTTGTGCTCAAACCTTCCCGACATCTAAAAGAAAATATGTATATTATTGACATCCTTCAGATTGGAATCGAGAAAAATTAAACAAAAATGGTCGCTATTTTTAATTTCGAGGTAATTTTTTTCTTTATAAATTGGTCAAAATGAACCCATTTAAGAGTATGGTGACTCTTATTCTTCTCTCAATCTGCACATGCGCGTATATCCGCTCCTTCTTCCCAAGTCTTCTGGACAAGCATAAAACTGGTTTCCTCGGCATCTTCTGGAAATTTGCTCGTGTCGGAGAGAGACTTTCGCCTTACGTCTGCTTGGCGTGTATTATTCTCGGACTTAAGATCATGTTTTTCTCGTAATTTTTCTGTGACAATACGCAAATTCCTTCAGTTCGTTATGTTTGGCCCGTTACTGGCCGTCAGTATACATTTCCAGATTTAGACACTGAACATTACCTTA
>Ga0209092_10004200_pt1 | contig 12150 bp, 20 predicted proteins | sample FraStrMetagenome_FD_187446 | JGI IMG/M metagenome (GOLD analysis project Ga0209092, IMG submission 187446) | Marine eukaryotic phytoplankton communities from Arctic Ocean - Fram Strait ARC3M Metagenome (SPAdes) (version 2) | ecosystem: Environmental > Aquatic > Marine > Oceanic | place: Fram... | reverse complement strand
ACTTTTACTCATTCACTTCTCCGATGTTTAGGCAGTGGATTGCCGGTTAGTAATACAATGCACAATAGTTATATTATACATTGTATTTAGGTTTTTGTCAAGCACTAAAATATTTTTCTAGCATTTCGAGACGGTCGTCTGCCGCAGCCATTTGGTCTAATTCTTTTTGTATCGTTTCGATAATATCAGAATGTTCACCAATGCCTACAACTTTTTGCATGTAAACTTCGATGTTAGTTTTGTGTAGTTCTAACTCACCTTCAGCATGTTTACGAGCTGCATTTAGCATTTGTTCTCTCAACTCCATAGTTCCTTTCCTTATTGTGTTAGTATCCTGCTACGTTTTCCCAAGGGTAAACAAGCCATACATCTTCTTCTGCTTTGTTAATTTCGTGGCATACGTATTGTACCACGCCGTCAAATTCGCTTGCTAAGTTTTCTGTTAACGTAGCAAAGCGAACATTCTGTTGCCATACTGAGTTCCATGCATTTGTTTCTTGTGGAAAACAGCTTTGTTGCCAATCTTCTTTAATCCAATTAAATGTAGCACCGGTATCATTAATATCATCTACTATAAGAATATTTTTTCTTATAGATGGATCCCAGCGACATTTGTTAACTGGTATTAACTCGGTTGGTACAATACCAAATGCGTCATCTGCCATCCAGCAGTTAGATTCGCTTTCACTGTCGTCGCCGTCACGCAAACTTACTTTAAGTGCTTCGCAACGAATACCTGTCATGTTACTAATAATAGTAGCAGGAACATTGCCGCCTCTTGTAAGTCCTACGATATAATCAGGACGCCAATTGTCCTTATACATTTGATTAACAATACTAACGCACATGCGCTCAATGTCAGTCCAACTGTAGTAATGTTTTTTAATCATTTGCCTTCCTTTGAATTTTTTTCTGCTTTAGTTAGTTTGTTGTTCCAAGTGTTGTTACTGATGCCAAGTTCACTAGGCATAGCTTTAGTTTTGCCTTTAGTAATCTTTCCGCCTTTAGCAAGAAACTCTGCCTTCATTCGTTCCAGTTCATCGTCTTTTGGCTTTGCATCGTGATTCATACTCATGTGTTATCTTCTTTCTTGCCTTTATAATCTTGTTCTACTAATTTGTAAACAGTTTGGAAATTTTCATATGCTTTTGCAAGTGCAGGATATTCATTACACATAGCATTTACAGTATCTACATCAGGCAATGTTTCAGTCCATAATGTAGGAACAATACTAATGTTATTCCAATTGAAACTGATATGGTCATCTGATGAAAGGGTATAATCACTTATGTTAGTTGTGTCAATTGATGTGGTGATATTATTATTGAGTGACCATATATCTGAACTGTCTGTACTAATAGTAACAGTCTGTCCATTATTAATAGTAACAGTATAATCGTCATCATCCATTCTGTATTACCTCATAAAGTTTAGATCCACTAAAGAACTCTTTGTTTAATTTCATACGTTGTTTCTCTAATGACACTTGTAAATCACTAAAGTTTTCCATATAGTTTACAATTTGTGCAATAACTTTATCCTTGTGATGTAGATAAGCATCATAATCTTCAGTCCATGCACTTGGATATTTAAATTCGGGCAGTGCCATTTCACTGTAGCTTAGTCTATCAGGCACCATAGGAATAGCATCGACTAATGCTCCTTCATACCAACTAATACCAAGTGTTTCTTGTAGGTTAGCACTAAACACCATCTTAGCTTCGCCTAGCAAGTTATGGTATTCGTTCTTTGAAAGTTCTTGTTCTTGACACACAATAAATTCGTATTGCGGCAAACGCATTGCAAGATCTCTAAAGATATCAACTTGTTTCTCAGGAGCAACTCTGTGTGGAAACAAGATCAAGTCTCGCTTTTCCATACCTTTATATTGTACTAAGCTATCCTTAAGATATTCCATAGGCCATCCTACACGACTTATTCTTTCCCAGTCCATTACATATTCTGGATCAAATACATCTGTAAACATGTCAATATGAAAGTCACTTGCAAAGAAGTTGTCGTCATAACATTCAAACATTGACATTTCAGCGTGTCGAACCCACTGCTTGCCGCCAATTAGCCTACCAAGGAAATCATGAGGATCATAACTACCAGCATGCCAAAGACCACCGACTCTAATGTCAATCCCAAGTAATTCAGCCATGTATTTAATCTGAATAACAGTTGGGTTCCAAGCATCTGTATATAAGAAATAATCTTCATCTTTAATTTCTCCGTTAGCAAACATTCTACTAATCTCTAACATTTGTTGAGACTTGTAATTGTTAGTTCCAGCAAAGTTAAGAAATGCCCCAGGCGTTGTTGCCTGCGGCACTTCTCCACCGCTAATAACCACGACTTCACTATTTGTAGCTCGTCGAAGTTGCTTTGGAAGATATTCTTTCCATTGTTTAGTGTAACGTGTATCAACTGCTTCGATATCTACAATATAGATTGTCATAATAATTAACTCCTTTGTTTGTTCACACGTGGTCGGTCTCTTTTAACAAAGTCCTTTCCACCGTTACGTGCTTTTGCTCGTAACCATCCTTGGTATTTTTGATAGGCAATCCAATTAGGATCATCTTTTTTATAAAGTGCTTTTTCATCAAACACTTTGCCTTCGAAGCGACAATAGTCTCGAAATTGGTCGAGATCGTTGAACACCTTGTTCACTGCAGGATTTGCAATTGTCATAATTCATAATTCCTCTTTGTTATGACTTGGGATAGTAGATTGAACAGCCGTTTTCGCCGTCTTCGGCAACTTCAATTTCAACAAATCGGCCTGGGTATTTTGCTGAAATCTTATCATATAATTCATCTGAGATCATCTCACATGAACGATGATTTAGAATGAGCACCTCGTCATTATCCGCGGTAGACTCACTATAAAGTCTTTCAAGCCATCTTTTGAATTGGATGAACTCGATATCTCTGTCGTTGTGGAACACCTCGATGCGCACCCGGAAATGGAAGATGTGACGATGAGCAATGCCAAGAAAGCTAACGTCATCCCAACCACCCGTTGCAAGCGCAGGGTCCTTATCAGCACCTGGATATAAGTGAACACCTTCCTTACGGAATGTAACCCAAATACTTCTTTGTGCATCTGTTTTTGTTTTTTCTGTTGCCATTTTTGCATCTTCCTCTCTCATTCGACGTCCCATATAATTATGATACGATTCGTATTGTTCATTCATATTACTAGTATACTTTCACTTTAGGATTTTGTCAAGGCCATATTTGCTCCAATCCGTAAATTTATTACGGTCCATCAAATCATGCAGGCTATGGCACCAGACGCCTGGATTAGATGCTTTAAAATCTTTGTCATCAATCTTAATCATTGTGTTATAGTTCCACTGTGCAATATAAGGTACTACAACACGCAGTTGTGGAATAAAGTTATCTACTTCAGTTAAGCCGCCATCTAAAAACCATTCAAGGTTAATAGTACTTGGAATGTCTAAACTACAAAGAATATCTTGATCTGTAAACGCACGAATCATTAGATCCCAATCGTCAAACTCATCTGCGGCCTTAGGATTATATGAATGATTAGCACCAAAGAAGATATGTTCGCATTGTTCTTCTTTGTAATACTTCATTACTTCGTTAAAGTCTTGAATGCCAGTAACAAACAATGTCTTCATTCCAAACGCAGGAGTCTTTTCAACTTCTACGCCTGTAAAGAATACAGGAGTATCACTTACACCACTTTCGTAATCACGTTTCATTTTTATTCCTCAAAAAATAAATTATTTTGTTTGCCTTGTTTTGAATAAGTTTTCATCTTCTTCATAGCAGCCGGAGTAATACGGAACTGGTAATAACCATTAGGTTGCATTTCAAGATACGCCCAATCTCCGGAAATATATTGCGGTTCAAATCCATTATCTACAATTTGTGCTCTACAAAAGTTGTAATCTTTTTTTAGTTTTTCTTGTATAAATGGATGTGTAAAATCATAAACTTTAGCCTCAGTAACAATACTACAAGTATTCCACTCACCTACAGGACTATCATCTTTGTATTCAACTCTGTACTGCTTTTGTACTTTATCATGGATATTGCTGTTTTCCCATTCGGTCTCTACAATATCAGTAGGTAACATTGCGCCAACAGTATGTCCACTAGTACTATCAGCTAATCTTGTTTTTATTTCTAAGTGTAAACCTTTTAGATCAATACCTTTGCCTCTGTTTAGAGCATAACCTTTGCGCTTGATAGAGTACTCAATATATCTGCCTATGTTTCCATGTTCTTGTGTCATAGGAATACGATCGCCTATGTTGATAGCATTGTTTAACTTTGTTACATGTAGTGTCATTCTAAACCTTTCTGTACTAAGTATGCGTTTATACGATGCATTTCGTCTTTTAAATAAAGCTTCATTGTTTTTAGTCTACGTACTTCTTCACTCACTGTTACATTACTATACTTGACTTCTATCTCTTCGTCAAGTTCTTTATGCTTTCTTTTTAGTTCGTCGTAGTGAGCTCTAAGTTTATCTTCAACATTATCATAATTGCTCATCCTGTAGTTCCTCCAACTTAGTTTCATCTAATTCTTCGTCGGCTTCAGACTCTTGTACATCAAATAATTCTGCAAACTTAGGTTTAGCAGAAATAGTCTTTTTGCCAATTGCGCCTCTTGTACCAGGCACTTGCATCCAATATGAACGATACTCTATAATTTTAGCCAACGATAGATCTTTAGTAGGTTGTTCAAAAACTTCGTTAATCATATCACGTATTGTGTATACTTGGAATTTATCACCCATTAACATTTTAGGAACAACACCGGCATCATACTGCCTATTAGCTTCTTGTACAGCGTTTACATGCGTCCATACGTTATGACCCATCTGTATAGCATAACTAAAGCTATCCCAGCTTGTAGAGTCTTTTTTGCGTACAATAGGCTGTCCGTAGTTTGGATTATAATCTTTTGCCTTTTTATCTTCGGATCCTGTTTTATCTATTACAGGTTCGTCATTTTTATCAAGTTCAACTTCACCTGCACTTACTTTAGGTGTACCAATCTTGTTGCGATCACCTTTTGCATATGTACAAATATCATTAACTAATAATCCATCACTTAGAGGACTATCTTCAAACGTCTTAAAAATTCCGTCTTGTAATGTAGCATCTTTAAATGTACGTGTGTCTGTTGCATACTTTAGTTCGTCAACGCTCGGAACCATTCGATAAGTCCATTTACCTTTGTCGGGTGTTTCATTAGATGTATAAATTTGTCCATTTGCTGTAGCAAGGAACGGACTAGCACAATCAAATGTAACCATAAACGTTGGGTTATAGTGCTTGCGTACAGCTCTCTGTACGTCTGTAAGCAACGTTGCCCACTCTAGTTTACTTGTGCCTAAGAAGTGCATTACATCGTGTATACCGCTTTGTAATAGGTTATCGTAGTGCAAAGTAACAATACGTTTGAGTAAAAGCTCAACATCACACATGTTCTGACCACCCATACTCCAACCATTAAAATGATTGTCAGGATACTTAACTGGATCACAATAGTCTTTCATTTGCTCATACCAGTCTTCAGCATCATCAAAGTTTTCACCTTGTAAAACATTTAAAAACTTACAAGCACCTGTTCTATTTTTCATCCAGTAGTCGTTATTAATACGTGTTGCTTCTACTGCTTCTTGATATGTACTAATGCCTGTTGCTTTTGCACCTGCTGGTGAACGTGCAACCCACGCTGGAATATCAAGTATCATTCCGTAGTCCATGTAAGCATCCATCCAACGCAATACACCATCACGTTTCTTTTGTGCTTTAGGACAGTTAGGATCTTTCCAATCGCCTTCCCAAACACCTTTACCAATCTGGAAGCCACCTGAGTCGCCTAGTAACCAGGTGTTGTCTTTATCTCTATTACGCACCATATCTTCTTTAGGACTAAATTTAGTAGTATCTAGTTCAGCATGTCCTGCTGAGTACAGTGTCCATTTGTATTGGAACTGTCCTTCTTGTATGTTGAGATAGTTAAGACTTTCTACATTGTTTTGAAAATTACTAGGAATACGATCATCTGGCACATATAACTCACCTGTATCAGGATCTGGATGACGTTGCTTACCTACATAAGTTGCATAGAATCCACTAAGTGCAGGTAAGAAGTGTGCATAGTCTTTTTGTGCTTCTGTTAGATCTTTATTCATTTAATTTCCTATTAGATTCTGTGATATTACCATCATACTCAACCAAATCCACAAAGTGTTAAATCCAACAAGGGTAGGTAAAAGTTTTTTATTGCTTGCCCATATAAGAGATAGGCTGGTAATGAGTGCAATAAAGTATAGTTGCCAAATGTTATTGCCAAATATAAGAGCCGGAATAATAATAATAGCTTTAGCAATCCAACTAGCTGCTTCAATAATATTATAGTTTGTCCAATACGCTTTAGTAAACCAAAGTTTGTAACACTCTAAAATATTACGCCAACCGGTAACAGTATAAATGAAACCAGTTAACGCTAACCAACTTAGGATTGCAAATGTTATTTGATCTGCTGTCATAAATTATTTGCTCTGCGCCGGCAAAATGTAATCATACTTTGCAATACCTGAATCAACACTGATCATCATTGCACCTTGATCACTAATACTCATAGTAGTGTCACCGCTTAGATTAAGAATTGCTTGTACAGCCGCAACTGGCCAACTCCATGTGTGTGATAATGAACCTTCTACTGCGTTTTGGAATACAAACTCACCTGCGTGTGTTGATGCATCACCAAAACTAAACACTAGATCAGCAACGCCGCCAGTGTCTTTAGTTGTAACATTAAAAGTAGGCTCTTCTGAATGTGCCGCACTCATAAGTTTCATACGTGCAATTGCTGCCATGCTTGGAGCAAACTCTACATTCCATTGAGCACCTTTAAACTTAACAGTTTTTAGTTTCTCTTCGATAATTGCTTTGTTCATAAAGCGATAATCGTTTTGAAAATCGCCTGCATTATTCTCAAAGTGAATGTGTGTTGGCATTGTTTCGCCATTACGTTCTGCTTGCACTACGTCAATATTAGCATCTTTCTGATACTCTGGATTTTTCAAATGTAATGCTAACTTATCTAAGTTAGGCATACCAAATGTGCCTTCAGCAATGCTGTGTGTAGACTCAGCTGTCATAATAACCGAACGGTCATCTGCCATTGAATCAATTGTTGTGTCGTCGCCGCCTGTAACCTTTACTAGGTTAAGAAATCCTAGCGAATGTGTGTGTGCTACGATATCTTGTAAAATGTCTTTCATACTGTTTCTCCATTGAATAAGTTAATTATATTGCCTTTTTGGGCTTTTGTCAAGTATTTTTCTATATTGTATTTAGGTTTAAAGCCTAGTGCCTTCATTTTTTCTGTGTTGGCGCAAGTAAAATTACGCTCAGTTGGGGTATTTAGACGGACCGGAAGATGGTCTGCCAAGTTTTGGATCCTTATAGGATTACCAGATCCAATATCTATAACACCTTTAACATGCTTCGCATCTATCAACAAGTGGATAGCATCGATAACGTCAAGTAAGTGTATAAAATCTCTATAGTGCGTGGTTACGTATTCTAGTGTACCATTAAACAACTTGTCCATAAACATGCCTTTGCGTGGGCGATCATCAAATACGGTATGGAATCGCATACCTAGTGTATTAGGATAACGTTCTGCAAGTTCTTCTAGCACATACTTAGACGCCGCATAAGGGTTCAAATCGGGCTCGTAAGCACTCGAACTGCTCGCATACAATATACGTGTATCAGGATAGCGTTCAAACAAGCGTCTGCTTGCTTCTACGTTATTCATCCAATATGCACTTGGGTCTTTAATACTTTCTCTAACACCTGAACGTCCTGCTAAGTGTATAATTAAATCAAAATCTACGTTAGGAAGTTCACAAGTTAATAAATCATCACCATCTACTAGATCAATACCTGTCACTTTGTGATTAAGGTTTAATGCATTTAAAAGCCTACTACCTATAAATCCTCTATGACCTGTTAGTAGAATATTCATTTAGTATCTCCCATGTATGTTCCCATCCTTGTACATGATGGTTTTTACCTTTGTAGTTGGCTAGCTTTAAAGGATAGTCGTTACCATCTTCATGCATAGCATCTCCTATAAACACAATTGATTCTAACTCACTACGGTTAAAGTCCATTAATATTTGACTCTTGTCTGATCCTTTAGGAGCAATGTCGATGCCTGTTTCTCCACCTACTCTTGCATCTAAGTCAGGAAACATTATATTAAATGCCTTTGCTATTGTAGTACGTTCGTCTTCGTATGTGTCGTATGCTACATACCTTGCACGTTGTTCCGCTGATGCACTACGTCCTAGCACACTAAAGTTTACCATACCCGAACGTTCTTCTATGTGTCTAATACCTGTACGTTCAGTAAACTGACTTTCGTATTCACAACTAATTAAAAACGTTCTTGCTAGATCAGGTAGTTTCCAACTAGTTGATCTTATGTTACGTTTGCCTTCAAAGACATCACAACCTGAACATTGATAAACACGCTTGCATAGCATATAAGTGTCTTCACCTATTTGTTCTACAGTTTTAGGTCTATCACTGCCTGTAACTAGATAAACATCATTATCTAAGCAAAATTTATTAAAGAACATTTTAAAATGTATGTCAATAATACCCCGACTGGGTGTTAGTGTGCCGTCTACATCAAAAATAAATTTATTATGCGCAATACTCATGTATTCACTTTACCAAACCAAAAAGAATGAATATCTCTAACACAAATAGCTTTTTCATTTTGTGTAAAAGATTCTTCCAACTCAAGTTGATTCATAACGCATAAAATCTGATCATCGAATCTTTCGTACTCGGTAAATTTAACTTCACCTTGTCCAACCATACTTAGAACTAATAATACCCACATAGCTTTCTCCAAAGATTTGTTTTACTGTTTATATTATATGATATATTTAGGTTTTTGTCAAGTGTTTTTTGTGCGGGTGATGTGCATTAAGTAATAATGCTGCCAACCAACCTGCTGTTCCGCCGCCTACGACTACTAAGTCTTTCATTTTAATCTCCTGCTATTGTAGCTTTTAATTTTACTCTAGCTCTTAAATCACTTGACGAGAAGCGGTGATCTCTTTTGTTAAAGTGTAGCTGGATACCCCGCCTCTTGCAAATATCCTTGCCCGTAAAATCCTTTTCACGGTATTCTTCGCCTAATACTCTTACATCAATATTATACATACTAAGAATATCTTCTAAGTCTTCTTCAGTACCGTAAGGAATAATTTCATCTACATACGACACTGCTTTAAGTTGTGTGTAACGCTCTACTACAGTTTGTATAGGAGGGTTCTTTTCTTCTCTATCTACACTTGGATCAACTTGCAATCCGCATATAAGATAATCACATTGTTCACGTGCTTCACGCAACATTTGTACGTGTCCTGCGTGTAATAAATCAAATGTACTACAAGTAAATCCTACTTTCATTGTCCGGTTGTCTCCTTGTGCAATTTACGTACCATTGTTAAAAACTCTTTGTGAGTTAGGAATGTATGGTCTTCATGGGACTCATTATTTAAATGTGCTCTAACTTCATCTGCTTTTTGTTTAAAACTTTCATGTAGTGTAGCATATTCTTCGCCAATAGAATCAATATCAAACAATTTTAAACCATGTAGCACCATTACAAAATGTAAAGATTTAAACAATATAAAGTTTGTATCGTCATCAAAATCTATATGAGTTGGCATTCTATGACGCCATATGTCTAGTTTTGTCTGTAGACTTTTTGGTAACGGAGTATCTGCTACTTTCCTCCAAAACTCTGTATCAACTCTTGGACATACAAAATGTAGTACAATAAAATCTCTAATATTTTCAATTAAACTTTTAAATGATCGGTTATATCTATCAACAGTATCATCATTATAGTTGTGTAGGTTATGTACTAACATAAACATCTGTTGTATAGATGATCCAATACTAGATGCTTCTAATGGTTCAATGAAACTAGAACTTAGACCAATTGCACAACAGTTCTTAATCCATGCGTTATCAAGTGCGCCTGGATCAAATTTAATATGCTTACCTATTGTAATTTCATGTCCTAATACTTCTTCTACTTCTGCTTTGGCACCTTCTGGCGTTAAGTATTCGCTATCAAATATGTAACCATTGCCCCAACGTCCGTATGTAGGTGTTCTAAACATCCATCCATGCTTCATACCTTTTGCTAAAGACCACATATTGTAGTTGTCAGTATCAGGTGTTTGGAAAACAATAGCACTATTTGTATGTAAGTACTCTTTGTGTGATTCCCATTTAGCACCAAGTGTTGACATTAGAACTCTACGCATACCAGTACAGTCAATATAAAAGTCATAATCATATGTAGCAGTATCACTTTCAATAGTTGAAATGTTACCTTCATCATCATGATTTACTTTTGTGATTTCGTCATCAATAATATTAATACCTCTGGCACCTGCATGACTAGTTAAGTACTCATTTAACTTAAACGTATCAAAGTGAAACTGTGCTACAGGTACTTGGTTATTTTCAATATACCAATTATTAATTTTGTTTTCCCAAAAGCCTTTGTTTGACATTTGATCTGAATGAACATCATCTTTAATCATATTTGCAAACACAAATGGATATTGACTGCCTAGTTCTAAGTTATAACCATCTTGAATACTGTGCATATACTTGTCTACACCCCAGTCTTCAAACATAATACCTATTTTGAATGTTGCGTTACATTCTGATATCATTTCGTCATCTCTTAATCCAACATATTCAGCAAAGTCAGTCCAGTGTTCAGTAGAACCTTCGCCAACACCAATAATGCCTAATTTTTTTGAACAAATAATATCAATATGGTGATTAGGAAATCTAGTACGCAACATTAGTGCCGCAATAAATCCTGAACTGCCTCCACCTACAACACCGATACGTTTAATATTTTTCATTTATTCTTTTCCTTTATTCATCTAAGTAATTGTCTGCTAACGCTCTTAGCATTGCAATTAATTCTTCAATAGTATTTAGATCTTGATCGTTCTCAGTATCTATTTCTGCTTCGAATTTAATTTTCATTTATTCTCCAAAATCAAACAAACTAGTAAATGTGTTGTGTCGCTTAGTATCTTCTAATGGATAGTTAAGCACTCCAATCAAGTTGTCTAGTTTATTATCAATAATAGTCTCCGCCATTGCCGCATCGTCAAATGGCAGTTCTTTGAACCATTCAGGAATACGCAATTCATCTGTTGGATAAGCAACACTTGTGTAACCTAAAGGATTCGGTTTTAGTTTACAAACAATAACTTTCATACCGTCAACGATCTCTTCAGAGTACTTGTCTCCGTTCATACGCTTTAGTGTATTCCAATTAATGCTTGCCCGCACGTGGCCTGGCATATTTGCCTTGCCTTGTTTTTCTTCTAGTCGACGATAGTGTCCGACTTTGTTTGCACGTTTAGGTGAACCTTTCTCCCAACCAGGACGTTCACTAAACTCCTTACGGAATACAGTAATACGTTCAAGTACATCTTCACGTGGTTTATCTGTAAGTACCATCAGCAATAGTTCACTTAGGAACTCCTGCATAAACACAGGTGTATCTGACCTACGTAAGTCCAAGCCCATTGCCTTTACCTTACCAACTTTGCCATCTGTATCTGTTCTAAAGCCTTCGTTGTCGACAACTAGTGCCGCATAACGTTTCTTAGTAATGTATAAACCTGACTGTGCTACAATTTCTCTACCTGCTGCAATAACGTCTGACCGGCTCTTTGGACAATGATGTGACTTTGCCATCATCTCTGCAAACGTGCCGTCTACTGCATCTGCTACTTGATCATACAATGCAATAGCATTTTCAGTACTCCAAGGTATCTTGCCAGCATCAACATCTTCTTTTAAAGTTGGCCAAGCACTAAAGTACACAGAGTCAGTATCACCGTATATAACTGCATCACCTACGTGATCATATACACCTGTAATAACTTTGTTTGCTTCTGCACTCATATGCTTAACAATAGTACGTCCTGTTAGTGTTGTACTCTGTCCAATACGTTTATCAAAGAATCTACAACCAGGATTAAGAATAGCACCATACAAACTGTTCAAGT
>Ga0209092_10004197_pt1 | contig 12156 bp, 8 predicted proteins | sample FraStrMetagenome_FD_187446 | JGI IMG/M metagenome (GOLD analysis project Ga0209092, IMG submission 187446) | Marine eukaryotic phytoplankton communities from Arctic Ocean - Fram Strait ARC3M Metagenome (SPAdes) (version 2) | ecosystem: Environmental > Aquatic > Marine > Oceanic | place: Fram... | reverse complement strand
TGAACCTAGAGTGATGGGAATGAATCATGTATCATCCTACAGGAAGTCTACATGAATCCATGTACTGCGCAAGTGAACGTGCTTGGATACAATTCAATCGTCAAAACGATGAAGATGAATTGTATCAGATACATTTAAAGTTACATTTCCTGAAAACAAAGATTCATATAAATTTTAAAATTTTATAGAATATCAATATTTTCCATTTAATCTCCTAGCTCTAAAAATTTCAACAAATATTTATGAACAAATATAAGTTTGACGCGAGAAACTACAAAATAAAAAAAATAGGCATGTATGAACCTGTTTAGATACGAATTGTAAATAATGTTGTGACAGGATTGTGAAGTAAAGTTTTAGAATATTAAATATTGAATTGATTGTCCACAATCCGCTTATCTCTTGATCAAGTTGAAGCGACTATTCGAATCGCTCAGAACGTCTCTATGACAGACGATCTACTTCCGTCTCTAGAACGAATTCAACAACAATTGAACCAAAATCCTAGTCAGCGTGATCCTGATACATGTAAATTTGAAAGTATATTTTGAGGCCTAAAAAATCTATTATGTAATACGGCGTTTTCAATAAAAATAGTTGTCAATAGAAGAACTGCTAAGTAAATTGTTTTCATTTTACAAAGAAGATTCTGATATCAAAGAATTTTTCAGCCCTTTCTATACCATGAGAATTATGCATAAGTCCTAAAATAGCTTATGGTGCACTCCTCTTAATTAGATTCAAAGATTATGAAAAAGCCTGACTCAAGGGCAACTTAATTCATTTAATACACGAATGCATTAATAATTATGGACAGTTCTTTCGTACAGAAGAATGAGGTAACCGAACTAAATCGACGTCATACGAATTCACGACAAAAAGTTCATTAGGTCTCATTAAATAATGATTCCAAAAAAATAGCAAAATCGTGAAGATTGAACGACAGATGTATGACGCGAATTCCTTTGGAGAAATGTGTTGACTGCCACACACTATCTCCTAAAATATTTGAGGTTCGTGCTGATGATTGCAGTAAAAAACTCAGAAAGAGCCTGCGTATAGTCAAGATTTTATTTTCGTGCTGATGATGGCAGTAAAAAACTCCGAAAGAGCCTGCGTATGGTCAAGATTTTATTTTCGTGCTGATGTATGTATGCTACATTCGCATACAGCATGTACCAAGACCTAAATTAGGCGCCAAAATGAAATGAACATAGAGTTCGGTTTTAAATAATTTTTTTCAGGTACATACGCAAGAATTGAATCAATTGCGACAGACGTCGGAAACAGCAGTTTCCTAACCATCTATCAAAGAGATTATCATTTGAATGTTGTTCCCATGCAGCCATCATGAAAAAATAGTATCCATATGTATGTATGTAAATCTTAGTTTCTCCTTACGTATGATTGGGAGTTTAACTAACCAAAAGAAGTAGAAAGATAGATTAAAATTGATTTCATAGAAAGCTTTTAATTTCCTATCTTAGGTTTTTGAACGTAGCGTCATTTCTTATTTGAGGTCAATCACTAAATTGAAAAACAAATCTTCTCTAATCGTTCGTACAGCATGGGAATAATGGCTTCACATCCATTTTAGAGACTTTTGGAACATACAATTCTCTTCTTCCTGCTATAAATTAGAAAAGGAAAAATCCTCTGTCATTGATACATACATCGAAACACTCAAACTTAGAAGAGATCTTCTTGGAATCATGCAACGATACGAAGTTTCCTCTAAGCTTGGAGATGGAACATATGGATCAGTCGTCAAAGGTGTTGATACTAAGACTGGAGAAGAGGTAAGCCATGGTAAATTTCGTTCTGGATAATTGTTTTTCCGTTCATGATAAGAATTTTTTGAATTTTGGATATCTTTTTAACAAATCAAATGATGGATGCAAACGTAAATGAATCTTTGACTTTTTCAAAATAGAAACAAAAAAATTCAATATTATTTCGGATAAATACTCAATTCCGTCTTTCAAAACATTGCAATTTCTTTCTTTAGGTTGCTATAAAAAAATTAAAGCGTAAGTTTCATTCGTGGGAAGAATGTGTTGCTCTTCGAGAAGTTCAATCCCTACGAAAGCTTTCGCATCCTCATGTAGTTCAAATAAGAGAAGTTATTCGGGAAGATGATTCCTCTCTATACTTTGTCTTCGAGTTTATGGAAGATGGTAATTTGTACGATATCATCAAGGGTCGCAACGGAATTGCTTTGCCGCCAAATAGAATACGAATGATTCTATCACAGGTTTTGAGAGGTCTTTCTTTCATGCACTCTCGTGGTGTTTTTCATCGCGATATCAAACCAGAAAATTTGTTAATGAGAGGTAACGTTTGCAAAGTTGCTGACTTTGGGCTTGCAAAAGAAATACGAACATTGCCTCCTCTTACTAAATATGTCAGCACAAGATGGTACCGAGCTCCTGAGGTTCTACTTAGAGCTTCTAGATATAGTGCACCCATTGATTTGTTTGCAGTTGGATGTATAATGGTCGAAATGTATAATTTGTGTCCTTTATTTCCTGGAGAGACAGAGATAGACCAGATAACAAAAATATTTGGTGTACTAGGAACACCCACTCAGGAAACATGGATGGAAGGAGTGCAACTTGCAATGAAAATGAATTTACGTTTCCTTGAAGCTCCACTCAGAGCAATGTCATTGCACTCTATCATATTAAATGCCTCACCTCAAAGCATAGAACTTTTAGGTGATCTTTTGAAATTGGACCCTCACAAACGAGTAACTGCGGCTAAGGCTTTAGAATATGATTATTTCAAACCAACAAGAATCCTTCCTTCGAACCCAATTCAAAGCAGTAGGCAATTTCAAGATAATAATAATGGGCTACGAAATACAAAAAGTTATCCAAGCTTTCAAGTACAGAATTCAAATAAACGATCTCGTAATCAATTTTCTAATCATATGACTGGATTTCAAAATGCTTCCATGGATATAAGCCCGTTCAGACAGCCAAAAGAAATAATTCGCAGAAGTTCTTATCCCATGCCAAGACATTCTCTTCTGAACACATTACAATCAAAACAGATCCAAAAGAATGCACCGGCATTTTCATCTCGAATTAGTTCATCGCAATTTGGAAGACTTTCTTCTTCGACTAAAAATATTCATCAAACAATGAACATTAACAATCCAAGATCAATGCTGTCTCCGGTTGGGAATTTTATTGTATCCTCGTCATCGTCTTCATCACTGTCGCAAGATGAAATTAATGAGGAGGAAGGTGAAGTCTCACAAATTAAGATATACGGACAATGTGGAGCTGCTACGCGTAGAGAGAGCATTACTCGAAAGCGAGTTTTGACTCCACCGTCTGCAAATATTAAGGCGGTCCCAAGACTTCCTGATTGGTCCAGTCATTGGAAGTCAAGTCAGGAAAACGAATCTTTGTCACATTTTAGTACAAGCTCTTCAAAGCCACTCAAATCCCTTGGTATATCGAATAATTTTTCAAAAACGCTCTCACCCACCTTCCCTAAGAACGCTTTCGATTGTTTTATGCATCAAAATTCTCCAAAATCCGATAACGAACTTGCATATTTTTCTAATATAAAAACTTTGCGTAGTATGAGTAAAGCTCAAGGTTTCTTGCCGTCAATGCTTACACCAGTTGACGCCCATTGTAGTACAGACTTTAGATTAGACAAACCCTCCAACATCCAATATCTGGGGAAATTCAACGAATCTGAGGAGAGCGATTCGGACATTTTTAGATTTCCACCTTCTCACTTGGGATTCGGACGTCGTAGATTTCACAGGCCATAAGATAAATGTTGTCATTGCATATAATGAATGTATAGAATTAGTACCATTTCAGATAACTTTCTTTGGTAATGCAAAAAAGTAATTTTAATGCCTCTCATTAATTTACGGTACGATTTGAATAGAAAGATAAATCTCATCTCAGACTAAATAAGATGTGAAATTACATTTAAATTCGACCAACTTAAGAGGAGTTCCTGGTAGGTCTTCATTCAAATCGTATCTTTCAATCGAAAAAAAATATTTTTTGTCTTTTCGATCTTGACAAACATAAAATATTAATAAATTGAATAACACCAGTTATAGGTTCGAAGTAGTCATACTGGCACAATTTTTTAGCCCATCACAGCAAACTGTGCAGCATGCGCAGTAAAGAGGTGGATTAGAGCTCGCACAATCTGTCCAAAAATTATGTAACTTTTTTTCTTTTAGGTCACAAATAGCATCAGCCACAGAACCCTCCAGCTCATTAAATTGCAGTAACATTTCCTCTGTTTGAATATATATGGAGGAACTGTCATTTAGTTCAAGTAATGAAGTAAAAAAATTTTTGTTAGAACGACTAAAATATTGACTTACCAACATTATCCAACCCACGAATTTCCTCAGGGATTTTACCCGTAAGATTATTTGTGTTGAGAGCTAAAAATTTCATTTTATTAAGATGCCCAAGTTCGGGAGGAATACTCCCTATCAAAGCATTATTTCCAAAATCCAATTTTTCTAATCGTTCCAAAACTCTTATTTCAGAGGGGATGCTTCCTTGTAAATTCATGCCAGCTTATAATACGATTGACAAGATGATGAGGAATCCTATTTTCCACATATACCATTAAAAAAAAGTTTCCAATCAGCTGCCGTGTTGTACTTACATAGTTGAATATGAGTTACATGCGACTTGCTATCGCATGCAGATACGCCTAAAAGAGTCATGTGCACTTTCTTTCGCCAATAACACTCCTGAACTCCAGTCAAAAAGTGCAGATTTCCATATGTCCACTCATCACCTTGTGTTGCAAAAAATAATACAGCAAGAGCATAACGTTGTAGAAGCAAATGTTCGTCAGGGTGGAGCTGTCGTTTATCTTGCTCGACAATATAGTTGAATGCCTTTCCTTGAGGAGAAGAATTATTGTACAACATTTCTGCACTGGAAATATCTTCGTCTAGTATACGGCTGAGGATGCTTGCTTTACGGAAACGGAAAAGCTCCTCAGGTCCGGATTCTTTCTCTAAACTGCTCACCCAGTCATCTTCATTGATTTCAAGAACACTGTCTATTTCAAATTTATGATTTCTGTTGGTTTGAAAATCGAAGTTAAAGTCATTGTATTCGAACATCCAAAAGTCAAATTCGCCCAACCCAAAATCATGAAGTGATGCGACAAACAAAATCGAACAAAAAAATATTGTCGAAGAAATAATTGTCAATTTTGTCCTGATTGGCATCACTGCTATTGAGGTAGGAACCTTGAGACGGAACTTTTTCCTTGCATCATCCTTGGAACCCATTATATACAATGTATTAATTATGATTGCTTCGGTTCGGTTGATGCACTTCAAAAGTTTGTTAATCATGCAAATTCATGTTTTAACAAAACAAGCCTACATGCATACATCATATATCATTTTCGTTTTTTGCACGTATGTAACAAATTTATATTCGTATTGAAATTGGAACGGAAAACAAAACCACGTGAACATCTACAAAAAAAATGAAAAGGGGCATAATTCTAAAATGTCTGTAAGGAAGACATCAAATTATGACCTTTTCGCAAAAGGTACACAAGTCTTGTTCAGTTCATAACTGTCGTATGGATTCTTTATGAGAAATTTGCTGTCATGTGTCTCAAATACACGAAGTTAGCTATTAAATTTTCCATTGCCACTTCAAGAACTTCTCAATCGCGTTGACAATATGCAAAAACATTTTGAAGGAATAATGAATACAGAAGAGCAAGCCTTGACTTAGAAAGAATTTACCATTTTATCCTCTGATTTATTAAAAGACGTGCCAGGTGTAAGAATAATCCTCTAGGAAATTGAAATTGACTAGAAAGTGCTCTAAACAAAATGAGATAAAACCCTATACTAAAGTGAAACAGAATACTCATATGCAAAATTATGGAGACTATTGATTAAATAGTTTCAGTTCTTACCAAAATATATATTCACATCTAGAAACACAAAAAATAAAACGAAAACAAATCATCATTGCAACAGGAACCATTTCTATTAATACTTTTGTTGTTCTTTACACTATTCCACAAACGCAAACAAATGAGCTCCACCATCAGCTTTGATTTCCTCCTCCGTGACAGTTCTTTCAATCTCTCTAATGGAGGAACTTAAAGACTTCATCTCCTCTAAGGCAACTATCTCTTCATCTACGAGTATGGAATACAAAAATTGCAAAGGAAACCCGTTCCAGCCGCTATATTAGCATGATTTCATAAAATAAAGATTGTGAGGATCCAATAAAAACTTACGCTCAAGCCACATTTCAACGATGGAACTAATCCTCTCCGTCGAGCATGCCTTTGCTCTTGCGAATCGTCTATTCGCCAGATCCTGCAGATCAGATTTTATTGATTTACTCGTCAAATGCTTATCTTTAGCTTGCTTAACAGCTGTGTGAGATACATAAGATAAAGCTGCCAATTTAGCATTTAATTCATCTACTAAACCTGGTAAATTTTTTTTCGTTGCCAAATTGATGGCAGTGTTCACATCAGTTTTCATTCCCCAAGCTAGAAGAACCTAAAATTAGTAGCATAGAGATTATAAGTTTGAAAGAATCATGAAGGAGCTCACCTTCTACCAGTTTTTTTCTTCTTTTCTCAAAATGTTTTTCCAATTGTATACCAACACAATGCATGTATACAAAACTCTCAATCCCTTCAACTCGTTTTACGTATTCCCTTAACTTTTTTGAAATCCGAGAAAGTAAGTCAGCTACATTCGCTTCCCTCACTTTGAAATAACTTGCTGTTACCTTTCCACAATTTCCCCGTTGCTGTCTAATAGGGATTGTTCCAAGATTCTTAAATTGAAAAAGAATATTGAAGAGTGCGACAAGCAATTATAAGATTTTGGATGTATATTATAGATAAAATACAACCATGTTTTCACATTTTCTTACTCTTCTATTTTCACCACTGAGAGCTCCGAGCCAACCCGTTGGATCGTTGGTATCAATGCCTAAATTAGCCAGTATCTCAGGATTTGGTAATTCTTTGTCCGATCGCTGCGGTGATAAATCAACCTGGGTTCCTGAAAACACGACCGCCATATGAGATAAGAATTCGTTCCGAGACCTTTTATATAGAGGTATTCGAGCCGGTATACTTGAGGGTTCGTAGCTTGACTCAATCGATACAGTTCGTCTTAATCCTTTTGGAGATTCATATTCTCCTCCGTTCATTACTTCGATATTTTCGTCTAAATCTTCCACGTCACCTATTGTCACCACCATCAATGCCTCTACAGCTTCAACACAACGTTCGACTTTGCCTCGTAAACCTATAGCATACTTTCGCACCGTTCGTAGCTCTCTTGTGAATTCTTCTACACGAACATCAGCGTCTTCAACACCTGCAGTTTCCATCACAGCCATAGCGATATTAGCATTCCATCTACCAATTCGTTCTCGCGCCATTCGTAATACTTTTTCCGCATGTACTGATCGTGCTTTTTCAAATGACTGGTCTATGTTTTGGGGGGAGGATAACGATGACGACTTCCCCACATGAGTGATTTTTTCTAATATATTAAATTCCAACTCATCATCTTCCTTTTCTTCTTCTTTCCTACTCTCATTCTGCGTTTTAGAATATGACGTTTTTTGTTCGGATAGTCCTACTTTTAATTTCATTGCTTTTTCTTTGAGTAAACTTGCTTGGACAGTCTCTAATTTAAAAAACGTCCATGCCATTCGAGCTATGCGAATGGGTATCGACTTGATAAGCATGGCCAAGCTTTTTTGAAAAAGTTCTTGATTTTGAAGTATTTTCACTTTTTGAGCTTTTTGGAAGGCAGATGATAAATCCGGGTTTGCATAACGGGTAAAATTTTTCTTGGTAGAATTTGTCTGATGAAAGTGCTTGAAATTAATTTGTTGCTTGGCATTAATCAGCTTGTCTCCAAGTTGTTTCAAATTCAAGTCCCATACGTTTACATCAGAACTATGTTGATTGCCATTACTGCTGTTGTCATCCCCATCATCATCCTTAGCATAGCCATCAGCGTCCACAGCATCTAAATGAGATATGAGACTAGGAGTGACCATACTTAAATCTGCTACATATGCTTCAATCAAACAATTCAGCACTTTTAGCCCGGGAATGGTTCGATCTTTTTTTTGTCTTGTCAAATGTCGTAATCCCGATTCCATGGCGGATTTCGATAAAGCTTTTTGACTGTAAGCAGTATTTGACTCCTTTGAAAGACCTTCGCCGAATTCTGTCATCTTAACATCAGTTTCGAAGGAATATAAATTAGTAAGTGAAATGGCCAATCGCTTCCAGGCGTCATTACGCTGATCTTCTTCTGCTATTAAGCTGTGAATTTTTGTGAGGCACGAGAGGCACACTTTTCGATAATGAAGCAATAGATTGCTTTGGCATGAGATCAATTCATTTTCAATATTGCTAAGCTTCATCTTGGAACGATGTTCAGAAGATGGAGAAGGGGAAGATCTAGGATGGAAATTATAATTTTGATTTTGCTTCATACCCGATTGAGTGTTAGGGCTTTGACAGTTCAACATGTCGACTAGAGGTACTTTCATTGTTTGTGCATTAATTTTAGGTCTGTCTTCATCTTTTCCATATTGATTGTTTGAGTTAGGAGCAAAACATTGTAACGACTTTTGAACCATTTCTTGAATGAAGCCAATGTCCTTTGCATCTCCTCCACTTTGATTTTGATTTGGGCTCTTTGAACTTTCTACGTAATCCAGTTGACTCTGATTTATAGATAATGAAGTATTATTTGGTAAAGGATCCGTATGTCGATATAAAAAAGTCTCCATCGATTCACTTGCAATAATTTTTTGGTTTGAAACATTCATAATCCATTCTCCGTGACCTCGTACACCGTTCAAAATGTCACTCAGCCATTCACTCAGTATTTTTTCCATCGGTTGCTTTTTCAATTGATGAGCATCTTTTTTTTTCTTTTTGGATTTATTTAGCATATGCTGATCCTCTATATAGTCTTTTATCATTCGTTCTAATCCATCTAATTTTGGCATGGTATGCCACTTTTCAATCCTATGAGGATCAAACCATCCATGACTTCCCAAGGACATGGACAATAATGGAACTAATAACCCACCATGACATTCGTTACGCAATGCATTTTCTAACCAACAAAAATCTTGTAAGCTTCTTTGTGTAATGGCTGTTGGTGGACTTGTGTGGTTTTTTTGTTTTGAAGTTGGAAGTGGTTTTGATTGTGAGTTCATATCTCGTATAGAAATATTGAATTGATAGTGATTGGTATGCTTGTCTTTGGTTGGTGGGGATATCTCAACGTTCCATTTCTATTGTATTTGGGTTTGTAAAAAAGAAAATACAAGTCAAATGGTACATTTTGAAAAAAGCTAATATGATAAATAAGAAAAATATTTCAAGTGCAGAAAAAAAAGTGACGTAATTCACTGACCTTTGCTAAATGTGCAGGAAGACTGGATCGATTTGATGCTCTCCGTAATGCTGATTTTGTAAGACTCACAAGATTATCTTTTTTCCGCTGATCTTCATACAAGTCTTTAGCATTGAAATCGCGGTTTTTGATTGCAGTTGTAGAAGATGGAGGGATTTCTGGGTAGTTAGGAACATAAATTCCAGGAGGAAGATTCGGAGAAATTGGATTATTGTAAGTGGCTGTACTGACAGTTAAATCATCTCCAAGTGATTTAGGATTAGGTATACCATAATTGTGACTGTCTTCTAAGTGGAATTTAGATAATGATTTAAGACGTTTCATGTGTTCCAAATGGGGTTCGTCATTGCTGTTAGAATTGTAAACATTGTCAAAGTGAGCCTGAAATTCATGTTCATCTTGACTATTTTTATTGATAGGAGATTCTGGAAGATCGAAAAATTCAGAGTCCACAGTTTCTGCTGAAGAAAAGGAATGCCCAGGACGAACTATAGCAGCAGGTGATACAGTAATATCTCCGTTAGGGGAAGAAATATTTGCATTTTTTCCATGTGTATCGTTGCTGTTCGGGGTCATTAAATTTCGTATATCCTTGTCAAGAGATAAATGTTTCTTGTTTTCTTTCACGGGTGTTGTATTTGTGCTGCCTATGGCATCCGCATTGTCATCGGATGGAGCTTGGATGATGGGTTTGGGAATTTCCCCTATTCGCGAATTCTTTCCTGAATTCTTTTGCTTCTTTTTAGAATGTCGTTTGGGGAAAAGTCGCTTTAGAGAACTCTTTTTTTCTTTTTCTTTCGCTTTTGATTTTGTACCTGACGGAGAAACTGACGATGATGGTTTACCATTCTCTTCTTCTAATGAATCTGATTTAGATAACTTGTTCTTCTTTTTACCCCACACCGGCATATTGAATAAGTCGCTATACGATTATTGTTGAATATTAAAATGGAACTTGGCTAGTTTTATGTCCGATCTTTATGCTTAGCTAATTTACCAGAATAGATGATTCGTTGAAACTTGTTTTTGTTTGTTGCCCTATCGGCATTGATGTATCTTACTTCGTTTCTTTTAAGCGTATGTCTTTTTTTCGTCATTTCCTTCAGAGTTTCGTTCCCTCCCGTTTGCTCCACATATGATTCAAAAGAATGCCTTCAAAACAGCAGCAGTCTAAGGTCTTCACCAACGCGCGAGCATGTCCTATCATGTCTAAGTATTTACTAAATTATTTACTAAAATTCAAACCATATTTAAGTTTAAGTGGAACAATATTTAAAAAAATATATACATAATCAATTCTTCTGTAAATGAAAATTGAATTTAAATCTTTATTTAAATATGATTTAAAATTGTTTTTTTTATTTTTTATTGTGAAAGTCGTAGAGTTCATGAAGCCATCATCATTTTCATAAGTTATCATGATGAATCAGCCTTATCTCTAATCGAAATCATATGAATGCTAAAAGAAATGGATCTGCTGATTGTATATTGATGAATTCATAAGAACTTGAGAATTTTAATACCTTGAATAATCGATTTCAGAGTTGGGTTTGGAAGAAGGCCCAACACAACAACTGTATCCTATCCCCATTTCCTAGCCCCGCCGATTTTACGCAGTAAATCAAAATCTATGGCCAGCACACGTACGTGTAGAGTATTCTTTATCAAATAACCTCTGCTGCTGTATAGAAAAAAATGAGCATGGACTCATCTACGTGAGTTGAAGGGACATTCAAACTGAAAATCGATATCAAGTTTGCCAAGTTTTCTTTTTCCAGCTTCGGCCCTTCACCATGAAGCAAAAGACTTCTTCAGTCACCATCTTCGCTATGGTGTTATTATGCTCAAGTTTGAAATTACAAACGTGTCTTTCGTTGCAAATCATCCCCATTTCAAGGATGGGGCAAGCAGCAAGAACATCATTACCGTTCAAATATTATCATCACTCTACTAACATTCATGAATCCATCTGTATTAGGACCAACACAGGTTTGACGAATCTTTCCATGGCAAAACGAAAAAAATCTTTTGAAATGACAGAAGAAGAAAAACAGGCAGAAAAAGAAATGAATGAAAAGCTTTTACTTCTCAAAGGCATGGCGTTTCTCATTGCTGGAATTGCGTTTATCACTACAAATCAATGAATTGAGATATTGACAACAAATCTGCGCCATTATGCTGCAGGTCTTATAGGATGACTACAACTATGAAACATGTTTTGAATTCTTTTTTTTAATCTGAATAATGCGTTATTTTCTCGATCATACATATAAAATTATAAAAAAAATTGCATCTTCTACAATATTTTATTTTCTGAAGTCGAAGTTACCCATTATTTAGCAATTATTAAAGTTGAAAAATCCCAAAGTTTCACCAGAATTTTTGCCTGTTACTCTTTTGAATTCTTTCGCAAAGAATTGGTCTTTAAGATGAGCAGAAATAATGTTTCTGAGTATCAAAAGCATCCAAGAGAGGTAGCAAATTTTTGTACACACAAACAACAAAATAAGCAGATAGAAACTATTGTTGAGGAATATGCCAGTGATGTAAATAGAACTGTCACAGATTTGAAGAGTACTCCACCTGCTGTCCCATAATCACTCGTTGTACAACATTTTTCGTACAAAAATAATTCGTTAAGTAAAATAATTTTTTTGTTAAGTAATTTTTAGTTTTTTTGTACAACGCAAAAAAGTAAA
>Ga0209092_10004194_pt1 | contig 12158 bp, 7 predicted proteins | sample FraStrMetagenome_FD_187446 | JGI IMG/M metagenome (GOLD analysis project Ga0209092, IMG submission 187446) | Marine eukaryotic phytoplankton communities from Arctic Ocean - Fram Strait ARC3M Metagenome (SPAdes) (version 2) | ecosystem: Environmental > Aquatic > Marine > Oceanic | place: Fram... | reverse complement strand
ACACTTGAATCTGATAAGAAAACCTCTCTACTAGTTGACTGTATTTTAAATGTGGTTGTAGTTGGTTGTGTTATTATAAAATCTGAATTTCTATTATTTCCATTACCATCTAAAACTTGAAGTATTGCTGCTGTAAAACTAGAGTTTATATTACCGCCAGCTGAATCTGTTAAATTTAAAGTTAAAGTAACATCTTTTGGACTTGCAGTTGATGAATCTAAACCCTCAGTTTGTATGTACTGTATATTTTGTCCTAATGCAGTTTTATTGGTTCCATCTGAGATTCCAGCTGGTACAGCATCAGCAAAGTCTAAAGTTGAAATTAAACCAGATGTTGAGCTTTCAAAATAAATATCTAAAACAGACTCTGTAGGAGCTGTTTCAAATACACCTAAGTCTTGCCAAGAGTTTTCAATACCACTTTGAGTAGCATAAGTAGGAGTTGCACCTATTTGGAAATCTGTTTCTATTTTAGCTATAAATGGATTTGCTTGTGCGTTAAAAAATATATCATAAAAGTTATATTTATACTCATTTGTACTTGGCTCTTCTCTGTGATAAGGGTAAAAAGGCTGGGGAACACTATGTTGTAAATCTGTTTGTGTTGGAAATAAATTACCTTTAGTAGTTGTCCAAGTTCCTAACTCTCTAAAAGGCTCTATAGAAACAACTTTTTCTCCTTGTTTACTAACTTTAGATTGAACATTGAAAAGCTTTTGTAAAGAAGATCTTGGATTAACCCTATTGTAAAGCAATACTCTACTATCAAACGTAGTGTCACTAGCTCCTACTTCTTTAAGTTCTCTTGGTATTTTATTTATATTATCTCCAAATAAATTTAAATAAGTTATTCTGCTAATATTGTGAAAACTTGGCAAACAATCAGAGGGTATTATATCTGTTTCATCAATACTACTACCATCTCTAACATCTGCATTCCATAATATTTCACCAGCTAAAGCACCAGGAGTATATACATTGTAATAATCTTGCTCTTGTTGTTTAACTACTATTCTATAAGTATAATAGCCTAATGGATTTGTTTCAGAGTATAATCCTGGATAATTTAGTCTAGAGTCTGACTCAGGTATAGGACTTCTTAAATTAAATTCTAGTTTTTTTCCAAAAAAGTTAGTAAACGCAGGGTTTGTTTCACTAACATAATCCGTATATATAGTTGAGTTTTTAGCGGTTCCTACATTGTCAGAGTTATTTAATATAACATTAGAAGCTCTACCATACCTATCTATTAAAACAACACCAACTTGATAACTTCTATTTTGTTTTAGTGTATGGTTTGGAAATTCTATAGCAGTCTTGTCATTAGGCGATTGTATTGATTTAGAATTATAATTTAACTCATAGTTTAAGTTAATTGGAGAAGTGTGCTTATCTAAATAGTTTCCGTAAACTACTCTATTGCTAATAATTTCTTGAGTTAAAGCTCTAACAGGTATTTTATCATGTACTCTAATTAAGTCAGCTTCTGGTAAAGTTTTAATAGCTTTAGTAGATAAATAACTATATTCATAATTACTAGTAGTTCCAAGTCTAGAAACTTCAACATCTTCTACTACTCTAACCGCTAATTCATCTGAATTTTTAATTAATATTTGTACTTCTTTTACTTTTAATTTGTCCTCTATTTCATTACCGTTAAATGGCAATGTTAAATTAAGCTTTACTTCGTCTACTCTATTTTCCATAAACTTAACGCTTCCAGATTCTCTAGTTACTTGCTCGTCGTCATTTATGAAATAACCAAATTGTTTTGGTACAAAAGCAGCTTGAGTAAATGGAGCCATTAAAGAATACTCGTCGTCATCATATTTAAATCTATAACTAAACTTTGGAAATTTGTCTCTTAACAAGTTAGTGTCTCCTCTATATGATTCGTTATATTCAGGGTTTTTTCTATTTATTAATATAACGCCATTAGTTGTCTGTAATCCTGTACTTGGAAAATCAGGATTTAAAGCATCAAGTGCTTCGGTTAAAACTATATTAGTATTTGCCCCAGCGGTAGTTACGCTTTTAATTAAGTAGTCATAATACACGTCATTTATGTGCACTGTAAGTCTATCAGCGTCATTATATGGAATTGAGTTATCACCTACTATATCGGGATTACTACCTGATAATAGATAATTTCCAGCTATTTGTATAGCATCACTTCCTTTGGCTGTGTCAATATTAGCGGACGTAATTATATGAGAAGGTAAAAATTCTTCACTATTAGATATTAAAGTGTTTTCATTAGATGAGTTTATAAATTTAAAACACTCATACGGAGCAAACTTTGCAACTGAAATATGATCTTCACTGTTATAATAAGGGTTGTTAGTTCTTGAGCCACTCCAGGTTTCCCAAGATCCATTAAAGCCACCTGTTAAAGCAGCTTTTTTAATATTTATTTTTCTTGGTTGGTTTCTATTGTCTGTCCAAAAAAGTAAATCTTCAAGTAAATTTACATTTAATATAGGATGCGTTTTTGAAAAGTTAAGAAAGCTACCTCCAACTAAAACTCTAGACTCGTTAGATATTAAGTTAAATTGAACTATGTAACACATAGCTCCTTTATAATAGAAATCGTTAGGAACAGCACTTGCATCGCCAAAATCATTAGGTGCAAAATTACTTAATCTATCGTTAGAAGAGTCTCTATAGTCTGTTATAAACAAAAATAAAGTATCTATAGATGTAGCTGAATAATAACCTATAATTTCTAGTTGATTAGTTTGAATTTCTGTAGGTCTTATTGTTGATCCTGTCCAATAAGTTTCTAACTTTTCAGCTTCTAAAGTTTTTATTTTGTTTTTTAAATCAGATATAATAGTATTACCTAATATATTTTCTAAAGATCCTACATCAGCTCCTTCAGACTTGCTTACACTTAAATTTTGAGCATCTCTATATTCACCATTAGGTATAAGTCTAGAGTCTAAATCTTTATTCATTTTAGACTTTAGAAAAGTATTTTTAATTTCTGGCATACTTAATGTTTAATCCATTTAGATTTGTTTCTAAACACTTGAGAGATCTCTTCAATCTTTATGTTGCTTAAACGTATTTTAGCGTTTCTAAGAGCGCTAGAACGGTCTCTCTTAAATCTATTTACTACATATTCTGGAATACCTGCTCTACCTGATAATATAGAATAAGCTATATGCATATACATTGCTTGCTCTGCCATCTTAGGTAATTTCATGTCTAAGTCTACAGCTAAACCATCAGATATATATTCTAATATAATTAATTTACCTGCTAAATCACTTGAAAAAGAAAAAGTACCTGTTCTTTCGTTTATAGTAAACATACCGTTTACTTGAGCTTCTTCAGGTTGTAATCCATATCTTTGGCCTATTAAACCTTCGTTAGTAGAATCTCTATAGTCATTTGGTTGAAAGTCTGTAGTTAAAGATCTGTTTTTCCATTTTTCTTCAGTTAATGATTGATTAGCTAAAGTGTTTTCTCCATCACTATCTTGTGAAGGTATACCATCATTATCTTGTAAAGGTAGTTCAGTTGGATTAGAAGTTACTCTAGTTGGGTATATAATATGTTTAGCTCCAGCATTATCTATCCAAGAGCATTTAACATAGTTAACATAGTCTTGTGGTATAACTATAGATAAGCTTGGTGGTATAGTTAATTCTTGTGATTTAATACTTTTTAATGTATCGTAACTAAATTCTTGCAAACCTCTTTTAGCATGAAACATTATATCAGTTCTTTTTGCAGATGGTATTAATTTTCCAGCACCAATATAAGCTACTATAAAGTTATTTATAATGTCATTTAAACTTATATATTCGTAGCTACCATAGTTATTATCTATAGCTGATTGAGATAGTTTAACAACTATATTCCCAACTACTAGCGTTGATGTTATAGTTATAATGTTTTCAGAAACTGAGTATTCAGCAACACCAATAGTAGAACCATTATTAGTTATAGTATAGTTAGAAACTGGTAAATCTATTAAGTTTGTATTAAAAGTGCAAGTAAAAGTATGTGGACCAGCACCACCAGCTGTAGTAAAAGCTTGTTGACCAGAGTAATATTGTGCGTTAGTTTCTGTTATAAGTCCCATTTATTATGATTTTTCGTTTACTTCTTCTTGTTGTACTCTCGATGCTGCAACTTGTACAATTTGTGGATCTCTTATTACTACACCTTGATATAGTAGCATTTTTAAAACTAGTTCAGTTCTTTCAGAATTATGTAATTCAAAGTTAGTTGTACCAAAAGTACTACCTGAATTAAAGTTTGCAGCGGTTAAAGTTATAACTATTTGACCACTTAATCCTGGTATAGCTGTAGTAGGTATCGTTAACACATCGTCAACAACATATCCAGTTCCTGCAGATGTAATATTTACTGTAAAAACATTTGAAGAAACTGAAACTGATATTTCTAAACCAGTACCGCCAGGTGCAGAAACAGGTGTTAAAGCGAAGTTACCAGTACTAGCTGTCCCTTGAGTTAAAGCTATTGGACTTGTAGTATTAGTAGCTGTTAAACCTGTAGTGTTTGCGGAAGAAGTAAGCGTACCATTCCCTACATTTAATAAGTTTGGCCCGTACACGGTTGTGTCATGGATTAATTGCCCTAAGCTTCCTGAATAATAACCCCATCTAACATCAGTTGGTTTCTTTACATATTGCATTTTAACATGCAAAGGATCAACTATTGTATCAGGATAAACTAAAGCTTTATTGTCTTCGTATAAATATATTGGATAATTTGTTGTAGGTGCAGTTAAAGGAGCTTTTCTAATATTGTATATTTCTGCTCTACCTACTCTCTGCATTTCTTTATATGTTGCAGTGTTTGGCTCATAAGTAATTGAACCTAGTCTATATAACTCAGAAGGAGTTGTAAAAGGATTTGTACCACCAATAGTTTTTTCAGCTACTGTTTGGTCATTTTCAGTTTTAAATTCTGCAATTTTTTCATCTGTAACAGCAACTCTATCTGAATATTCCATATCAGACTGAGGTATACGTAGTTGTTGATTTAAGTCTTCAAAGTAAGCCTCAAATATTTCTCTTTGTACTTGACTACCTATTTTATTAAATTCATCAGGTGTCATATAACCCCTTTGTTCTTTATTTAAAATAAGTAATACAGTTTTATATACAGTATCTACGCTTATTGCCATTTTTAATATTTTAAAAAGAGAGGTTACTTATGTAACCCCTCATAATTATAGTCACTTGTTATTTGAACTTTTTCTCGATAGATTTGTAAACTTCAACACCTTCATCAGTTTTAAACCAAGCAGCTAGCGCTGAATATGGGTTTTCGTCAAAAGGAACATTCATTAATTTTCTACCATTACTTGCCCAAGTAAATGTTCTTTGATCTTGAGATAAACCTAGTATGTTAGCTTCAGTAGCTCTAATACCAAAGTTTCTAAGAGTAACATTCTCATCATTTGCTAATTCTATAAACAAACTAGGATTTGATCTAGCAAACAACATTAAATCTCTTTTAAGTTCTTTAGAACTCATCTTAGATACACTAGAACCAGATTCAACTCTTAATATTGCTTCAGCTTGGTCAACGTCCATAGTCATAGCAGCATTTAAAGCTTCTATTTCTAATTCTAAGTAATCTAAATCATTAGAAGCTTCAACAATGTCATCTTTTTCAGAATATAATTTATCTCTGTTTGGATGATACAATGATAAAAGCTTTTGTAGTGAAGTATCAGATTTAGGCACCATTAATACACCATCTTCAAAAACAATATGCCCTAAAGTTGCAGATCCAGTTTGTTCATCAACAAATGGACTTCTCATGTTAGTTGCATATCTTAGTTCTCTATTATAACCTTTTGTTTCGTCAAAGTACATTAAAGGTTTTCTTGAAGAGTGTTTTGAATTTAACCTAAATGTTAAAGGAGATTTACCGTGTAGTAAATGGTAATATCTATCTTTAATTTCCCAAGTATCTTTTTTAATTTCTTTTGCTACAGCTTTTGCTGGAGCTTTTTTTTCTTTTGTTTCCATAATATAATATAATATAATAATTAAAAAAGACCCCGCCGAAGCGGGATCTTATTGTTGTTCTATTAAATAGAAGCTACTGTAACTTCAGTTACTTTTGAGCTTAGCTCTACTAATGGAGCAACGCCAGAAGCGCCTTCCATAACGTCTAAAGCTTTAACTACTTTAAACACGTCAGCTTGAGCATAAGCACCTGCGCCAGCGATAGTTGCTTTGTAGCCACTTGTATAAGCTATTTCAACATCATCACCTGTAGTGCTTTCTTTTACATGTCCAACGTTGTCAGCTGATACTATATCAAACTCACCGTTGGCTTTTGCTAATTTTATATGTCCCATTTTCTTTATCTTTTAAATGTTAATAATTATATAGTAGATTTAAATAACACGAAGTTATTTGCACCTTGTACACAAAGACATCTTTCAGATAAGAAATGAACTCTCATAGCGTCAATATCAGAAGTATAAGCGCCACCTACTGAACCAGTAATCCATGACTTCATTCTTCGATCATCAGCTTCAGAAGCTCTGTATCTTACGTGTAAAAAAGGACGTCTGATATTTTGACCTAACATTTGATCATAAACAGTGGATGTTCCAGCAGGAATCATAACACCATCAATATCTCCAGTTAAACCTCTTGTAGATGCATCATTTAAATATTTCCAGTCAGTTTTGTAGAAGTCATAAGAACCTCTTCTAAAACCAGAAAATCCAAAGTTAAGTGCCATATCTTCTTCATTGTTAAATAAACCGTAAGAAGCATTAGCAGTAGAAGCATAACCTCCACCAGCTTGAGCAGCAATCATATCATCAAAATCTAAAGCAGTAGCTCTTGATAAAAATAACATATTTTCTTCAATAGCACCTTGCTTATCTAATTGCTTGAGAATAGCATCGAAATCACCTAAAGCGCCAGATCCTGGAGCAGCAGCACCAGCAAAGTCGTTATAAATGTTTCCTCTATCTTCAATAGCAGCAAATAAACCTTCAGAACCTTCAGTTTTATCTGTAGCTAATTGAGCAGAACCATTAGCACCTTTTTTCTCAGCTTCAACCATTGACATTTCAAGATAATCTTCAAAACGTAATCTTGTTTCAGATTCAGCTTTTAGATACCACATATAACCAGAAGTACCATCTTCAGTAGCAACTTCAACCCAACCAATTTGAGCAGCATCAGAACCAGAAACTTCATAGAAGTCTTTTAGTATGATTGGCTTATTGTTAAATTGAGTAAAATTTGGTTCAATAGCAGTAGTCATTCCTGGAGTACCTTTAGCAAACTCAGATCCGTAAACAAATATCTTAACAGCGCTAGCATTAGCTAAACCACCAGTTTCCATATTTGCAACTTGATAAGTATCAACAGTAACAACAGATTCTCTAGAACCTGCAGCACCAGAATTAGTAACTGTTCTAACTTTAGCTTTAACAGTGTTTAAACCGTCAGAAACAACTACAGTTTGACCAACTCTAATAGCACAATCGTCATTAGCTCCTTGGTTTCCAGCTGGTAACGTAATGGTAACAGTAGTACCAGTTCCACCAGTAACAGCGACATCGTAAGATACGTGCAATCTATTTTGTTCAGACCAAATTACTTGATCCGATGTCATTGGCATTTCAGCGCCAACCATTCTTAAAAAACCTGATAACGTTCTGTTACCAAATCTTTCTACTTCTGCTTCATACAATTCTGGTAAGTATTGCTGAGCGAAGTCTCTAGTACCATCAGTAAAAGACATATAGTTGCTTGATAGAGCCACTTTGTCTTGAGATGGAGCAAGCCCTGGGGCTTTGGAAATATCTAATCCCATTTTATTTTAGTTTTAAGTTTTATTTTTGTTTTGTTTTTATTTTTAACTTAGAACTATCTACACCGCTAATTGCTTTTACTTTTAATCCATTAATAAATACATCACCTGTAGATGTTACTCTAGGTTCGTTACTTACATTTTTAGATTTAGCCATCACATCTTTTACAGCATCGGCTTTGCCTTGCTCATAGAAATGATTAGCTATTGTATCAGCGTTTTCAGCAGCATAAATGGCTTTGTGGTAACCAGCATAATCTTTTACTTCACCTTTTTCATTTAGGAACTTCCCAACAAAATTAGTTAGATCAGATTGGGTGTTAGCAACACCATCAGTATCCGAAACTCCATATCTAAATTTCTTTTCACCAATATTGAAGTCAAAACCTTTGAATTCTTGGTTAAAATAGTTTTTAGTGTTATTCTGGAACCTCTCGTGTTGATTTTGAACCATTTTCTGTTCTTCGTTGTATCTATTGAAAAAGTCAGTAGCTTTTTGTTGGTCTTGAGTTACGCCGGGTCTCAACTTGATTTCGTCGTAGTATTTACTCTTAGTGTCCTCTAAAAATTTACGGGCTTTAGCAATTTCTTCTTTGAAGGCGAGTTTCTTTTTCTTTATATCTCGCTCTTCATCCACGTCTTCATCAAATGAAAAGTTATCTTCTAATAAGAAGTTAACCTCTTCGATGTCTAAATGTGGTTTAGTCTGTTTGTAGTATTCTCTAATTAAAGCATCGTCGTTTATATTGCTGTAATCAGCATTTAATCTAACGTAGTCTTCAACTGTGCCACCTGTTTCTTCCATAAACTTAACTAACTTTTCTACATTTTCTGGTAAGTTAATTTCTGGCTTAGCTGGCTCTGGAGCAGTTTCCATAACTGGCTCTTTCTTTTCTTCTACTTTTTCTTCTTCAGTAACCTCTTGTATTGGAATTACTTTTTCTTCAGTAGCTTCTTCAGTTGTTTCTTTAACAACTTCTTTTACTGGCTCTTCTTTAACAGCCTCTTCCTTAGCTTCATCAATAACAACTTTTGTTACTTCTTCTTCTACAAGATCTTCTTTTTTAGATAAATCTACTTTTATAGTTTCTCCTTTGTTGGTAAGTTTCTTAGGTCTACCTGGTTTCTTTTTTATTTTAAAAGAACCTTCTTCTTTTACTTCTTCTGACATAATATAATATAATAGTTAATATAAAATTACTTAGGGCCAAACTGCTCTAAGCCAAATCCACCCATAGTATCATTACCTGCGGATTCAAAGTTCTTCGGTAATAAATCATTTTTTCTTTGATCTATTAACTCAGATTGTTGCGTTGCTTGTATTTTGGTTCGTTCGTCTTTACGATCTTCTTTAAAAGTTTCTTCTTGTTTTTTAGCTTGTCCTTGAGCTTGAGTAAGTTGCATATTATAATTAAACTCTAGCTCCATTAACTGTTGTTTAATCTGTGCTTCTCTCTCCATTTTTTGTACTTCAAAATCACTCTTAGCTTTTTCAAGCTGCATCTTTTGCTCAGTTAATATCTGCTGCTTGTTAGCTTCTGCCATAGCTGTTTGCTCTGCTAGTTGAGCATTAGACTGTGCTTGAGCTTGCATATTAGCTTGTTGCGCTTGTTGATCTCTAGCTGCTTTATCTTTTCTACGTTTCTTTAACATTTGATTAGCTAACTTTAAATTAGCAACTTCTCTAATGTCAATAGCATCTTCAAGATCTATTTGTCCAGCTTGTAAAGCTATTTGAATATTTTGTTCTAGTATTTGCTTTTGCTCTTCATCTGGTTCTAATTCTAAGAATATACCAAAGTCATGCATATTTAAACTAGATAACTCTTCTAATGTTCCTACATTGTATCTAGATATACTAGACATTAAAGACTGTTTAGTCATTGGAAACATTAAAGCATCAGCTACTCTTAATGATATGTTTTCACAAGTTCTAAGTGTTAAAAATAAACTAGCTTGTAATACATGTCTTGTAGCTACATTTGAATTAGCGGCAGCTAACTTCTGTAAACCAACTAATGATTGCTTATCTGGTAATGTACCATCTCTAGCTTCATTAAGTCCCGTCACATCTCTTATCATTTTAAGATAATACTCATAAGTTTGTATCAATGATTGTATTTTACCCATACCACTTGATGTAGCAAGTTCTTGTATTGGAACTTTACCTGGATTCATGCCACCATCTTGAGTCATTGATCTACCAACTATAGAACCTGTTTGAAAATACATATTCAACGCTTCAGCTGGGTTGTAATTAGTACCATTACCTAAATCTACTTCTGCTAAACCATCTATATCCATATAAACACCATCAGGCACTATCCTAGACATCACCTGTTGCAGTTTTAGATGCGTTAGCTGTATCATATCAGCAAAACCAGTTATTCTGCTTACAATTGATTCTATACGTCCTTTATATAATCTAGGAGCTACGATGTTATAGTTCATATTAACTTTAACAGTGTCAGCAAATGGTCTAGTCATATTCTCAGCCATTTTCCACTCAAGCATTTTTTCATGCCCTAGTATTTTAGCTCCTGAATATAGTACTTCAATTGATCTAAATGCTTTTTTAAAGTTATCACCTTCTGGTGCATCTATAAATGTATCTTGTTTTTCTAATGCTTTTTCAAGTCCTGATGCAGTTTGCTTTATTTTAAATACTTGATTAGTATATGTTTTGTATTCAAAATATAATACTTGTACTGTATCATCATCATAACGACCACTCCAGTTTCTAGTGTAGTTTTGATTACCTGGATACTTTTGTATTTCTTCTAGTTCACTAGGTGTTAAATATGGAAACTGTTTTTTAAGTTCTGCTAAACTAATAGGCTTTACTTCACCTACATAATATAAATCTTCAAAGTTAGGATCTTCAGTATATGAATAAACTAAACTTGATGGATCTACGTAATCAACAGTAACACCCTCTGATCTATTAAACGATGTTTTAGTAGCTGCAATACCTAATATAGTTAAATCTTGATTTAATCTTCTTCTAGTTAAATCATATTTGTTTTTAGCTAATACATTATTAATAACTTCTTCTTCAGCTACTTCAATAGATTCTTTATAATCCATTTGCATATGAAGCTGTAAATCTTCTTCACTTTCCATCTCTAAACCTTTACCTTGTGATTTAGAAACATCTAGTCCTGTCATTTGTTGTATTTGATTGATAAGATCTTTTTGCATCATATCTCTTTGTAGAGCTTCAGCATAAGCAGTTCTTTTCATTATAGACTCAGGATCTTGAGCATAAGCTTTAATATCATAAGATCTTTGAGACATACCATTTACAACAATATCTACAAACTTAGGAATAACTGGTACGGGTTTCCAGTCTAAGTTTAAATAAGATAAGTCACCATTAATAGATAATTCGTCTTTATATTTTTGAATAGATTGTTCTCCTCTAGCATATAACCTTAACCTATGGAAATTATTATAGTTCGTGTTAAATCTATCGTACCAACCCCTATCGTTTCTAAACCACTCAGATTCAATGGCTCTACCTACTTGTAAACCATAATCATAAGAAGCTTTTTCTACATCCGGTACGACCTGATCTGGAAAAGAACTATTGTAATTAGTTTTTATCATCTATTTTATTTTTGAATTATAACCCGTGTTATCATATCTTTTAATACCTAAAGCTACAGATTTTGTTTGTCTTTTGCTAACTGGCGTATATCTATTTTTATTACAAGCCATAATAGCTAAACCTGAACTTATCGAAGCATCGTGCTTTGTTCTATTGTTTATATTGAACTTAGACCAATCTTCTAATGTCTTTTGATGGTACATGTCACCGTAACCATCTTCTTTTAATCCTACATAAGTTTCTATGTAAGATTCTATAGCAGCAGCATGTGCTTGCTTAATATCTTCACTTGAGTTAGGTATTCCACCTATTTCTTTTTCAGTAGTTGATAGCTTATTCCAAACTTTATCAGGACGATTCATAGAATAACCTCTATAACCTCTTCTCTTTAAATAATATAAAAACCTAGGTTTGTTATTTTCAGCTAATATAGGCATACCATAAAATACCATAGCCATTAATACATCTTCAAAAAATATTTCAGCTGTTTGTGGCCTTGATATATATTCTAAAAATAAATGATTAGGTGGCGCATCTTCCATTGAAAACTTTGTAAGCCCGTGTAAAGCTCCATTAGAACCTTTACCATCAACAGTTCCTGATATATCATAACTATCAAGACCAAAAGCACCAACGTGTTCGTTTCCAGGATATTTACCGTTATTCTTTAGTATCACTCGATTTTGCAAGCTTTTAGGTGGTATCAGCTTATTTGGAA
>Ga0209092_10004193_pt1 | contig 12160 bp, 8 predicted proteins | sample FraStrMetagenome_FD_187446 | JGI IMG/M metagenome (GOLD analysis project Ga0209092, IMG submission 187446) | Marine eukaryotic phytoplankton communities from Arctic Ocean - Fram Strait ARC3M Metagenome (SPAdes) (version 2) | ecosystem: Environmental > Aquatic > Marine > Oceanic | place: Fram... | reverse complement strand
GATCATCAACAACACTAAGGGTACAACAACCATCAGAGCAAAAGCGATCATACGCAACTTCACTGCATGCTTTCGACCCACCTGATGCACCATCTCTTTCAGCAGATAGTTGTTGCCCGTGTGGGGCGGCTCAAAGGCGCGCACGATACCGCGGACACCGAGGCCCGTTGCCGTGCCGATATCCGTACCCCGCTCCTGAAAACGCCCATCACCAGACAGCCAAGCGAACAGCTGCATGGCCCCCGCCAAAAACAAAAGCCCGATGGCGGGACCCACTTGACCCGCAAGCAATCCACCGCCACCCAGGGACAACGCCAAAAACAGCACGGGAGTGCTCCAATGGTTCCAACGTGGTACAGTCTTCAGCTGTGCGTAGATCATCGACGTGGCAAAAACCGTCAAGACTGATAAAGCCGCGCCAACATAGCCCAAAGGCTGCCAAGCGGCATCGTAAAACACAGCCCCCAGGGCAAACACGCCCATGACCAGCAAACAAGCAACAGCCAAACAGCCCTCACGGCTCAACCAGCTGCTGCGCCATTGCGAGAAGGCCTTCAAGAACCGCTGCGGGTTTCCCAAATGGAAGGTCGAGGCCAAAAGCCCGCCCCCCGCCAACGCAAAGGCCAAAGCATAGTTGAAAAACGCCACCCAACCGCGCGCATCTGGCAAACCAAGCCCCAGCCAGGTCAGCATGCCAAAGCCCAAACCCGATGCGACAGTGAAAAGTATTACAGAACCAGCAGGATGCATCAGAGTTTCTCCAAAGCTTTGTCGAGCCACCCAAGGAAGCCTTTTTGAGTGCCAGAAACCGGCTCTAAATAGGGGGCCAAGATATCAAGATCAGCCGGCACATCTTTTGGACGTGGCGGCAAGTATTTGTTCACCGGCTTGGTGCCCAGCTCAGGCATCAGATCCATGCCCCCACGCGACGCCACCAATTGCGACACCTCGGAGGTTTCATCGCCCAAATCGCCGAAATGCCGCGCGCCGGAAGGGCAGGTTCGTACACAGGACGGAACCCGATCCTCTTCCGGTAGGTTTTCATTATAGATCCGGTCCACACAGAGCGTGCATTTCTTCATCACACCCGCCGCTTGATCCATCTCCCGCGCCCCATAAGGGCAGGCCCAAGCACAAAGACCGCAGCCAATGCAGGCATCCTCATTGACCAGCACAATCCCATCCTCCGCGCGCTTATAGCTCGCGCCGGTGGGGCAAACGGTGACGCAGGGCGCGTCTTCGCAATGCAGGCAAGATTTCGGAAAGTGGATCAACTGCGCTGGACCGGTCTCTGGCTGCACCTCATAGGAATGCACACGGTTCAGGAACGTGCCCGAAGGATCAGACCCATAAGGATCCTGATCCGACAGGGGGGCGCCATAATTCTCAGTGTTCCAGCCTTTGCAGCTAACCACACAGGCATGGCAGCCCACGCAGGTGTCAAGGTCAATGACCAAGCCCAGCTTCTTTGCAGAGGTGGTTGTGGGAAGCGTTGTCATTTACTTATGCCCCTGTTTTGCTGAATATATGTGTTGGTAAGCGCAGTCTCTTCTGGCTGTCGCCACACCGCGCGCAATATTTTCCAACGTTTCTGAGACGAATTTGGCAAGACCCATCATTTGCTTACTTTCCATTCCAATTCTCCCGGCCCCATCCCCACGGGGGAGGTGATCGGTTCAAATCGGGGGGTGCTTTCGGATTGCTGTTTGGCCTTCTCGATTTTCACCCGAAGATCAAACCAGGCCGCTTGGCCTGTTACCGGATCGGAGTTGGACCAACGCAGTCCGTCGCCCTTGGGTGGTTGCAGCTCGTGGATCAGATGGTTGAGCAGGAAGCCTTTGGTCGCCTCAGGCGCTGCCTCATCCAAGGCCCAAGCCCCCTTGCGTTTGCCAATCGCGTTCCAGGTCCAAATGGTGTTTTCATTTAGGGCTGCCATATGCGCCACAGGCACCACAATCGAGCCATGGGCGGAAGTGAGCCGCGCCCAGTCGCCCTCCACAAAACCATTGGCCTGCCAAATCTTGGTCGGTACAAAAAGTGGGTTTTGCCCATGGATTTGCCGCAGCCAAGCGTTTTGAGTCCCCCAAGAATGATACATCGCCATTGGGCGCTGGGTCAGCGCATGGATGGGGAATTCTTCCACATCTACCGCGCCATCCTCAAACGGCGCATACCACATCGGCAGCGGATCTAACGTCTGCTTGATCTGCGCGCGCAGATGCTCTGGCGGTTGACGCTCGCCATAACCCTCTGCGGCCAATTGAAAGCGGCGCATGGGTTCGGAATATATATCAAAAATATAGGGTTGCGGCGCATCATAAATGCCGATTTTCACGGCCCAATCTTGATAAGCCTCATTCCAGGGTTTGTAATACTCGGCCCCTTCGGGCACGTGGATTTCATAAAACCCGCCATTGTCGATATAGGCCTGCATTTGATCGGGGTTCGGCGCACCGCGCCCTTCCTCTTGGCCCGTCTCGCCGCGGAACCCAATCAGCGGTCCCACACCCGGGCGGCGCTCGTGATTGACGATGTAATCTGCGTAGTCTTCGTATTTGGCGGATCCGTCGTCATTGACAAAACCCTTGAGCCCTAAGCGCGCGCCCAAATCGACCAGAACCGACTGAAAGCCGCGCACATCGCGATCCGGCTCGACCACCGGCCAGCGGATGCTATCGGCCGCGCCGCCCGCTTCACAGATCGGTCGATCCAGCAAAGAAATGCAATCATGGCGCTCCAGATAGGTTGTGTCCGGCACAATCAGATCCGCATAGGCCACCATTTCCGAGGAATAGGCATCGCTATAGATGATCTTTGGGATGACGTAATCGCCGTTTTCGTCCTTATCGGTGAGCATCTCCATAACACCACCGCTGTTCATCGAGCTGTTCCAGCTCATATTCGCCATATACATGAACAAGACATCGATTTTATAGGGATCGCCGGCATGGGCGTTGGAAATCACCATATGCATCAAACCATGCGCCGACATGGGGTTTTCCCAAGTGTAGGCCTTGTCAATGCGTGCAGCGCTGCCATCCTCTTTGAGGCAAAGATCGTCTGGCCCTTGAACATAGCCCAAATGCGGCCCGTCCAGCGCCGCGCCGGGGGTAACTTTGCAATGCGGTTTGGGATGCGCGGAGACAGGTTTTGGATAAGGAGGCTTAAAGCGGAACCCTCCGGGAACCTCAACCGTGCCCAAGATGATTTGCAGCAAATGCAGGCTGCGGCAGGTTTGAAAACCATTTGAATGAGCCGATACCCCACGCATGGCGTGAAACGACACCGGGCGACCAATCATCTTGTCATACTTATTACCGCGAAAATCTGTCCAGGGTTGATCAAGCTCAAAGGCCTCATCAAAGGCGACCCGCGCCAGATCTGCAGCGATCGCCCTGATGCGGTCCGCGGAAATGCCGCAGCGTTCAGCAATATTTTCAGGCGCATAGTCATCGGACAAATAACGCTCAGCCAGATGTTGGAACACCGTGCGGTGCCCTTCATAAGTGGCAGCCAAATCTGGCATAATGCCTTTGGTGTCAAAGGCCACAGGTTTTCTGGTTTTGCGGTCAATAACCAGAAGCTTGCCATCTGCGCCGCGCAGCAACATGCCTTTGTTTGGCCCCTCAGTGCTGTCCACCAGTGCCGGCGCATTGGTCAACTGAGCGAGATAATTCAAGTCCACCTTGCCAGCTTTGAGCAGCAAATGCACCAGAGATAGGATAAACAGCCCATCTGTGCCGGGCGTGATGCCCACCCACTCGTCAGAGATTGCATTATAGCCCGTGCGGATCGGGTTAACGCCAATCACCTTCGCACCGCGTTCCTTCAAACGACCCAAACCCATTTTGATCGGGTTGCTATCGTGATCTTCGGCCACACCGAAGAGCATAAACAATTTTGTCCGCTCCCAATCGGGTTGTCCAAATTCCCAGAAAGCACCGCCCATGGTGTATATACCGCCGGCGGCCATATTCACAGAGCAAAAGCCGCCATGAGCCGCATAGTTTGGCGTACCAAACCCCTGCGCCCAAAAGGAAGTGAAACTTTGAGATTGATCGCGCCCAGTGAAAAACGCCAGTTTTTCGGGATTTTCTTTATGGACTGGCTCCAACCAATCCTGCGCCAGCTGCAGCGCCTCGTCCCATGAGATTTCTTCAAAAGCCCCAGAGCCCCGCGGCCCGACCCGCTTCAGTGGTGCGCGCAGACGCGAAGGGGCGTTGACCTGCATAATGCCAGCAGAGCCTTTAGCACAGAGAACCCCCTTATTCACCGGATGATCCCGGTTGCCTTCGATATAGGCGACCTTACCCTCCTTCATGTGGACATTGATCCCACAACGACAGGCGCACATATAGCAAGTGGTCTTGCGGATCTCATCACTCACCTTGGGTGACAAGTTCAGTTTTGGTTCTTCAAATCCCATGGGTAGGACTCCCTATTGCCTGCCATTCAAGTATTTTTGTGAACGGCCGCCTGAGCTGCCGTTACACAAATCATGTCAATAATCTCATCCGCAGTACAGCCGCGTGACAAATCATTTGCTGGTCTTGCCAAGCCTTGTAAAATCGGGCCAATGGCCTTGGCACCACCAAACCGCTGCGCAATTTTATACCCGATATTGCCCGCATCCAAATTCGGAAAGACAAAGACATTCGCCTGCCCGGCGACCGGTGAACCCGGTGCTTTCGCTGCGCCGACCGACGGAACCATGGCCGCATCAAATTGCAACTCGCCATCGACCACAAGGTCCGGTCGCGCGGCCTGCAACAAAGCCGTGGCCTCGCTGACTTTGGTGACACTGGCATGTTTGGCACTGCCCCGCGTGGAGAACGATAGCATGGCGATTTTTGGCTCCAGTCCGGTGAGACAACGCATCGACTCTGCAGAGGAAATCGCAATATCAGCCAGTTCCTCGGCGCTGGGGTCAATCACCAGACCACAGTCAGTAAAGACATTTACCGGGCTGGGCAGATCTGGGCGATCTTCGAAAAGCATGAAGAAAAAAGACGATAATAGCTTTGTACCCTCCGCCGTACCAATCACCCTGAGTGCTGCGCGGATGATATCCGGCGTGGAATAGACCGCCCCGCCAATCGTACCATCGGCATCCCCTGCCGCGACCATCGCTGCCGCGAAAAAATTGGCTTGGGACAATTCAAGCTGGGCTTTTTCAGACGTCATACCCTTAGCCACGCGCTTGTGCACATAATCCGCAACATAGCTGGGCAATCGCGCGCTTGTGGCGGGGTTTTCTATAACGATATCGCCAGTTCCGCCCGCCGCGGCAAGCGCTGGTTGCACCAAGGCCGGGTCGCCGATGCAAATAATTTTGGCCAAATTCGCAGCAGAAGCCGCAACCGCGGCTTCTGCAATGCGAGGGTCCGCACCCTCGCTCAATGCTATCGTCGGTGTTGCGCCAGAGGTGGCGGCAAGAGTATCGCGAAATGCCGCCACACCGAAGCTCCTTATTCAGCCGCCATATCTGTCGAAGACACACCTGCAACTTGAACAGGTTTTTTCATTGCATCCCGGCGGAAAGGCTCACCCAATTCTTGGTTCAACAAGACCTCAATCAAAGTGGTTTTATTGTTTTCCATTTGATCTTTGATGGCTTGGTTCAATACATCGGTCAACTCTTCCATGGTTTTCACCTGCACACCAATCAAACCACAAGCCTGGGCGATCCCGGCATAGGAGACTTTGGTGTCCAACTCAGTGCCAACGAAGTTATCATCGAACCATAAGGTTGAGTTGCGCTTTTCTGCGCCCCATTGGTAATTGCGGAACACGATTTGTGTCACAGCAGGCCATTCGTCCCGGCCAATAGCCGTCAGCTCATTGACCGCAATCCCGAAGGCGCCGTCACCAGCAAAACCGACCACAGGAACGTGAGGCTGGCCAATTTTCGCACCGACAATCGACGGCAGACCATAGCCACAGGGACCAAAGAGACCTGGAGCCAGATACTTTCGGCCCTCGTCAAAGGAGGGGTAGGCATTCCCGATGGCGCAGTTGTTTCCAATATCTGAGGATATAATCGCCTCTTTTGGCAGAGCCGATTGAATAGCGCGCCAAGCCATACGCGGAGACATCCAATCTGGCTTGTCCGCACGTGCACGTTGGTTCCAGGTGGTGCCTGGATCGTCATCTTCGTGATCCATTGAGGTCAGCTCTTGCGCCCAAGCTGATTTGGTTGTGGCGATCAAGTTCTTGCGCTCCTCGCGCCCCGCATCACCAGCCGTGTCAGACAGGCGGGCCAGCAAACCTTGCGCCACTTTTTTCGCATCCCCAACGATGCCAACGCTCACAGGTTTGGTCAAACCAATCCGATCTGGGTTGATATCCACCTGAATGATTTTCGCATTCGTCGGCCAATAATCGACCCCATAGCCCGGCAGTGTTGAGAATGGGTTAAGCCGCGTGCCCAGCGCAACCACGACGTCAGCCCGTGAGATCAGCTCCATGCCCGCTTTTGAACCATTGTAGCCCAAGGGACCGGCAAACAAAGGGTGCGAGCCAGGGAATGCATCATTGTGCTGATAGCCTACGCAAACCGGTGCATCCAAACGCTCTGCCAAGGCTGCAACATCGTCAAACGCATTGGCCAGAACAACGCCAGCGCCATTTAAGATGACCGGGAATTTCGCATTCGAGATCAACTCAGCCGCTTCCGCAACTGCGCTCTCACCACCTTGTGGGCGCTCGAAGGCAACGATTTTTGGCAGCTCAATATCAACAACCTGGGTCCACATATCACGTGGAATGTTGATCTGTGCCGGAGCGGAGGCCCGATGCGCCTGCATAATGACACGGTTCAGCACTTCTGCCACCCGGCTCGGGTCGCGAACTTCTTCTTGGTAGGCCACCATGTCTTCGAACAATTTCATTTGTTCAACTTCTTGGAAGCCACCCTGACCTATGGTTTTATTGGCCGCTTGTGGTGTGACTAACAGCAAGGGGGTATGGTTCCAATAGGCTGTTTTCACCGCGGTGACGAAATTGGTGATGCCAGGACCGTTTTGCGCGATCATCATGGACATTTCGCCGGTGGCACGGGTGTAGCCATCCGCCATCATGCCAGCGGAACCTTCATGGGCACAGTCCCAAAACATGATTCCAGCTTTTGGAAAAATATCAGAAATAGGCATCATGGCAGAACCAATGATCCCAAAAGCGTGGCGGATACCGTGCATCTGAAGCGTTTTTACAAAGGCTTCCTCAGTGGTCATTTTCATGGGTCAGCTCCTTAAAGGGATTGAATATGCCACGGTTTTCTCTCGCGGCATCTCTGTAGGTTTGTTTCTGCTCTTCTATTAGGACATAGGCAATGACATATTTAGGGCCAGTTGCGACCCTCAAATATATCCAGATCAAAATTTTCACTTACATATCGTTTTTTGAGACCACCAACGCAATATTTCTTCAAAAAGTAGTCAGCTGCGTATGGGCGATTCCAACTGTGCGCATGAGGTCCAATTGGTTCTGAGCCTCGATTCCCTCCATGATGATTTTAGTGCCCATAGTTTTGGACATCTCGACCAGTCTGCGCATAATCCCTTCACGGCTTTCTCATGTCAGGATTAGCACTAAGCTTCGGTCAATTTTCAAAATATCAATCGGATATTTCAGCAATCGCTTAAGGTTGGACATACTCCACATTTGCCTCCACCACTGCTTGCAAAAAGCGGCGCGCCACCTGCCCACCTCGTTCCAAATCACAGCCTTTGAGAAAGACGCAAAACTCATCCCCATCGAGCTGCGCAACAAAGTCTTCAGGCCGACAAGCCGCCACCATCGTATCGGTCACCTTAATCAACAACGCGTCCCCAACATCATGGCCATAGGTGTCATTCACGGTCTTGAACTCATCCAAATCCACATTAATCGGAGCGTGGGCTTCCCACCGTTTGTGGCTGTCTATCCGATCCACGAGGTACCGGCGCGATTGCGCCGCAGTCAGATCATCAAGATCAACATAGCGAGAGAGCTTGGAGTTAGACAGGTGCGACCGATCAATAAGGTAGCATATTTTCCAATGCTCCACGCGACTGCGGTGAAGTATGTAAAGTAAGAAAACCAGCGCTACAAAAAGCAACGCCTAAAATAATACAATAAATATCAATATCATAATGGAAGCCTCAAACCCATGTCCCGCCCATAGCGCAAGATAAAATCACGCCATGCCCAGTCTGCCCCCTGTGCACGCCCAATCTCACCCTACGTCACATCTCCCAATATTCTCGTGATTTCAGTTATATATGATAGCAACGCCTGAAATTCCATGGCGTAGACGCTTGAGCTATGGGCAATTGCGAGTTAGCAACGACGCTGAAAATCTTGCCCAGGAGCACTCTCATGGCTGACTATAAATTCGACACCCTATCGCTTCACGCCGGCCAAAGCCCCGATGCGCGCTTTGGCAGCCGGGCCGTGCCTATTCACCAAACCACCAGCTATGTTTTTGACAGCACCGAACATGCCGCTGCCCTATTCAATATGGAAGTTGGCGGGCATATCTACTCGCGCCTGACCAATCCCACTGTCGCCGTGCTCGAGCAACGTTTGGCCGCCTTGGATGGCGGGGTCGCAGCCATTGCAACAGCCTCCGGCATGTCAGCACTCTTTGTGACCGTTCTGGCGCTTTGCTCGGCCGGCGATCACATTGTCAGCTCTTCACAAATGTATGGTGCGAATATCAACCTATTTGAGCATACGCTGAAACGCTACGGGATCGAGACCAGCTTCGTGGCACCAAATGACCCCACAGCCATTGCTGAGGCCATTCGCCCCAACACGAAAATGGTCTTTGGCGAAGTGATCGGCAATCCTGGCATGGATATCATGGACGTGCCCGCTGTAGCCAAAATCACCCAGGCCGCGGGCATTCCTTTGGTAATCGACGCCACGTTCAACACCCCTTGGATGGTCAAGCCGATCGAATTGGGCGCAAATGTGGTGATCCATTCGCTCACCAAATGGATGGGTGGCCATGGCATTGCTTTGGGCGGTGCAGTAATCGACGGGGGCAATTTCGATTGGGGCCAAAATGATAAATTCCCCACGCTCACCACCCCACATTTCGGCTATCAGGGCGCGATTCTTTGGGAAGAATTCGGCCCAGCAGCCCTGTCGGTGCGCATCCGTACGGAAGGCATGATGAATATCGGACCCTGCATGTCACCGCAAAATGCTTTCTACATATTGCAAGGCCTTGAAACCCTTGGTCTGCGGATGGAAAAACATATGTTCAACACCGCAGCCATGTTAGAGTTCTTAGTGGGTCATGAGCAAATCGCCTGGGTCAAACACCCCAGCTTGCCTGATCATCCAGATCATGACACCGCCATGCGTCTCATGCCAAAAGGCCAAGGCTCAATCATCGCCTGCGGCATCAAAGGCGGCCGCGACGCGGGTCGTGCCTTCATCGAGTCAGTACAGCTGGCCAGCCATTTGGCCAATGTTGGTGACGCCAAAACTCTCGTAATCCACCCCGGCTCGACCACACATTCACATCTCACGTCCGAGGCTATGGCCTCGGCAGGGCTGACCGATGATTTGATCCGGATTTCAGTGGGCTTAGAAGATCAAAAAGACATTATTGATGATTTCAAACAAGCGCTGCGCACAGCTGGAAAATTAACAGCAGCAGAGGCGAAAGGAACAGGCGCATGAGACTGACGCTGAACAATACCAAAATCTTTGCCTCAACCGGCGGGCGCGATTTTGACCCGTCTGGCCCGGTTGTGCTCTTTGTGCACGGCTCTGGCCAATCACATCTTGGCTTCATGTTGCAACATCGCTTTTTTGCCAATCGTGGCTTTCAGTGCATCACGCCCGATATGCCTGGACATGGGTTGTCCAACGGCGAGGCGCTGACAACAATTAAGGCCATGGCCGATTGGTATGCACAATTCATGCAAGCTCTCGGCATCACCAAAGCAACTTTGGTTGGTCACTCCATGGGCGGTCTGATCGAATTGGAATTGGCGAGCCGCTACCCTGATCTCGTCACCAAGGCGGCCTTTATCAGCACAGCTCTCGCGATTCCGGTCAATGACGCGCTGATCAATCTGGCCGCAGCAAAAGAAGGCGCTGCCATTGGCGCAATGATGGATTGGGGCCATGGCGCAGCAGGTCATATTCATGACCACACAATGCCGGGCACCTCGCACATGCTTTACGGCAGCCGCCTTATGGCCGGAAATGCGCCTGGAACGCTGCATAAAGATTTGGTGGCTTGTAACGCTTATGCTAATGGCCCCACCGCCGCACAATCTGTCACCTGCCCCACCTTGACTGTGGTCTGCGGCCAAGACCGAATGACGCCCCGTAAAACTGGATTGGCCCTCCAGGCTGCGTTAGGGGGTGAGCTGGTCGAAATTGCCCAATCGGGCCACATGTCGATCACCGAACACCCTTTTGACGTCAACAAAGCCCTCAGGGCATTCTTCTAACGGGCACGTAGAGCATGACATTTAAACGCATCGCAGTTATTGGCGCTGGCACCATGGGCTCTGGCATCGCCGGACACATCGCCAATGCAGGTCACAAGGTTCTCCTTATGGACCTGACAACCAAAGCCACAGATTACGCTTTGGAACGGCTCCAAAAGTCTGAACCCGCGCCTTTGCACCAGCGTGGCAATGTTGATCTGATTGAAACGGGCACCATCGAGGCTGATTTTGACAAGCTCGCGGAATGTGATTGGATTGTTGAGGCCGTGGTCGAACGTCTCGACATCAAGCGCGATCTGTACAAACGTTTGGACGCAGTGATCCGCGACGACTGTATCGTCACCTCCAACACCTCTACCATTCCTATCAAGCTTTTGGTGGCAGAGATGCCTTTGGCTTTCCAGCAAAGATTTGCCATCACCCATTACTTCAACCCAGTGCGTTACATGCGCCTCTTGGAGCTTGTCCGTGGCGCCGATACCCGCGCCGATGTGATGGAGCGCCTATCGCGCTACAATGACGAAATTCTTGGCAAGGGCGTGGTTCCCTGCAATGACACCCCCGGATTTTTAGGCAATCGCGTTGGGGTCTTTGCTCTGCAAGTGGGTATGGACGAGGCCTTTAAACAGGGTCTTTGTATCGAACATGCCGACGCTCTGATGGGCCGCCCCATGGGCATTCCAAAAACTGGGGTGTTTGGTCTTTACGATATGATCGGCGTGGATCTCATGTCCGATGTGGTGGACACTTTGGGCGATATTCTCCCAGAAAATGACGTGTTTCACGCAGTTGGACGCTCCAATAACCCAGCAAACGCTCTAATCGATACGATGATCTCAGAAGGCTTCACCGGCTTGAAATCTGGTAAAGGCGGATTTTATCGTGAGGATCAAGCCGTTGATTTGACCAGCGGCGCACTGCGCCCGCGCGTCACCGAGCTGCCAGCCTTGGCACAAAATGCCGCCACTGCACAGCAAGATGGGCTCGAAACTCTGCCCATGATAATCGAAGGCTCCGAACCGCATCATCAATTTTGTCGCAATTTTCTCGGCCGCGTGCTCGCCTATGCAGCGGCTTTGATTCCAGATGTCACCCGCACGCCGCAAGACATTGATGACGCAATGAAGATGGGATTCAACTGGATCCGCGGCCCGTTTGAAATGATCGATGCTTTGGGCGCTGACGTTGTGATCAAACTGGCCCAAGACGCCAGTTGCACCATTCCGCAAGCCCTGCAAACATCCGCCGAGCATGGCCCGTTCTATCAGGTGCAAGATGCTACTTTGATGGTGCGCAATTTTGATCAAACCGCATCCCAGCTCAAACCCGTGCAACTGCCCGAAGGCACAGAGCGCTTTAGCCTCACGCGCCGCAAATTGACCCCCATCGCCAGTAATCGCGCGGCGAGCCTTTGGAACCTGCCCGGTGATCTGCGTTTGGTGGAGTTTCATTCCAAAGCCAATGCACTCACAGGCGAGAGTATGGCCATCGTGCGTCAAGCGGCCAAGGATCATGGCACAGGCATTTTGATCCATAACGATGCGCAGCACTTCAGCGCGGGGGTCGATTTGAACCACTTTGCTGATTTCATTGCCCGCGAAGCTTGGGGGGAAATGGACGCCTTTCTCAATGACTTCCAACAAACAGTTGTGGCATTGAAATATTGCCCCGTGCCAGTTGTAGGCGCGCCCTCTGGTCTAGCG
>Ga0209092_10004192_pt1 | contig 12163 bp, 10 predicted proteins | sample FraStrMetagenome_FD_187446 | JGI IMG/M metagenome (GOLD analysis project Ga0209092, IMG submission 187446) | Marine eukaryotic phytoplankton communities from Arctic Ocean - Fram Strait ARC3M Metagenome (SPAdes) (version 2) | ecosystem: Environmental > Aquatic > Marine > Oceanic | place: Fram... | reverse complement strand
TCGAAAAACACAACATAGTTCATAAAAACCCTTTAGCAATAGGAACGAAGCGAGGGAATAGTGTTACATATAATGTACATTGTATATTATAAGCAACATAATGTCGACGGAGGATGGGAAAGGTCAGAGCCCATTGAACTTGTGTATAAAAAATTACCTCTTTCCAATGTCTTGGCTGTGCAGACTCACATGAAGTTTTCATTAAGACGACGGGGCCGTAAAAGGTTCCGTCTGACTAAACAATCTACATGAAATTAAAACATTAATACATTCGTATTAATGCAATATAATTATATATTAATCATTCACTTATACGAAGTATACATATAGTTTGAGCGTTAGCGAAAACTTGTATGAGCTTGCTCATACATTAACTTTATATCATTAGTATTGATAGATAAATAACTTTAATATATTAAAGGATTAGTCACGAATGAAAGTATATCACATATTATCTGAAACATTAGACGTAAAACAAGTTAATGGAATGTGGCGAGTATTTGACACAGTTAAAAATCAAGTTGTAGGTGATGTTGGATATGCATCACCAGGTGAAGCAGAAGCTGCACGAGATCAACTTAGATCCCGTAATGTTCGTACACCAGTAGCAACACGAAATACACCAACAACTGCACCATCTGGGTCTGATATGAGGGCACATCCTGCTGGCACTCCTACAACTGATACTCTATCTAGGGGACAACAAAGACGTTTGGCTAGAACTGGAAGTGTTAGAATTAAAGGAGTTACTTATACTGCTGCTAATATTAGTGCTGCAGATGCAGATGCAAGAATTACTTCACCAAAAAGTTTAGATAGTCCTGCAAGAGGAGATACTTTCCGTCAACGTGCTGGCACACCAGACACACCTCCCAAACGTTGGACCACAAAAACTGGTAGAGCTGCAAAGTGGATCGGTGCACTTATAGGCCGTCGCGTTCCAAGTCTTGGAAATTTTGCATTTAATGTGGCTGCACTTGAAGATGCGCTTGATACATATATACGTGCAATAGTAGATAATACACCGACTAATGAAGCAGAAAGATTAGCGTATATAGAGAAAACTAAATCAAAAGATTATAAGGACTTGCCTCAGGCAGTGCGATTTGCATATCTAGACACTATTGGAATTTTCACTAAAACATTAATGGAAGGTGTAGTCGCTGTATTACTAAGCGGACTTTCAATTTCGGCAGCTGGAGCTCTCCTTGGTCTGATTGGTATTAGTACTGGCGGAATAGGATTTCTTTTAGCAATAATAGGTGGTGCCGGAATACTTATCTTGGGCACTAATGGATTGTATTCCGTTCTTGATAGCTATGGCACATTTGACTACATTGAATCTAATTGGATAATACCTAACCTTATGCCAGGTGCAATGCTAGCCATGGCAGACTCCTTTGATGGTGCACAACTGTCTTGGAATGCTTTAATTCCATTAGCTGATCCATTTGGTGAAAGTGTAGAAGAAAGTATTGATTTTGACGAAATAATAGAATCAACACCTCAACCAGTTGCTAATCCTGAAGCAGATAATAAACTTAAACGAATGATTAGAAATAATCCTGAATTATATGCAGCTTTCCAAAAAGGAAAGCCTGAAGCAATGAAAGTAATGAAGTCTTTGAAATCGTCAACTGGTCCGCAGTAATTAAATTAACGGCATACGAGTTTTTTCAGTAGTTTCTATATTATCTTTTATAATTCTTTGAAATATGTCAATGTCATCACGGGTAATATGATGCATTAATGCATCATAGTTTATTGACCCTCGCATGTACCATCCTATACGATAACGTTCATCCTTAATACGTTTGACATCATTTTCGTATTCGTCAGAGAGCTGTTTTAGATCAGATTCCGAGCATGTAAGAATTTTAATCCGAAAAAATTTGAGTAGTCCAGATCTATTTTTGTTTCATAACCAAAATTACATTCTTCGTTAGAACACTTACATTGTGTGTTTGGAACTTTCCATCTATTACTAAGTTCAAATATATTTTCTTTTAATTCATTATAAAATTTTGCATCATTTTCTGTTACAAATGCAGTAATTATGTCTAGATTAGTTTCAGACTCTACTGAATTTCCTACAGATTTTATATAAGTTAGTGCTACTCTTAAATTCATAGTGTTAGATTGCTCATATAGTTGCTTTATCAAAGTATCTTTTTCTTTGTCATCCATAGTAGTATTACTAGCAATTTGTATCTGTTGTCGTTCGTATGTATAATTTTCTATGCTAAAATCAGTCATTTCTTTGTAACTTAGCGGCCTTAAGTGAAACGTTAACTCATCTAATTCAAACTTGTGTGAAACATCAAATTGGCTATACGCTCCTATCATATTTGTTAGGCTTAACATACTTTCTGTTTCTGTTTCACATTTAGGACAAGTTGTACTTACTTGCATGTCATCACCGTACGTAGCAATCCGGATTGCAAGTAAAATATAATCTATATCAAACCCTACAATTTTCCAAGGATCTAAAATACTAGGAATACAACTTTTTACTACTTCGGCAGTTGCTTCACCTGTAAACAACGCATCAGGAGTTTTAAATAGTATCTCATCCATTGCATTCATACCAAATACTGGAATTTGTGTGTACTTTGCATCTTCTATGATACTGTCATTATAATATACACCCTTGCTAGGCAAGTCAATAAATAACTTTGGTTGTCTTTTGTAGCTCTGAAGAAAACTGCTCATTTTATTTTTCCGCTAAATATATATACATGTTAATATTTATTCAACTATATTATAATAATTTTAGAAATGGACTAACCTAATGGCAGAAGAAGTAGAATTATCAGCAGCTAGTATTACTACATTAGCAAATACATTAGCAAATGCCATAAGCTCAGCTAGGCCGAACAATGCTGGCACTAATAGTAATAATACTAGCTCTTCTCCTAGAAATTTTGGTAACATAACAGCATTAGGTGATGCTGCTGGCACGGCAGCAGGTTTCTTAAATAGTGCCGGTTCCGGAGTTGAATACATCGCTAAGAAACTTGGTGACAATTTTGGGTTCTTAGGTGACGCTGTAGGTGGAGCAGCTACTTACTTAACTGATACGCAAAGTGTGTTTCGGAATTTATCAAAAGTAGGTGCAGGATTCAACGGTGACTTAGGTGCTCTTAGAGCAGGAGCAGCTCAAACAAGAATGCCACTAGATATGTTTGCTAATATGGTAGGCAATAACGCAACAGCATTATTAGGCCTCGGAGCGTCAGTTAATAAAGGCACAGCTCGATTTACTCAGCTATCAGCAGCAATGTTCAATGACGGTGTTATTGATGGTATGATGAATTTAGGTTATACTATTGAAGAAGCTAATGAATTATTATTAACAAATGCGGCTGCAACAAGACGTAGCCAAATGTTAAGTGGATCAAGTGATAGTGAAGTTGCAGCAGCTACATTACGCATGGCTGAAAATATGGCCATTGTTGCAGAACTAACTGGTAAGAGTGCAAAACAGCAAGCTAATGATTTAGCCGATACAATGCGAGATGGCAGGAACATTGCAGCAAACCGACAACTGGAAGCAAGAGGCATTAAAGATGCTACTGCAACAATGGCTCAAGCTAGTCTAGGGCTAGGGGCAGTTTCGCCTGCAGCACAAGCATTTATGTCCGACATGAATCAAACAGGTGTAGCAATGACACCTTTAACACAGAATTTTGCAGCGTTAAATCCTCGTACAGCAGAAGCTATTAAAGCTGTCCAGGCATTACGAGAAAGCAATATGAATTCGGTAGATAAACAAGCAGCTATTGACAGACAATTAGAGCGTGTTAAAATGATTGCAGCTGATGAATTCACAAATGCAAATAATCGGTTCGCGGGTACGATTGGCCAGGTAAGTGCTGTTGGTCAAAGCGCAGCTGACAATATAGCAGCAACTGAAGATGCTAGATTGGCAAGAGAAAAATATATATTAGATGAACAACGAAAGCGTCCTACTATGTCAGTAGCTGATCTTACTGAGGAGTATTTTAGAAATACAAGTGACACAGTTAGGGGACAAACAGCAGGCGGCGATACTGAACAATCAATATCAAGAGACCTAAATCGAGCAACTATACAATTAGCTAATTCTGCCTCAGATATAAATGTAAAGATTGCAACAAATTTATCACAAAATACAGATCTACAAAAAGCAATTGCAGAATCATTAGGAGGCACTGCTGATGTTGTAGAAGGCATCTCAAAAATAATAACAGATTTTGCAACAGGCTTGGCAGCCGACTATACAAATAGCATTGAGGTAGCGTTAAATCCGTTTAACGAACTATTCACTCCCATAGTATCGAATAATATGTTGGATGTTAACGTTAAAGCAATAGAAAATAGCATTGACAATGTCGACCGTAGAACAATTACTGCGGACGCACAGAATGATATGGAAGCGCAGCGGCGTGCAAATTCTTCAACCGGCGATTCCGAACAAAGAAATGCACTTGGTGGCAGTATTAGTGCAGGAACAGCATCATTAGTCGGAGAATACGGTCCAGAAACATTTATACCTAACATGGACGGTGCAATTATTCCAAATATGAAGGCAATGTTAAACAGAATGCCAGATATGGCTAAAGCTCTACAAAGTGAGATGGCACAATTTGGCACACCTATATCAGATATGGCTAAAACTATGCAAAATGAACTTTCATCAATGGGTAGTTCGATGTCAGAAGCTGCACAATCTGTAGCTGCTACAAGCCCTGGTATGTCGGGAGGTGGTTCGATAGAACAAAAACTTGACATTCTGAACCAAACCATGTTACAATTAGTAAGCATAAATAGTATACAAGCAAGAACAGGCGAAAAGCATTTAAAAGCTTCTCGTAGTTCAGGTAACTTAATGAGCGGAATAGGTAGAGCATGAGTTGGAAGAAATTTTTTACACCAGTTGAAACAGGTGACAATACATCAGGAAGCTATGGTCCAATAAGCGGTTCTAGCTCTGCTGGTCGTCCTGGTCCTGCTAGAACAAATTATAGTTCATATTTACCTGACGTGTATGTTGGTTCTCCAAATAGAGTTGAGCGTTATGGACAATACAATACTATGGATAACGATAGTGAAGTTAACGCTGCACTAGACATTCTTGCTGAGTTTTGTACACAAAAGAATAAACAAAATGGTACTAATTTTAAATTTGCCTTCAACAAAAGTGCAACTAATAACGAAGTTAATATTTTAGGCCAATACTTAAAACAGTGGTGTAAACTAAACAATTTTGAAACACGTATGTTTAGAACATTCCGTAATGTTTTTAAGTATGGCGATGCAATATTCCTAAGAGATCCAGAATCTAAAAAACTGTTTCATGTCGATCCTGCAAAATTAACACGAATCATTGTTAATGAAAGTGAAGGCAAAGTTCCTGAACAATATATTATCAAAGATATAAACTTTAACTTTAAAGATATGGTTGCTACTGCTCCGCATATTACTAACGGTAATACTACAGGTGGCGGCGCAGGATATCATACTGGCGGTGCCCGTGGCATGGTTGGAAATGCTCCACAACAAAGTGGATCACGCTTTGCAGTAACAGACGGCGAAGTTGCTATTGATGCAAAACATGTTGTACATTTAAGTTTATCAGAAGGATTAGATAATAACTATCCGTTTGGTAACAGTTTACTTGAAACTATTTTTAAAGTATTCAAACAAAAAGAATTACTCGAAGATGCTATTATCATTTATCGTGTACAACGTGCTCCAGAGCGCAGAGTATTCTACGTTGATGTGGGTAACATGCCATCACACCTTGCGATGCAATTTGTTGAGCGTGTTAAAACGGAAATTCATCAAAGACGAATCCCATCGGCAACAGGAGGCGGAACTAATGTCATAGACAGTTCATATAACCCTCTGTCAATTAACGAAGATTACTTCTTCCCACAAACTGCTGAAGGACGTGGCTCAAAAGTTGAAACACTACCAGGCGGTACTAACCTTGGAGAAATTGATGACCTTAGATATTTTACTAATAAGCTCGTACGCGGCTTACGAATTCCTTCCAGCTATCTACCTACGGGGGCTGATGATGGGGCAAGTTCCTACAATGACGGACGAGTTGGTACTGCATACATACAGGAATTAAGATTCAATACGTATTGTGAACGTTTACAAAGTTTAATTGTAGAAGAATACAATCAAGAGTTTAAACGCTACTTGCTTGAAAAAGGTATTAACATTGATACTGCAATGTTTGATTTGGAATTTGAAACTCCGCAGAACTTTGCAGCTTATAGACAATCTGAACTAGATAATGCTCGTGTGCCGACATATACGCAGATGAGTGCAGTGCCTTATATATCAAATAGATTTGCTATGATGCGTTTCTTAGGCATGACTGAAGAAGAAGTTGCAGAAAACGAACGGTTGTGGCGTGAAGAAAACGATGAAACTCTTAATGCAAGCGGAGAAGATGCTAGTGCAGAAATGCGCGGAGCAGGTATTAGTAGTGCAGGCATTAGTGCAGACATTGATGGCGCAGAAGATATTGCTCCAGAAGATGGAGACCCAGAAATAGGTGGTGAAGCTCCTCCACCTGAAACAGCAACAGGTGGTGAACCGACGCCGTCTCCGGCTAGTGGCGCCGGAACAGCGCAAACGATATAAATACAGTATGATATTACGTGAATTATTTTATTTTGATAAAGAAACAGTCGAGTCTACTGAAGATGATCGATATGATCCTCGTTACGATGACAGTGTTGTTAAAATGTCCGATACTCGTAAGACACGTCTTACATTGCGTCAGATTAATCGTGCAAGAAAAGCAAGCGAATTGCATACATCAGAAAAAGCAAATGAATTAGACTTTGTAAGACAGATGTACGGAATTGCAGCACAAGCAGAAGCCGTTGTATAACATTAATGGCAAAGATCGATAAGAGTCTTTACACAAAAGATCAATATAAAGCTCTTAAAGCTCTTAAAGCAGTCGCAAAAGCTGAAAAAATAATAAAAAACAAATCTTCTACACTAAACCCTACTATAACAATTCGCGAGCACCAGCAATCAACGATTCCTATTGCATTTGTACTAGGTAATGGTACTAGTAGAGGTGATATATCTCCACAAGAACTACAAAAACTTGGTAAAGTATACGGATGCAATGCGTTGTATAGAACTTTTGCACCAGATTACTTAATTGCAGTTGATACAAAGATGATTGTTGAAATTAATAAGACAGAATATCAAAAATCTAATACAGTATGGACTAATCCTAACAAACTATATTTAACTATGGAAGGATTTAACTTTTTTCAACCTAGTAAAGGGTGGAGCAGTGGTCCTACAGCGTTATGGTTAGCAAGTCAACAAGAATATCAAATAATATACATATTAGGCTTTGATTTTAAAGGAATTTCTGGAAATAAGTTTAATAATATGTACGCTGATACTGAAAATTATAAGAAAAGCGAAGATACTGCAACGTATCACGGTAATTGGTTGCGCCAAACTAAGACTGTTATTCAACAGCACAACACCAAAATTAAATATGTAAGAGTAATAGCACCAGATAATTTTATTCCTCCTGAGCTAAATAAAATTAGTAATTTAACACATATAACAACTGATATGTTCAAGAAAATGCACTCGTTAGCTTAAACGAGCCGTTTTGAGCCTATTATGCCCCCATATTTTTTATAAATAGTAAATACAATGACAGCCTTACCATAGGTATTTACTTTACAGGAGATTAAAAAAATGGCAGACCAAAATAAGTTTGAACAAATGCTTGAAAAACTTGTCAATGAAGACAAGGCAGGCGCAGAAGAATTATTCCACGAGATTGTAGTAGAAAAATCACGTGACATTTATGAGTCATTATTAGAGTCAGATCTAGATGATGAAGCAGTTGACGAAGCAACTGACGAAGAAGTTGATGAGTCAGACGAAGATCTAGACGAAGCTAATGACGAAGAAGTTGATGAAGCAGATGACAAAGAATTAGACGAAGATTTTAATCTAGACGAGTTTGAAGTTGAAGCAGATCCAATGGACGCTATGATGGGCGACATGGAAGTAGACGGCGGCGACAAAGCACCAGCTATGGATATGGATATGGATATGGGCGACGAAGAAGAGTCAGACGAAGCACGTATTGACGATTTAGAAGACGCACTAGAAGATCTTAAAGCAGAATTTGACAAAATGATGTCAGGTGATGATGCAGATGACGATGCAGAAGATGACGATGCAGAAGATGACATGGACATGGACATGGACATGGATGATGCAGAAGATGACGATGCAGAAGAAGAATCAATTGCATTTGAAACAACTGATGAAGAAGTTGAAGAAGCTGAAGAAGCTGACAAGTCAGCAACTGAAACAATGCGTGAGTATGTTGAAAAAGTATCAGCTACAATGGGTGACAACGGTGCAAACTCAAAGTCAACAGTAGCAGGCGCTAACAACATGGGCGGTACAGCAGGTAATTTAAACCAAGCTGGTACAGAAGCAGGCGCAGAAGCTGGAGCAGGAAGTACAATTAAAGGTAATGCTTTAAGTGATACAAGTGCAAAGGATATGAATACCAAGAACGTTAACGTTCCTGGTGGTAAGGCAGCAAAAGCTGGCAAAACCGAACCTGGACACGGCGCTGAAAAGAAGTCGAAGCCAGAGACTGCTGACAACAAAAAATCCGTTGTAGGCAAGTAAGGACTAACAGATGAATCACTTACGAGAACACCTAAGTTTCGACCAAGCGAATATTGTCGTTGAGTCTGCTAACGAAGGAAAAGACTTGTACATGAAAGGTATCATGATACAAGGCGGAGTACGCAATGCTAACCAGCGTGTGTATCCTGTAAATGAAATTGGCAGGGCTGTCAAAACTCTCAGCGAACAAATTGCTGGTGGTTACAGTGTTCTTGGCGAAGTTGATCATCCAGAAGGCCTTAATATAAACTTAGACCGTGTAAGTCACATGATATCCGAATGTTGGATGGACGGTGATAACGGTTATGGTAAATTAAAAATACTACCTACTCCAATGGGGACACTAGTTAAAACAATGTTAGAAAACGGCGTTAAACTTGGTGTTTCATCAAGAGGAAGTGGTAATGTATCAGAAGACGGTAGCGGAAACGTTAGCGACTTTGAAATAATCACAGTGGACGTTGTGGCACAACCTAGCGCCCCTGGAGCATACCCTACACCGATCTACGAGCATCTTATGAATGCTCGTGGTGGTCTGAAGGCGTATGAATTAGCACAGGCAACAAAGCACGACACAAAGGCACAAAAATATCTAAAAGAATCTCTGATTAATATAATCAGCAGACTCCAATAAAAGGAGAAAATGAATATGTTGGACGCACTTAAAACACTTTTTGAAAACGATGTAGTTTCTGAAGAAGTACGTGCAGACATCGAAGGCGCATGGGAGCAAAAGATTCAGGAAAACAAAACGCAGGCAACTGCTGAGTTACGTGAAGAATTTGCTAAAAAATACGAGCACGATAAATCAACTATGGTTGAAGCTATCGACTCTATGATCTCAGAACGCCTTGCAGAAGAAATTGCTGAGTTTGCAGAAGATCGCAAACAACTAGCTGAAGCAAAAGCAAAGTACGGAGTAGCAATGCGTGAAAATGCAGATCTACTAAAACGCTTTGTATCTGAGTCACTAGTAAAGGAAGTTTCAGAATTGCATGAAGATCAAAAAGCAATTGCTGATAAATTCAGTATGCTTGAGAACTTTATCGTTGACGCACTTGCAAATGAAATTGCTGAGTTCCATGAAGATAAAAAAGATTTAGCTGAAACTAAGGTAAAACTTATTAAAGAAGCTAAAAGTAAATTTGCAGAAGTTAAAACTAGCTTCGTAGCAAAAAGTGCCTCAAAGGTATCTGCTATTGTTGAAAGAACACTTAAAGGTGAAATTTCAGCACTTAAAGAAGATATTGAAGAAGCACGTAGAAATGATTTCGGTCGTAAAATGTTTGAAGCTTTTGCTTCAGAATACGCAACAAGCCATCTGAATGAAAATTCAGAAACTGCAAAATTAATGCAAGTTGTAGCGTTAAAAGACAAGCAACTAGCTGAAGCAAAAGCGTTTGCAATAAAAGCAAATACTTTAGTTGAATCTAGAAATACTGAAATTAAGCGTATGGCATCAACTGCCCAACGCAAAGAAAAGATTAGTGAACTCTTAACACCTTTAAATAAAGGTCAAAGAGAGATCATGACAGACTTACTGGAATCGGTACAAACAAACAAGCTGGAAGGCTCGTTTAATAAATATCTCCCATCAGTTGTTGATGGAAATACTCCGGCAAAGAAGGCAATCTTATCAGAGGCAAAAGAAATTACAGGCAATAGAAATACAACAACAACTAACGTTAGTTCAATGCAAGATGATAATGTCGTAGACATTAGACGTTTAGCAGGTTTAAATTAAGGAGAAAACTATGTCGGAACTACTAGAAAGCCGCTGGTCTGATACAAAAAATGCACTACTTGAGGGCCTACAAGGCACTAAGAAATCTGTAATGGCAACTACTTTAGAAAATACTCGCAAGTATCTTTCTGAGAGTGCAACAGCAGGTGCAACATCAGCCGGTAACATCGCAACACTTAACCGTGTTATTTTACCAGTTATTCGTCGTGTAATGCCAACGGTTATTGCAAACGAATTAGTTGGCGTACAGCCAATGACTGGCCCAGTTGGGCAAATTCACACACTACGTGTACGTTATTCAGAAACAATGGATGACACAAGTGCAGGTAACACTGATACTACAGCAGGCGAAGAAGCTTTAAGCCCATTCAAAATTGCTGAAGCATATTCAGGTGATGCTGCAACTGCTAAAGCTGCAAGTACTGCTGCTTTAGAAGGCGCAACTGGACGTAAAATGTCAATTCAAATCTTGAAGCAGACAGTAGAAGCAAAATCACGTAAGCTATCAGCTCGCTGGACTTTTGAATCTGCACAAGATGCACAATCCATGCACGGTATTGATGTTGAAGCAGAAATCATGGCAGCTCTTGCACAAGAGATTACTGCTGAGATCGACCAAGAAGTACTAGGAAGTCTAGCTTCCCTTGCAGGTACAGCTGGTTCAACTTATGACCAAGCTGCTGTAAGTGGTACTGCTACATTCGTTGGTGACGAGCATGCTGCTTTAGCTGTTCTAATCAATCGTGAAGCAAACAAAATCGCACAGCGTACACGCAGAGGCGCAGGTAACTGGGCAGTGGTATCACCATTCGCACTAACTATCCTACAGTCTGCAACTACAAGTGCATTTGCACGTACAACAGAAGGTACGTTCGAAGCACCAACTAACACTAAAATGGTTGGTACATTGAACAATGCTATGAAAGTATATGTTAACACATACGCTTCTGATGCATCAGATATCATTGTTGGCTACAAAGGTTCAAGCGAATCAGATGCAGCGGCATTCTATTGCCCATACATCCCGCTAATGAGCTCAGGCGTTGTACTAGACCCAACATCATTCGAACCAGTCGTATCATTTATGACACGTTACGGATATGTTGAGCTAAACAACACTGCGTCATCTTTAGGTAACGCAGCTGATTATCTAGCTAAAGTTGACTTGTCAACTAACGCAGCTAATGTAAGCTTCCAGTAAACTTTTACTGATACTTAAAATAGGCCCTACGGGGCCTATTTTTATGACTTGAGTAAACTTTGATAAATACTTATGTCGTAAATCGTGCCGCATGTTGCGGACTTATGCAGAAATGACCCACTGCGTAAACCTAGAACGTTTTAAAGGAGATAAACAAATGGGAAGACCACTTAATAAAAGATTTTTCGGAGAGCCAACAGCAGATGGTACCGAAATTAAAGTACGTTTTCGTGCTACAGGCCAAGTAGAAGCAAACGGTTGGATTGTAAAGCAATTAGGATCTAAAAAGTTCCGCTGCTATGATGGCACTAACACAATGGATTGTCACATCGTTGACAAAGCACAAGGTACATTAGCAGTAGGCGATATGACAATCACTGTTAAAGACGATGGCGGAACAGCTCGTCAAGTTACTAAAATTGCAGGACGTATGGTAACACTTGATTCAGGTGACAGAATTGCTTGGAACTTTAGTAATGCTACCGATGATGGCGCAGTTGAAATGGAAGAAGCTGGAACAGCAG
>Ga0209092_10004187_pt1 | contig 12169 bp, 10 predicted proteins | sample FraStrMetagenome_FD_187446 | JGI IMG/M metagenome (GOLD analysis project Ga0209092, IMG submission 187446) | Marine eukaryotic phytoplankton communities from Arctic Ocean - Fram Strait ARC3M Metagenome (SPAdes) (version 2) | ecosystem: Environmental > Aquatic > Marine > Oceanic | place: Fram... | reverse complement strand
TATCTTTGAAATTACTGCAATATGATTGGCTAAAATGTTAGGGGTACGGCTAATGAACTTTATTGCCCTTAGGGGTACGGCTAATAAACTTTATTGCCCTTAGGGGTACGCATAATGATATAGAACCGGATCGGCACTCAAAACGCGTGTCCATGTCCATACATACGTCCATACTCTTAGACAGATAACAAGGAAAGCAACAATTCAAAAGGGATGAAATATGGTCATCACAAAAGTAGAAGCATTAATAAAAGTGAACGTAGATTGAGAATGTGGTCCACAATGCAGCTCGTTTCGACTTTGATTGAGGCGAAAGAAAGTATAATCTTAACTCTGTCCATGTTCTTTTTCTTCGCAATCCATAATTTGCTTCAGGAGGCTATTATGGGTATCGATGGTTTTGAATTCGGTATTATGTTGGGTTACTTCGAAGTGCTTGGCGTGAGTATATGTTCATTTACAGAACGAAAGTATGTGGCCAAGGAAGCGGGTATGAATGCACCTGTAACAGCGTATCCTCTCCTAACTTTATGTCTCTTGTCGTCGTCGTCGTTGAGTAATATGTCCTTAAATTATATCAATTTCCCGACAAAGGTACTTTTAATTGCTTCAATATACTCAACATGTACAAGAAACCATTCTGATAATTTATTTTATTAAAAAAGGTTATCTTTAGATCATGCAAGATAATTCCCACTATGGTCATATCATCCATTATCAACCATAGGATATATTCTTCCTACGAATATTTGGCAGCTTTAGCTATTTGTGTAGGCTTGGTTGTCTTTGTGGCTGGAACATGGGATACAAGTCCTTCCTTTAATTTAATAGGAATCACTCTTGTTTCAACGAGTGTTGCTGCCGACTCGATTCTACCGAACGCACAGGAAAAGCTTTTTTCACAGGGATGTTCTAGATTGGAGGTTATGGTATATTCAAATTGGTTTACTTTGTTCGCTATGACTGCGTCGACCATATACTCGGGAGATCTTCTTAAACTCATAAACCTTGCTTCGATAAATCATCTACTCGTTGGTTATCTTTCGATATACACATTTGTGGCATATATTGCGATATCAATTTTTATGAAAATCGTCAAGCTGTATGGTGGTGTTGCTGCCGTACTTTTAGCAACTGCACGAAAAGGATTAACACTAGTGCTGTCCTTTTTATTTTTCCCGAAAGAGTTTAGCTGGATGTTTGTAGTTGGTTCGATGCTTGTATTGGGTGGACTTGCAGCATCGTCATTGCTAAAGATAGATCAAAAAGAAAAGCAAAGACAAAATAAAAAGGATGATATCGAAGGTGGTGATGGTCAAGTTGCGCTCATACCTAATAAGTAGTAAGAGTTATTCGTGTTTAATTGATTTTTGCAAGGTAGTTTCTCACCTGAATACACGGACATTCATTTAATTGGCACTGCTCGCTTGCTTCATCAAGACCTGCAACTGTACACTTTTAAGGGCCAAACTAATTTTACCTTGACCGTAAAGATTTTTAATCATTGTAATGGTCATGTAAGTATTGATAAAATTTCCATTCTATTTTTCTGATTGTATACATACTACGAGGATTTTTAAGCATATGAATGGGTTAGAAAGACCACTACTACTGCTCAGCATCATGCTCACGTTTCGTAGTGTAATTATACGTCAGACCGATTTTTCAATGAATGCACGTATAATTTACAGAACTGATAAATGTGATATTATATGTCATAAATGACATGACAAAGTAAGAGTTCGTTATTGCGAAAGGCGTCTTCTCTTTTGATATCAAACTTAAAGAAGGAGAAAATTATATCTCACCGACTCTGTTGGACCTGCTCTTGAACGCTTTCCTTTTTTGTTCACATGAATCTTTCAAAAAAGATTATTTCTTAACTCAATTCGCCAATTACAGCCCATGTTGTTTTACCCCAATAGTCAATACGTGTCATTTTGCTCACCCAAATAATTTTCAACATCGTGCATCCTAAATTTGGGTACAGATATTTCACAACTACTTCTAACATGTCCATGATAAAGAGAAAGGAATGCTTGGTTTAATAATATTTAAAAGGTGTAAATAGCAATGAATCAAAATGTACCTTCAATATTCAATCACCGGTACACTATATACTACTTTTTTGGTCAAGAACTGTAAAAATGTTTCTATATCGTCATACGCTACATTTTTGGTCAAGAACTTTAAAAATATTTCTATGAATCGTCAGTTGATCATACACTACTTTTTTGTCAAGAACTTTTAAAATGTTTCTATGAATCGTCACTTGATTATGCATGAGCAAGTTGAACACGTTCGTAGCTGCACAAATTTAAACCATTCATTCATCTTTTCGCATTCCTAACAATCCTCTAGAGGCACCAACTTCAAAACAATGATGCTACAATAAGTTTATATTTAAGGATTACATTCATTAACCATCCAAATATTACGTAAACTACGAAGAGAAACCATGTACAGCTGTGTGAAGTAGATGAAGTAGAATAAGTATACGAAAGCGAGCAAACGTTACAAAAGGAAGCGAGGCCGTTCCTGTCATCAAAAACCCATCACAACGGAGGAATTTCGCCTGGTTCCAGAGGCGAGAGTCTTTTCGTTCTGTTGATTTCAGTTCCATCCATTAGAAATAACTTTCCTGACATACTTTCAACATAGACGAATTGGCGTTGCGTTTTGGCAAAGCACATACAGCCTTTCGTAACTTCCTGGGTGTAAAAAGCTCCACCAGGCTCAGTTCCAGGCGGATTCTTTTCCGAATCTGTTTTCTGTTGTGTCTGAGAGCTAGCAATTTCTGTCTCTTTCATAACCTCTTCTTTTGTTGACCCATCAGGATACGTCGTTACTTTAACTTCTTGCACAAGTCTAGCCCCGTCGCTATATGTCAATGTCTTTTTAATTAATTTCGTCGGCAGCTCAACATCAGCATCAGTTTCAGTTTCAGGCTCAGGTTCAGGCTCATCTACAATGTCATTAGTCGGCTCTTTTGCTGTGTATGGTTCATTATGTCCGTTAACATTGATCTCTCCCACGCTTCCATCCAAATCGGATACCGCTAAACTTCTCGCTGATTGTTCTGTAACAAGACCAAGACCAGAACTTAACTTGGAAGTCGTCGAACCTTTGAGACCATCATTCTTGCTAATGATTTCACTAAATATGCTTTCATCCTCCAAAATCGTAGTGTCGAGATAACTCTTAACTGCCCTTTTTTCATTATTTTTAATTTTCTGCTCCTCCGCCACCGAATCGATCAATGTCGAATTGATGAACATATCCTTGGCATTATCGCTAAGGAAACTCGGTTGGTGATCCGCCATTGTTGTTAGTAACACACACTTTAATGATATGATTGCACCTTTCCCATGTACACTCTAATGTACTAATTGAGAGTTGAGATTGAAATGCGTAGAAGTCTACAGTTGAAACAGAGAGTAATGTTACGGTTACGGCAGCTTTTGCGATTTATGTACATTATCATGTACACTGTACTGTGTACATTGGCAATTGGTAGGATTGATTGAGCATTGAGCATGCCAAGCCTGAAAATTTGAAAGTCGTTAAAATGTATATTGATTTCAAGAACATCTGAGAATGCCAGAGGTAGAAATACAATATTATCTACATTGCACACGTATTCGTATCTAAATGCTACGTTATGTGAATGTGTAGACTACTTGTGTACATTGTACCGTGTACCGGTACAATGTACATTTGTACTCTTCTTTTCTTGTAGATCTAGAGACATAAATTGTCGTACTTCAAGATATATATATATATATATTAGATATATGTATATTAATTTCTTTCTCTCTCTTTAGCTAGAGACATTCTAGGTACATATTATGTAGAGTAGAACGCTTTCTCTTGGTCATGGTGTGGCATGACCGAATTCATGTTGTGGTGTGACCAGGTGCATCTCTTACAATATTTGCAATACAGTAGAGACTACGAGAGCTACTACGAGTACGTGGCCTTCTCATATGAGATACATTCAATGTTACGTAAGTAGCCTTCGTATTATCATACGCATATTATTGTAATCCACACATAATACATTGTCTTCACGGAACGCTTTTCCTTTTCCTCCCCCCGAACGAAATCTTTACTCTCTTGTGTGTATCTTGTATCTTGTGTATCTGTACGAGTTCTGTGCGCAGGCGCAGGAACACGGAAAAAATTCTTCCATCATCATCATCATCATCATCATCATCACCACAGCCACGACAAAAAGTGAAGAAAGTTATGAAATGCTCGCTTCGTAAACACGCACGTACAAACAAACACCACTCAAAAATAGGGATTTCACAGAGATTACATAGCTGAGTACATATTAATATATCTACGCGAGTATCGAAAAACGAAAACCGAAAAAACCGAAAAAAACACATGATACATTACACATTATATACAATACACATTCCAGACTCAGTTATCGTTATCACTTCTGTGTGCGCACATCCTTCAAAGATCATCAACCAAACCTCCATTAAAAGGTTTCGTTGGTCATCGTATATGCACTGCAATCCTGTGGCGTCTAAATCTAGCCTTGTCCGCTAGTAACACTACGAAGACACGTTATCCTACTAAGATTACTAGCAGCAGCACCAGGAGCAGTCATAATTGGATTCTTTCGAAGGAAATTGGTGAAATCATGAAACGCCCCAAAATTATATTGGCATGCCTTCTACGTTCGGCCAGTGCGCTCGATGTGAATCGCAAGCCTGTGATGGATGGCTATATTTCGTTACGGCAGGCAAAGAGATCGGACGTATCCTCCATATCGAGGGTCAATCTTGCCACGTTGCCGGAAAATTACAATCATCAATTTTATGTGAATCATATAGCGCAGTGGCCGGATTTAGCGCTCGTTGCGGAGCATGTGCCGTCTGAGCAAGCCGTTTCGAGTGGGGGTTCAATCATGAGGAAAATTAATCCTTTTAATGGACATGATCCTAATCGAAGCAGTGGTAAGGTCATCGGGTATATTTTAGGGAAGGTGGAAGGACACGCTACGACTGGAATCTCCAGATCTTCAGTAAATCAAAAAACGAATGGGCATGTTACAAGTATAGCCGTGCTGTCGGATTATAGAGGACTTAGGATCGGATCTGAGCTTCTTGCCCAATTACATCACACGATGGTTGTTAACCATAGATCTTCGAAATGTTGCCTAAATGTAAGAATGTCAAATCGACCGGCGACAAGATTGTACAGTGATAAGATGGGCTATGAAGTGGCCAAAGTTACAAAAGGGTACTATAATGACGGAGAAGATGCGTTTTTTATGAAGAAGCAACTATCCGAGTATGATGTATTGGGGTAAGGAACAATATGTCAATACATATGTCTCACATGGAACAGCATGTTTCTCATCTTTTGATATGAACGTAACATGTCGCAGTGACCAGGCACTTTTGCCTAGAGTGATTGCTGATTTCAGGCAACAACAGCAGATTGCGTATGGAGGCTATCAAAACCCTCCAATCTCAACGTCTTATCGACAAACACCGGGTCAACACGGCGGGGGGCAATATGCTGAATATAATTCTGACGGATATGTTGTACCAGACCGTAATTACAATGATTTCGGTGAACAATACGAGTACAATGACGAATACGGTAGGCCTCTTTCGTCTTCATCTCGATCATACTATAAATATACTTCACTGTATGACAGAATGAGTAGATAGTAGGATGCTGACGTTTCGCGCAACCATAAGATATCCATTACAGTTTATGAAAAAATGCGTTTACGAGTTAGATGTAATTATTGGACACTAATCTTATACATGTATTTGAATTATACGCCGAGCCTAAATTGTGACACGACTTCGATTCATGGTTGTTGCTTGAACAATATTCAAACTTGATTTTTTGTTTTCGCTGAACGAATTGATGATATGGAAGGATAGACGTCATGATATTGAAATTATTTTTGTTCACATGGTTGAACTACGCTCTTCACTACGGTGAAACAACGGGAGCTCACACTAACAAGTTTAGGTTCCTAACCACTATACGCGACGACTTGTAACTTGTAAGGATCAAAGCACGTGTTGTGGCATAACAAAATCAACTGAAAACAAAATCTCAAGCTCTAAATTCATTTTCTGACCAACGAGGCGGAACACGAAATGAAGTCGCGACATATTTTAGGGCGAGATGTTACAATTCTATTCAACTATATATATCCAATCCGAAAAAACTTCCCACTGCATCATCCTCTTCAAAACCTTTATGTAACACGAAAAAATACTTCAATAAGTTCGTTATTCAAATCATTGTATTAGACACAGCCACAAAAATTCTGTTTAATTTACAATTCCAAGACGCTTTCGTCCTCAACCTCTTCTTTCTTCTCTTTCTTCTTTCTTGCTCCTCCAACATCAGCATATGCGTTATAAGTTTCTGATTCGTCACTTTGTGGTTCTGCCATAAGTTCTGCCATAAGGGCAGCTTCCAACTCAGCTTCTTCGTTACCGAGACCCATCTCGCTGAGCCATCTTTCGGCATCAAGTGCTGCAGCCGCACCGCTTCCAGCACTTGTAATTGCTTGTCTATATACTGCATCGGAAACATCGCCAGCAGCGAAAATTCCATCAACGCTTGTTCGTGTGCTACTTTCGTAAGTCATTAAATAACCAGGATGCTCTGGATCGTACGTAACAATACCTTTCAAAAAGCCAGTTGCTGGTGTATGACCAATCGCAACAAATACTGCGTCAATGGGCACCGTTTCCTCATGGTCTGTGGCAGTGTTATAAAGAACAGCGCCTGACACAACTTTTTTTGTTTCATCAATATCCTCACCAATGATTTCTTTGACAATAGTGTCCCATCGAATCGATATCAAGGGATGTTGTTTTACACGTTCGGCAAGTATTTTGCTAGCTCTAAACTCGTCTCGTCGGTGGACAACAGTTACACTCTTACTTGTACGTGCCAACACAAGAGCGTCCTCCATTGCAGCATCACCACCGCCAACTATAATAACTTCCTTTCCAGAGAAAATAGCTCCATCACAAATGGCACAACTACTTACGCCTCCTCCACGAAGTTCATATTCACCTGGAATTCCCAGCCAATTGCTTTCAGCACCAGTTGCAACAATAATCGAATGCGTTTCAATGGGCTCTTCTGTCTCGTTGAGATAAACTTTAAATGGATGCCCTGAGGCGTCAATTTTTTTAACAATATCTGCTTCGAAAGTTGTCCCAAATTCAATTGCTTGCGTTCGCATAGACGATACTACTTCGGGCCCTGTGACATTGAACATTCCAGGGTAATTTTCGACATCTACGCCCTTCCCTAAAAGTTGTCCACCCATTGGTGGCGCGATGACAACTGGTTTGAGTCCTGAACGGGCAGCATAAATGGCTGCACTCAATCCTGCTGGTCCACCGCCGATGACAGTGACGGGCTGTGGAAATGAGCCACGCTTAAAAGCGTGGGCATCTTCGTCAAACTCGTCATCATCCTCTTCCGCGTCAGCCTCCGCGTCGCGAATTTCATCATACCTGCGTTCAAGTTCTTCTTGCAATTCTTCCATAGTAGCCAAGTGCAGGTTCAGTTTATCTGTAGCACCACTCGCAGTTTTGTGATTACGTTTGCCATCCTTCTTATCCGAAGAGGCTTCATCGTTCTTCTTATCAGACTCGTCAGATGTGCTTTTCACAAATCGAGGCTCCATGACTGGCGCTGTTCTATATTTTTTTCTCAACTTTCGAGAGAGCTTATAGGCTGAATTGCCAACGCAAAATTCGACATTCTTACCCGACTTCGCCCCCGCACATTTATTGATAATACCTTGAATCTCCTCTTCTGTTTTCTCAGATCCCTGCTTGACGTAAAACGCCGCAAGATTTTCCTTTGTCAATTTAACGTTCTCATCTCGAGCCTGTCCAATGACCATATCCGTAAACTGTCTCAATTGGCCCTCACCAGCCCCGGAGAATTCATTCACTTTCTTCCCATCATAAAAGAATATAAAGGTAGGTATGGATCGAACGGAATATCTGCCTGCCAACTGATACTGTGCATTCGTATCGACCTTTACAAAGACTGCATCATCAAACTTTTCTTTCGCAAGCTTCTTAAAAATAGGAGCCATCATTCGACAAGGACCACAACCATCGCTGTAAAAGTCAGCAATGACCGGCATTCCTGTTTCCTTGGAATGTTTCTCCAACAATCGATCAAATTCTGCGAAAAAGTTAAAAGGAATGAAATGTGACTTAATATATTTCCATACATAAAAATAAAATTTACATGACTACCGTTTCGTTTATAAGAGGTTGCCTCATGCATGAGAAAGAGGAGCAAAAAAAGCCAAGTACGCAAGTACACAAACACACACACACACACACGATCCATCACACACGACACCTCGTAAGAGTATTAAGTACATGATGTATTAATACTATTTTATGACTTTTAAGATCGACATCCGATTTTGAAATTCAACCCTCACGTACCATGCGTAGATTTGATCGACCGTACAACCGGCCGTCCATCGACGAAACTGATGAGGAGGCTAAGCAGGGCAGTAACTAGCAATGGCAATGATCTGCTCATGATCATCGTCATCGTGCTTTCGAGGTGAGAGGTGAGAGATGGTGTTCCGAAATTGAAATTGTGTGAAACTTGGAAGGGGAGTTTTCGAGAGAAGCGACGGGGAGAAAAAATGAAAACTTGTGTCGTTGACTTCCACGTGGCATTTTAGAATTCGTATTATTTTTATTATGCGAACGTTCATGATCACCAATGACCCTGTGACCTAAGCTGTGACCTAAGCTGTGACCTATGCTGTGACCTATGACTCGATCTTCGATCTCATGATTCATGATATATTAATCGACAATGTGACGACTGACGACGTGACGACTATCTCTATCCTCTGTTCTTTGAATGAAACAAACGATCTACCCACAATATGTAGTATCGTTTCGATTACCTAATTGTTATGAAAGATTTAGTCGTTTCGATTAAAGGTATTCGTATCTGTTCAATCACGAAAATCAGTCTCAGTAGAAGATTCCATACCGACTTATTAATTTCCATAATTATTTTCGCGTCACTCGTTTCTCGTTCGGTGTCCTTCGCATCCTCTGCTTCTGCAATTCCTTCGTCGTTGTCGGTAGGAGTAGCTCCTTTCATTCGTCGCAGTGGTAGCAGTATCATGAAGGCTTCATCTGCCGTGTCCATTAGTGACGCATTTGATGGTGGTAATATCGAACACGTGAAGAATGAGGACGGCAGTGTTTTTCTGAAGGTGAAACCAGATCCATACACCGAACTTGAAAAGACGACTCATATGCAATACTTTAGTTTTCGTTCTCGTGTATATGCCGAAGACAAGATTAATATGAAGTATGTCATTGAAAACGCAGGAGAGTGCTCATATCCTTCTGGCTGGCCTGGATACACTGTTTTTTACTCCACTGATCGCACTACCTGGCGTCGTGTTCTGGATACAAACTATGATGCGGAGAAAGGACATTTGGAATGGTCTTTTGATCATAATAACGCATCTAATGGGGAATCGGTTCATTTTTGTTATTATCCACCATACTCTTACGAGCGCCATTTGGATTTGATTGCTCAATGTGAGTTGGCAAATGGAGCAACTGTCAAAAGTTTAGGTCAAACTTTGGATGGACGTGAAATGGAATGTATTACGTGCGGTGATGGACCATTGTGTGCATGGATTATTCACAGGCAACACCCCGGTGAGACCCCTCTAATTATTATTGAATGGTTTCCAACTATTTTTAAGCGATTTAATTGATTTTTTGTTGAAAAGGTGAGAATATGGCCGAATTTTTTGCAGAGGGTCTTTTAACTCGATTGCTCGGTCTTGATACTGATGGCGCCGTGGACGGTTTGGCGAAGAAAGCCCTTAGCCTTTTCACTTTTCATATCGTTCCCAATATGAATCCTGATGGTGCACTTCGAGGTAATCTCAGAACGAACGCAGGTGGTGCCAACTTGAATCGTGAATGGTGTTCGACTGGTAATTATGTAGCACCTACTCTCGATCGCAGTCCTGAGGTTTATCATGTATTGAAAGCAATGAACGAAACTGGAGTTGATATCTTTGCTGACGTTCATGGAGATGAAGCGCTTCCATTTAATTTTATAGCAGGAGCAGAGGGTTGTCCTAACTGGAGTGAACGCCTCAAAGCATTGCAAAGCTCCGTGCTTGGAGCTTATTGCCGAACCAACTCTGATATGCAGAAGGCGATTGGTTACGAACCAGAGGAGCCTGGAAATGCTCGCATGGCTGTGTGCTCAAATCAAATTGCTGTTCGATTCGATTGCCTCGCATTTACATTGGAAATGCCTTTCAAGGATTGTCTTTCTAATCCCGACCCTGAACGCGGATGGCATCCGTCTCGAGCTGCTCAACTCGGTGCTTCGCTACTTGATTCTTTTGTTTATGTGCAACCAAATCTTCGTTCCGATGAAGATTTTTGGAGTTTACTGCCTGAGGATGACACATACGTTAGGCCAACCGAAAAATATCTTTAAATTAAGCCCTACATTAAGATTTGAGTGAATTATCACTGGAAGTCTTGTAACATTTAGATAACTTTTTATCTACGGGTAGTATTTGTTAGATTGTGAAGACATAATAATATAATGTTGTTCTTGTTCTGCCTACAAACACGAGAATAACCATCCTTTTCCTTGACTGTTTCCGACTTATACAAGCTGGACTTTTTCGGTAAAAATAAGACGATGAATGTAGGCTCCAAAAAGTATAACTTAATTCACAACGAAGTTATATGCTTCAAAAATCATTTTTCTTCTACTGCTTGAGTCTCATGCTCTACCTTTGGATCGGGAACAAATACCCCCATCATTTTGTTAAGCGAAATTCCGCAAAGAATTCCTAGTTTCTGCCTTTGAGATATGCTCGGAGACCAAAGCCAAACGATGCTTATCATTCCAATTATAAAGCCCAATATGAAGCCAACCAAAAATTGTCGGTCTCCTTCACCATTGCTATTGTTTGAGGTACCTCCGACTTGAACGTTTCGAAATGATGTAATTATCAAATTATTTGTGTTCGAGTTCAAGTTGGCCCTAAATTCACTAGTTGGCCCTTGCAAGGACATCCATTGTTCCTCCATGCGAGGCCGAACCGCTGGATCATTATTTTGCGCAACACCCGTTTGTCGAATATACTCTTCCACTTGCGGTGCAAAATACAATCGAATGGTAGCTACTTCTGCACGCGATAATCCACTTGATCTCAGTCGATCGAACCCTCTTCGAGCATTACCCGTTTCCTCATCATCCGACGAACTATTCTCCACTTCACTTCCAACCTCCAAATTATGCCGATCGCCTCTAGCCATCGCCGCTTGAATACCATTCGAACGAACACCGGTGGCGGCCAACACAGCATGCAATACAGACCCCTCCTTCAACTTAAAACCCTCAACCTTGGCAGCATCCGGTGCAAGCAACTTCCCCCCGTGTATCAACCGCATGTACCTCCCTTGCGCTACCTTGCCTATGGCATTTTTCACTTGACACTTGAGTTGCTCCACGGAATCGGCATCGGAAACTGTCACGTTATATTCCTCGTTTAATGGCAAATCCGTCCCACCCGAACATTTTATGCGTACGTTAAAATTTTGCTGTTGTAGATCGGTGCTGGTGATGATGTTGTTGTTGTTGTTGTTGTTGTTGTTGTTGTTGTTGTTGTTGTTGTTGTTGTTGTTGTTGCTGCTGCTGCTGTGATTGTCGTTGCTAGATGCGTTTCGGCGTGCCATGGTGAAAGGAGCAAGCTCAATCTGAAATCTCTTCTTTGCAATTATTTCAGTATATCAAAATACATGTATTGTATAGAAATGTTACCATTCCTATAACTACCCGTATTTGTATTTGACGTGGTGGTAGTAGTCGAGAGAGAGAGAGAGAGAGAGAGAGAGAGAGTAACCTATATCCTATATCTGTATTCAAAATCAATGAATATAGAAAAGTCCTGTATTCAAACGGCACGGCCTTTGTTGATTGTTGATTCGTTCGATAACCGAGTGACCGCGTGACCGCGTGGAGGGACTTCTGATTTGCTGATTGTGTGTTTTGTTTACCGGTACAGCTACAGCGTATTTTTTTTTTAAACTGTATGCTTTTATTTTATTAACTTCTA
>Ga0209092_10004186_pt1 | contig 12169 bp, 12 predicted proteins | sample FraStrMetagenome_FD_187446 | JGI IMG/M metagenome (GOLD analysis project Ga0209092, IMG submission 187446) | Marine eukaryotic phytoplankton communities from Arctic Ocean - Fram Strait ARC3M Metagenome (SPAdes) (version 2) | ecosystem: Environmental > Aquatic > Marine > Oceanic | place: Fram... | reverse complement strand
TACCATCAAGTTCAGCTGTCTTAACTTTCTTAAGGTTTCTAGATTTAATATTCTTTGATTTAATTGCTTCAAGCTCATCTTTAGCTTTAATGACTGGCACCATAGTACTACGGCAGTTCCAGTGTAAAGGAGGTTGATAACGTCTGTCATCGATATCATATAGTTGTCCATTGTGGTAAGAACAAATCGCACTTGTACGACCATCCAGTATAGCAGTAAACATATAACCTTTGATTACTTCTTTATTAGCTTCCATCACTTGATTCAACGCATTAGTTTGTGTTGTAGTAATAGATGTTCTTGTTAGTGTCTTAGCCTGATGCTCAGTTATCTTAGTTGTCTTCATGACATCTTTAATAATTTCATTCTGAGTTAAACCTTTGGCTAAACCACCTTTAACTTTTTGTTGTATACGAACCAGCTCACCCGCCGCAATATTGGAGGTGTTCTTCTTAAGAGTTCTAACACCCTTAATCTGTGGTCCGGTTATTTCTGCTAGAAGCGCACTTGTTTTAGGCTTCTGTACTCGATAGAACTTCTTTAGTTCAGCATCGAGGTTATTCTTGTGAAAGACCTTTTGTGAGTTGGAGAACTCTGTTAGACTCTTGTTATTGTGAGTCAGTAGTTCTTTTCCGAAGCGAGTTACTTCAGGTTTCACATCAGCTCGGATATCCCCTTTCAAAAGGTCTCTTAAATTACTTTTATGTTTTCTTAGTATGACACGGTTCTGTTTTTGAACACCGTTTTCATATAGACGGATGTCGCCATTGTGGTCAACTATCCTATCAAATATCTTTTCGTTGATTGACATAGTATTTCTCCATTACTATAATTCGTGGATTGAAGTGGTGCCGCTTGTCGGGTTCGAACTGACGACCTATTGATTACAAATCAATTGCTCTACCAACTGAGCTAAAGCGGCTTACTAGACTCCCCCGAAGGGAAGCCTGTAATAGTTATTCTTCGTCTAGATTAATGTCTTCATCACTAGGCGTATTTGTTAAAGGGTCTGTTTGAATTGCTTCAATAGCCTCTTCATCATTATAATCCGCGGGTAAGAAGTCATTATACTTCGCAATGTTAACAAAGGTATCTCTAGAAATAATACCAGATTGATACCATTCTGAAACGAGACGCATGGAACCTTCTCCACCTACAGTAGCGGCGAAGTCAGAAGATAGTTGGAATTCAATATCGTTACCTGTGTAATCAGTATCGTATTTCCAGTTAATCATAAATGCTATTATCTCTTGCATAGTCCCGGATATCTTAGCGTTCATAGTTCCTAATTGAGCAGTCTGAGAAGCGTTACGAATCTCTAAAGCAACACCTGAAGCGGCTTGCTCTGGGGATAACATACGAATACCCATCTTAGCCATTTCAGTAACAGTAGACTCAATCGCCCTGTCCATGTCGGACAACGCACCAGTAGGTGTTTCTAAAACGGTTATGCTCTCATCTTTACGAACTCTTAACCAAGAACCTAATCCTGCGTTTGTAAGCTCATCAAATTCTTCATCTGTCATATCCGATTGAACGATAGGCGTATAAGTAGCCGCGCCCATTAATAGGTGGTTACGACGAGATACTTTATTATACAATGCAACCTCTCGGTCTATCAAAGGCATTAGTACAGGTTCAATAGGTTCTATCTGACCATTCAAAGGGAAGGCAGGTATTCTATTTAAACGTTGACCAAATTTCATTGGATAAACTGTCTCATATTTCTGAAATCCACCATCAGCGGAATCTGCATACTCTTGTTGTATAACACCATTAAGTGATTCTACTTCGTGTGACCCGTGAGCCTTCTTGTAGTAGTCTAGCACTAGTAAACCTTGTTCGTCAAGGTAATGGTCGCAAACCGTATCAATATAGTTGGGGTGCCAAGGGTTATCAGTAGTATATTCTTCTGTGATGTATCTTGTAGTCCAACGTGATAGGGATTTAACTCGAGTAACCGGGTGTGTTTTAACTTGTACGTTAATAACATTCTCTGCTTTGATTAACACAGGGTAAGGAGAAATCATCATTCTCTCTTCTGGCGTCATCATTTCTAATTCCTCATCAGAAACAGAAGGTCTATCAATATAAACCCAAGCACGAGATGTTTGTAGTTCTTCCCAAATAGCGGCATCTAAAAAGTTAAATAATGATGCACCATCAAGGGTAATATCTTTAGTAATCCAATTATAAACTTCGTCAGGTAATTCTTCTGGTAAAGTTAGTGTAGAGGGTTTACGTAGTAAAGCACTAATAAGAACACGAGCATATTGAGTTGTTAAACCCGGTAGTTCGCCTTCTGACTTATAAAAGTCATATTGAGCTTGTGTCATACTAGGACTAAAAGGAAGTAATAAATTACTATAGTCATGTTCCACATATTCGTCATGGGCTTTAGCGTGAGCTTCTCCTTGGAGTACTGCACGTGCCTTCTTCCATAATGGTTTTAGTGACATATAAGAAGCGCTAGGAGTCTCTACTCCTCTTTTCTGCGTATTAGCCGCAGTCTTAATAAGAGCCATTAATAGCCTCCTTTTGTTTGTTATTGTTTAATTAATTATAATTAAAAACACTATACATAATAGTATCTTAAAATATATTTAAGTATAATCCAAGGGGGCGGCCTTGGTCATTATTCCGCCCTAATTTCGGCCATAAAAATAATAAAACCCCGAGCGTTAACCCGGGGGATTATTTTTTAGGACTGCCAGACACTTGAGAGTCTGTCCTTTATTATCATTATTCCGCCCTATTTATTATTTTACAAATAGTTATCCCTTCCACCTTGCTTTGCCATTTCTGACATCAACATGGGTGAAACTTTCATAGCGGCCTAGGCCACCGTTATGTGTTGGATTTAGGTAGTTATATACTTCAACCGCAGGGACTCCTCTGACCGCAATGTCTGCCGCCATACCGCATAAATGGTGAGAACCTTTAGCCCCACCGACGTTAGCGTTGTGCTCTGGACTTCTATAGCCACTATTAATCACAACAGGCGCATCGAAATGTGCCCTTACGTCTTCTAGTATCGTTATTAGTTTGGGAGATATTCCTTCCTTGGGCAAGGTATTAGTACCCTTACAAGCAAACTCAGAAGCTTTAAAGTTTTCAGACAAGTATCCAGCTTTGAGTTTCGGAGCTTTCTTAAACATGCTTGAAAGCTTAAGACTACCCTTTGCTATCCTTTCCATTTGTCTACCATCTTTTCGCCCGAACGCCCTACGATATAACCGCCCACACCTATTTGTAGTAAGTTCCATAGCTCAACTGGCAAGTCAATAGCATAAACTGTTCCCATAAACATATTTGCTACAGGGAATATTAAGTAATTAAGAGCAACAATTGCGATGATAACCATCATTAACAAAGGTCTCCAAGAAGCTGTTAGCCAATTAGATGACTTTGCCTCTTCTAAAACAATCTGCCCTCTTAAAGATTCTAAACTGTCTGTGTGTTCTAGTAAAGCTAACTTGATTTCTCGTTCAACATCTAGCTTCTTGTCGCCATCAGGTATAAGCCTTTTAAATAAGTCTCCTACGATTGGCGCTAATACTGTTATTAGTGGTGCCATTATATTTATCCTTTTGTTTGAATTAGAAAGCCCCCGAAGGGACTCTCTGTTAATTATGATACTTCCCTGAAGAACCATATACCGTCTGGTACTTCGTTTTGATAGTAAGGTGATGCACTACTGCTTCCACCTGAGGGCCAAGAGATGCCAACATTACCAGTGTTATACCACCAGCCGTTAGCGTTAATGCGAGACACATTAGTGCCTACTATATCACCTTGTGAGAAACCATCGCCGTTTCGCTCACGACCATAGACTGCTAACTCGTTAGAAGCTAATGATATTGAAGGTGCGGTGTTACCTAGACCGCTACTATTGACACCCCAACCGCTTCCTACATGGTCACGGTTAACTTCCCACTTGCCGGGCATGAGTATTAGAAAACAAACACCCCAACGCCAAGTGTTGAACCTGTTCCAGGAGTAAGATATACTACCTAACTCATTGTATGGTTCATTGATTTGCGCGGTAGCCATGTTCGAGTTAGTGTTATGCGTATCCGTGTACTCATTGTATAGAGTATAAGATGGCGAATATGACGATATAGGGTTTGACCTGTTGCTCATACTCCCTGATGCAGAGATGCCAATAACAGTAGTCCACTCACTGCACGCAAACCCAACACGTGACTGGGTGTTAGTGCAAATTTGAGGACTGCCGGGGGCGGCCCAAGGGTTGTTTAAGTGTTTATCATTGTAATCCACCACACCCTCTCCCCCGCCGGGCGAGATTTCGGTCATCATCCCTAAACGCTTGTAGCTTTCAAAGTTCTGTATCTTTTGGACAATCGTGCCTTCTCTGTATAAATTGTAGTAGTCAGAAAATTCTAAAGTGCCATTTTTAGCGACACTTGCGTTATTTCCGTAGTTGTTCCTAATGACATTTCCACCTCTGTATAGGTTACTAAAACTTACTGCACCAGTTAACCCAAACTCTGAACGGATATCACTTACGGATATTGCTCCAGCACTCTGCAAAGCCATTACGTTATATTCCCTTGATAAGCTGTGATGTTTCCATACACTAACATATCACCGCCTGAAGTGAGCTTCATTCTGTTTGTACCATTATTAGCAAAGAACAGATGCCCATTTGTTTCAGTAATAGTCCAAGCACCCATGTCTATCTTTGTTCCGATGTTTAGAGTAGAAGCATTGAAGACACTATTGATGTCTCCATCAGAGTCACTAGCCGCTGTTAACGCGGATTGTAAGCCAGTTACTTGGGCTATTGTGTGCGTGTGACCGCTAGGTGTTACTGTGGCATTTACTGTAGCACCACCTGAAGCAACTGTAAACAAAGACACCCAAGCACCTCTGTATATTTTTAGTATTGGGTTAGCTCCGCTAGTATCTAGCCAGAACTTACCATCTAGGACTTCATCAGTGGGTGCGGAAGAACCTGAATGACAGGTATCCATTGCCGCTAATGCGTCGTTGTAGTCAGCTGTATAGGCTGTACCATCTTGGTTAGCCGTTACTGTTCTTGTTGTTTGTGACATATTATATCCTTATTGTCCAATAGCTTGCCAGTCAGTATCTCGTGAAACACGACTACCGCTGTTATAAATTGAGAAAGAGAAACCCGCACGGTCTCTTGAAGTTATTAAGATTTCATCTCCTAAAGAACCCCCGATGATTCCAAGACCAACAGAAGGTGCAGTTGTTCCACCGATACCCGCATAGAATGGGGTTGCGAAAGTAACTGTTGTATCGTTATTTGCGCTAGTTGTAGCCGAACCAACTTTGGTTACATCTTTCTTATCAAGCAATATTGCTAGCTCTGTTAGTATTATTCTTGTGTTAGTGTTTTCAGCTACGCCCAAGAATCTAAACCTTAGTCCACGGCATGTAAAGCTACTTACAGTAAGAAGCTCATAGCTTGTCCAAGTAGGGGAACCACTATTAGGGTCATCCTGAGTAGTTGATACTTCAACCTTTAAACTAGCGTTCTGAAGAGGACCCGCAATGTTATCAACAAGCGATATATCTTCATAGTCTTCAACGTCAATGCCTCTGAGTGTAACAGAAGAGGTTACTTGAGGAGAAACCCTTACAGATATAACTTCACCTAAATCAATTACATTATCAAAGTAGTAAGTCATCGCTGTTTGATTGTTATCTAATACTAAGAAGTTTCCATCCTTTGTACAATTAGTTTTAGCACCTAGCCATTGGGTATGCTCATCTATTAAATCAAGTTGATTAAATGAAGAATCAAAGAACGTACTAATAAACAAAGCAGGGTTGACTGAATAGTTTCCTCTAGAGTCTACAAACTTAATCAAGAAAGTTCCTTGTAGTGTAGGCACCGTTTTATTGTTAGTGTTACCTGACAAAGACTCAACCAATATAGAAGCTGTTTCCCAAGAAGCAGAAGCGTTTGATTCACTGTGAAATCTAATTTCGCAAGTACCGCCGTAAACAACATCAAGGTCTTGTGACTTATCCCATGAAAGGTTTATTTGCCCTTCGTTAATGTTTCCTGCGAAACCGGTAGGGTCTGCGGGTTTGGCATCTAGACCAACTATTGTCTTACGAAACGTCACCGCCACGCCCGCAATATGGAAGTCGCTATAAGGTGTTATCTTAAAATCATAGATAGCGTGAGATACGTCTGGAACTGTAATATGGTCAGCAGAAACTGTACCTAATGAAGTAAAGTCTGCATCTCCTGCTTTCCTGTATTCAACCAAATAGTAAGCAGGGTTAAGTCCTGAAAGGTCAGGTGTCCACTCTAGTAACGCTCTTGATTTGACACCAGCGGCGTTGTTAGTTACGTAAAGTTCTTCTGTAGCAGTAAGCGCAACAACAGAACCCGGAGCATTAGATACCGTTACATTCGATATCGTAGTACCGGAACTTCTTTGCCCTAAAGGTGTTCTTACAATTACTTTAAAGTCATATGAAGAATTTGTTTCAATGTCTATTAGTCTCCCAAAGTTAAAGCTAAGAGCATTAGTTGTTCCTAAGAATACAAAGGAAGCATCTGAACTTTTCTTATAAGATACTTCGTAAGTAAAGTTTCCATTACCCGCGTCATCTGCGTAAGACCAATTTAATTGACCAAACTCAAACTCTCTTAAAGCACTTTGAGATAGTGATAAGGTTGTTACATTAGGCGTAGAGAAGTCATATATCTCTGCCTTTGGATAAGCAATACCGTCTGCAATATTCCAAGCTAAAATATCTTCACTAAACTTATAGGCAGTTATTTTAACATTAAAGTCTTCTTGAACCTCTACAGATTGAACTCTGAAAGTTTCAGCAGTAGTCATGCCCGCTTCATCAAGCTGTACTGTAATAAAATCCCCCGGCTCTGTCTTTAAACCGGTTCTGTTAACTACAAAGTCAACTGTGAATATTGCTCTAGAGGAGCGCACTAGTTGCTCTGCTTTTGCAAGAGCGTGATAAGGGTCAGTTATAGTGTCTGGTGAGACTGAAGATTCAAACTGTTGGTTATTGTCTTCTCCTACATAAGTGCTATGTACAGCACCGCCTTTAGGTGGCCAAGATACCGAGTCTGATTTAAAGTCTTCGTGTTCGTTTAAATAAGAAATCGTCATATGGTTAAATCTATCAGAAGCAGAAGGGAATGTCGTGTTGAAACTGTCTAGTACAATACTATCTTTATCAAAAGCTTGAGTAATTAAATCAGTAGTTTCGCCTTCGGTCTCAGGATATTCTAAAGATAGTTTGTATTTACCATCGCTGTCCCAAGTAAGTTCTGCGTAGTTCATTGAAGTCATAATAGCTTCAATATTATCTCTTATAGGTTTTTCAGTGTCTAACGCTACGTTACATTCATAAAGAGGTATGTTTCTTTGTGGTAAAGTAACAGGGACAAATTGTCCTGTAGGGTTGTCGTTATTACCGCCAGTTTTAGACCACCTGTAATAGCTCTCTGTAGAGTCATCTTTTAAATACATGTCTTCGAAACCCCAAGTATCAGGGTTAGGGAATTGTGCATATGTGGGATAATTAGAATAGGGCTTGGCACCATTTACGTGTCCAGCGATATCCGCACCCATTAGGACTGTTTCTTCACAGACCTGTGCGGCGTTATAAAATGTTTCTAAATTAATTTCCGTGTCATACAAACCTTTTCCGTAAGTAGAGTTAGTTAAGTAGTCTAACAGCACGTAGGCAGGGTTGTTTGAATATTCTCTATTTGTGTTTACCGTATACGTTCCGCTATTGTTGGTAATCTTTCTTATCTTCATACCTTCAACATAGAACTGAACGTTAGGTGCACCTGAGTAATTGTTCTCATCTCTATGGAGACGGAACACTTGCTCTGAATACGCTATGTTTGTAAACTTATCTAGGTTTGAGTAACCATTAGCAGTAAGCATAGTAGACGCACCACCGCTAGGGTGTACGACTATGCGCTGTCCATGTTGGTATTCTCTGTGATTCCAAGCCTTGCTGTTAACAGTTACGTGAACTGCACGGTTAATACCCCCAACACAGATAGCTTGTTTAGCATACATGAACTCATTCTTAGTTCCTGATACACTAGACCCCATGCCATTAATAAAGCTATTAGTGTTAGCATCGGGCGCTCTGTGGTTATAGTTTGGGCTTATCGTGTGGTCAAACTGAACACCCCCCAGTAGTTGTTTTCCGTAAACAAGGGGCAACGCTATCGCATCACTTTGAACAGTGAACTGAGAACCCTTACGGGCCTCTGCCGCCGCTTGTTGTTTCTTCTTCATCTTCTTATGTTGGTCAACCTGAAATGCGGTTGATAAGATGAACATAACTATTTGTACTTCTATACCCATTATGTTTTACCCCATTTAAGTTGTAAGCTGTAGCCATCATGTATTCTGTCGAAACAAGTATCCCCTGTATCGTACTGGGCTATGCCGTATTTAGTTGTAAAGAATGGCTTAACTGCATCTAAGTCAGCCATAGGTGAAGAACACTCTATTGATAGTATCTTTGTTTCAAAGTCGTTAGTTATAGAAGGTGCGTCAACGTACCCGCTATAAACATAAACCAAATCATTCACACCTGTAAGTGGCCCGTCAGTGTCATGTACAAACCCTGCACGTATTCTTATTGCCTTACCAACTATCCCTGCTCGAGCTTCTTGCATAAGCTGATTGTTAGGGTCGATAAAGGCAATCTTATACGCATCCCTATCAACAATAGAGTTCTGTTTAGGAGGGTCATAGTTGAATATAGCCCCGTTAGCAGTATACACGTAACCGTTTTCAGTTATATCTTGGGAGTGTGTTGTCATGTAGTAGTTTGAGTTTAACTCTAAGTCTACTAAAAAGAAGTATTCTACATATTCTTGCGATAAAGCTTCAGATACTGCTGTTGAAAATGTTCTCATCTTACAAAGCCTCTATTATTGTAGTAGTTCCCGGACTTGCGAGAATACCATCCTGATAAGTAATACCTTTTGCATTATCTATGCTTGGGAAATAAGATATAAGAACTTCTGCTCCTAGTTTTATTTGAGTGGAATCCGGTATAGATACTCTAAGGCTTGGGTATATTTCTATGTCCACTGTATCTGTGAGCAACATGGTGTCTAAGTTTATTGCAGTTTTAAGCAAGTATATTTTAGTGTGGTTAGCAAACTTTATAAAAGAACCTTTAGGTACGAACCCAACGCCTTCTAGTCTGTGAATAGTTACTGTGTCTTGTCCAGCGGCAGTTATACCATCAGAGAATAAAAGCGGACCGTTGTTAAGCAAGTAGTCACCGTCTGCGGTATACGCGTCATCAACTTCTTTTAGTTGAGGCATTATCATTGTGTCTACGTTAGCTTGCCCATCACAAGAAGCTAGTAGTAATTCTACTGCGTTGTCGTTTGTAGCTGTATCAAAAGATACTTCCCACCTTTGAGCGTTCATAGCAGTTCTAATTTGTTTCAGAGAAACAGTGTCGCTAACATAAATAGGTTGGTTGCTCTCTATAGTTAGCGGCGCTAATATGGGGCTACCTTTGTAATAATATGTTGTCATTTTATGTTCCTAAATTAATGGGTCGAGCGTGTAAGATTAATTTCTCTAAATATTTGCTTTCGACGTGGCCTTACGCCTTTGTTACTTTCGTCAGTTGAGAACCAATATTTGTTTTCCGCTATCATTGCGGTTGATTGGCCTTGGATAGTCTCAAATGCTATATCGCCTGTAGTTGGTTCTCGGTTTGCTACAAGTTCAAACCCCATAGCTATAGTGAAGTCTTCTAACGAGTCATAACCTAAGTTATTTATTTCTGCTAGAAATTCTACTTCATCGTTGTATGTGATGTTTATGTTTTGGCTTAACGAGGCATCTCCTCGTAAGGCTCTTTCGTATTCCAAAAGAAAAGCAAAACAATCGTTATGCCCCCGAACGTATTGTCCAGAAACTAATGACCTCATGTTTACTATTCTTCGTGCCTTATCTAAGGCTACTTCTTTTACTATTTCTTCCATACTCTCTGCTCCAATCTGGCACGAGGACAGCCTCTAGCAACGTGTGGATAATATTCCCCATCAAACGCTACCAGAGGCTCTCTCTGCGTGTTACATGTCTTCTTCTATAAATAGTCTAACCAAGTCAGCTACGATGTCGCTTCTAACAATATCATCAACGCCAAATTCAATTACAGGTATATCTAAACCCGCACCATTAACTTTACGACAGAAAGTCATAAGGTCTCGACCATCTTTAACATCGGACTGAGCGGGGTCTCCCATAAGCACTAGCTTAGAGTTTTCTCCTAGACGGGTTGTAATCGCCTTTAGCTCATCCATACATAAGTTTTGTGCTTCATCTACAAGCACGAGAGCGTTCTCATAGGAACGACCCCTTATTGTTTCGATAGGTTGTATTTCTATCTCACCTTTAGCAAGCATGTACTCATACTTACCTTGCCCAAAAGCTTTACTCAAAACTTCTAGCATTGGCATTAGCCAAGGTGTCATCTTCTCTTCTACAGTTCCCGGAAAGTGTCCGAGTGATTTTCCTGTAGGTACGTTTGCTCTTGTTAGAACAATCTTCTTATATTTACCCCGCATAAACAGTTGCCCCACTGTTCCTGCACTACAGTACGTTTTTCCCGTACCTGCACAGCCTATAGTAACTGTTATTGCGGATTGCTTTATAGCGTTAATCAAGTCATCTTGTTTTTCATTCTTTGGCAAGACATGAAAATTAGTATTAAATTTCTTATACTTATTCGGGTTTCTCCGTTCATCCTCTTCTTTCATGTATTTAGGCATACGTGAATCTTTTTTATTGTTAAAGCGAGAATTCTTTTTTGACATGAGTAGTCCTTGTTTTAGAGTAAAGTTAAGCCACCTTAAAGGGATGACTGTTATTGTGTTGTGGGATGAGGGTTGCTATTAATTAATTTATTAATCATATCCTCATAAGTCATTTTATAAAAGTTGTTTAAACAAGAAAGCCTCTTAGGGCTTCCTTCGTGAGGGTCAACATGAAAAAAGTTAACCTCGGGAGACTCTCTTACAATTATTTCAAATTGTATTTGCCAATCATTGCTGTCAGGGGCTAAAAAACCCTCTTGAGTGTAATATAGCTCACCAGAATAAACGTTATTAACCTTACCGTCAATTCCAAAGAAATCCATGCCTAATAAGAATATGTTGTTTGATTTAAATTTTTCCACAGCATATCTTGTACCCGTTGCACCTGACGCATCATTATTATTAGATTTGTAATGACACTTGAGATTAGGGTAGTTCTTAGAGATATAGTCAGTAATATCTTTGTCAGAGGTTATTAATACGTCTGGCTCAAATTCGTACTTAAAGAACCAGTTACATGCTAGTATATTAGCGTTCTGTATGCTCTTTAAGTCTTTATCTTTACGGGATTTACCGTTACCTATTATGACTGAGTTTAACAAGTGTTTCCTCCAGTTCTTTAATAATGTCTTCTGAGAATCGATTTTCTTTAAACCACTCTCTATTTAGCTTTCGAATCTTTGGTGTTGTATCATCAGATATTATGGTGTGTATCTTTTGATTGTAGTACAAAGAACAAGCTATTCGGTGTGCGCCACCAGTTATTGTTTTAACAAGATTAGAATGTATAGGATACTTTGGGTTGTAACCTTCTGATTTAAAGCTTTCAATTAAATAATCAAAACTCTTCAGGTAGTCTTCTATATTATTCTTAGGTGTTTGATTAGGTATATACCTGTCAACAGGTTCTATTGCGCTCGTTTGTTGGTATATACATTTTTTGTATAGTTCTCTATAATGAATATGATTAGAGCCTTCAGACTTAGACTTCACATATAAGTATTTACACATGAAGTCTAGTCTGTCAGCATCTAAAAAGTATGTAGGGTCTACCTTTTTAGAACTCAAGAGGCATCTTATCATATTGAAAGGCTTTTGTTAAGTGTGGCCCTACCCCGTTTCCTACATAATCAGAACCAAGGGGGTTTATGAGTTCACCAACGTAAGGTTCACCCGGAACTATTTCCATTTTAGGTTGTGTGAAACCCTCATCTAATGTTTCGTCATGAATCGTCATAGTTTCTACTCTAACAAAACCCATAGAATTACGCAATACTTGCTTATTCAACTCAATCAAGTCAATCAAGTCTTGAGCGTTTT
>Ga0209092_10004185_pt1 | contig 12172 bp, 7 predicted proteins | sample FraStrMetagenome_FD_187446 | JGI IMG/M metagenome (GOLD analysis project Ga0209092, IMG submission 187446) | Marine eukaryotic phytoplankton communities from Arctic Ocean - Fram Strait ARC3M Metagenome (SPAdes) (version 2) | ecosystem: Environmental > Aquatic > Marine > Oceanic | place: Fram... | reverse complement strand
GCTTGCTGTGTTACATGGATATGATCCTTACCCCTTCCAAACCCTGAACTATCCAAGATCAAGTATGGCACGTACTCATTCAGACTATATACATTTTGCTGCTCATCCTGTTGCACTCATGTCTGCAGCATGGGTGGCGCTTATGGATATTAATCCTGATGCAGGTCCAGTGTTCTACTATGAAGGATCACACAAATTGGCACCTTTCAACATGCAAGATTTTGGATTGGATGATAGATCAAAACATCGTCTCAACTACGCCAAATATCAAGACATTATGACTGCAACAATGAAAAAATTAGGCTACAAGTATGGTGAAGCTGTGGTCAAAAAAGGAGAAGTTTTTATTTGGTCTGCCAATCTTGTTCATGGAGGACCTTTAGCTAATGATCCAAGTTTACTACGTCTTAGTCAAGTAACACATTATTTTTTTCGCAACAGTAATTACAACTGGGCACCTGTTGCATCAGAGGTAGATGCCAATGCTGTAACATATTACAATGAAAAAGCAGTTGATCAGAAGTTTGGAACCAAAGGGACTTCTGAGGAACGAAGAGCTCTCTCCAAGTTTTTAATTGCTTCCTGTGATTATATGACCAAGGATAAACCAAATATTCCTAATCCTTGTGACATTCCACACCGTATCCCTCAGGTGCTTAGTCAAATTTTTGAACACAAAGGAGAGAAGAATAATGATGTGATTATGTGAGGAGTGACCCTGGAGGAACAGAATAGTATTCATCTTAAAGTATGTAAGAATTAGAACACATTAGTTCACTATGCAAACCTTTTCTTTGTCTTTACTCTTCGACCAGTATGGTCACGGTGGCGTGATCTTTTGTTAAAGAAAATTATTTATTTCCCTTCTTCAATTACATGTAATTTTCTCATAAGTATTTCTGAAATCTGTAATCAAAAATTATTCTTTGATCGATATAGAAGGATTTTAGTATAAACTAGCTAAAGATAACTTTCATATTAAAAGAGCTACAAAATATATTAAAGGATTTTGTATGTGCTAAGGAATCACTAAACATGTGCTAAGCTATTTAAAAATAGACAAACCTTGCGATGAAAAATTCCCCAGAGATAGTGTATGGAAGACTCAATAAAATCCAGAATGAAATACGATAGTGATGATATAGAAGCAAATGAGAGCCGGCAAGAGACAGAATATGAGTCTAGAAGAGCTCCTATTTCAGTTTGCGCTTGCCTGGTGATTGTTCTCATGATGCCATTGATGTCAGTGAGAGTCACCAATGTATTGACTGTATTTTTGAATAGAATGCTTGGTAATCCAACTTTTCAAAACATTATTCGTGGAGCAATTCTACGTGTGGTTTGTGATTTAACAGGAGGAACCCCACTTGAATGTCTAAAAAATCGCGTTACTGTTTCAACTGATTCTTGCTTTCAATCATTTAAAAAAATTATTCGAGAAGATGGGGTGCTTGCTCTATGGACTGGCACAAGCAGCCGAACAATTGAGGGGGCTCTTCTAGGAGCCTTTTTCATGATTGGATCAGAAGTAACAAAGAAACAAGTTATATCCTTTGGAGGTAAGGTGTATTTGTGATATTTTCTGCAAGCTTTTATTCTCTCGCAATCTCAGAAAAACATTCAATTTTTATGTAGGGACATCTGTCATGGCGTCACTTGCTGGGGGACTGGTTGGGGGATTAGCACAAGCTATTGTTATGACACCAGCAGGTTTAGTCTTCACATCGCTGAATGTTAACAAGGACAAACCAGGTTTTAAGAATGACAGTGCACTAAGAGTTACAAGGCGAATTTTAAGAGACAAAGGTATCCAAGGAATGTTTGCAGGTGGAGGAGCAATGGCATTTCGCCAAGCTTCTAACTGGGCATCTAGATCATGTTTAACTGAAATTTTCAGGTCATCATTGAAGATGAGTGACTCTGGAGTAATGGGTGAAATTGGAAGTGGGGTAATAGGAGGACTTGGAAGTTGCTGGAATACCCCTGTTGAGGTTGTACGTGTTCTAACACAAAAAGATGCCAGTGTTGGAAAGCAACCAAAGAGTTTTACGGCATACATGGAAGAAGTGTATAATAGAGAAGGTATTTTTGTTTGTGTCTAACATGTGTATGTTTGTATCCTCTTTAAATCTAATCAATTTCTTATACTACTGGAAAGGTGTTCGTGGACTGTTCCGCGGAGTTACACCGCGAGGAATCCAAGCTATCTGGCAAACAGTCTTTATGGTAGCATTACCAAATATTTTGGGAGTATAATCCCACGATGTAAGTGAGCTGTTGTACAACAGCAAAGTCTAAGTCTTGCCTCAGCCTTACCGATTATGTCCTTTCGATCTTAAACGTTCAAATAATAATGTCAGCGATGGAATTGCGAGCCCTTACGATATTGTTCAAAATCTGACGAAAAAAGCTCTTTTTTCCCTCGATACTTGTTTTCGACGTTTTTTTTTTCGTAAAAATCGAGAGCAGCTTCACTTCTACCTGCGAGGAGGTACATATTTGTATGTTTTAGCATAATCCTTTGTACAACCTTATTTTCATGTACTTTTGTTTTTAATGAAAGCAATAACCGTTCAATACTGAAATAATGAATCTAGTACTTTATTTCGGACTTTTGGATTTCTACAAACATTTCACATTTCTCGATGAACATCGAACTATTTGTTTTTCATAACTTTTCACATCAATACTAAAGATTTATTGCATTCGTGTGAAACTTGACTTTATTAATTTAATGAGGAGTTTAATTTTATCCGAAAGCCAATCACTCTTTGTACAATAAAATAAATAAAAATAAAAACACATTGATTAAGTAGTTGTTACCCGCCTGAAAGCTTTCAGTCGCCCTATCGGCATTGACATGGTACGACTTGCAGCAAAAAGCTGCGAAATTACTTAAAATTTTAATCAGGAACAGTTGCAAATTTTTTTATGATTTCTCTCATATTTTGTACTTCATTTTTTCGATTTTTAAAACACATTCGACTAGCATTCAATGTTGCTATCCAATATCTTTTTTCCACTACTGATTTTTTAAACAGATTCGCTAAGGTATCCTTAAACATATACCTACGAATTGGAAGTGTTTGATTTGGTACGGCGTTAAATGATTCAGTGATTTCCTTCTGCAGTTTTAGTGATTCTCTTACATTAAGTGATTCCTCCACTTTTTCATGTACTATCTCATTTCTATGAGTCCACATATCATTTGATATTTCGTAGAATTGTAGGATTATGTTTTTTGCCCAGTGTGAGATGGAAGGAGGATTTTGGTACATTTTTTTATGATGTTGGTGTTGAAGTTCAGCCCATTTTTTTGAAAGATGTCCGTTAAAGAGTCTTGTCCAGCCTATTATGTCTTGTTCTTGTGCTGCTTCATAGAGGATTGGATCAGAATCGTTTTGAGGAATATGATGGATAAATTGATGTGAATGTGTGCTAGAAAGAGTATGGAGGAAAATGTTTTGTATTGATGGATGTGTATGGGATCGCTTCATATAAGTGCATAGTTTTAGTAAAGATGATGTATATTGATTTCGTGCACGATGATCTGGACATAATATCACATCATGTTGAGAATTTTCAACTTCGATACCTCACAATGGACATAACTTTGAGTCCCTCTTTTTCCTTTTCTCCATCGTCGATGCAGTGGCACAAAAACCTGATACATGTTTGGTTAGCCATACCTCGGAAACATGGATATTTTAATTTTTAAATTATTAGTTGATATTGTTGTTGTACGGAACGTACGAGCCTACATAAATAGATAATATCTTACTAAAACACACAATTACACCACCAATAGGTTATGTAACCCGTCGTCTGTCGAATAGTCGATTCTCGAGCAAACAAGCACGAACAATCTTCCTTTCGCCATTCCAAAAATCGCTTCCTCTCACAGTGCTACGCACCAAGTGATACTCCAATAGGTATCAAGCCAAGTAAACGATTTATCCCAACCAGTAGTGTCCCCGAACGAACACAACTCAAAATCTGTATCCAGCCCACCGATCGAATATTATTTTTTTTCATCCACCGATACTTCGACCTATTTAAACCAAAACGTACGTCACTATCTCCTAAGTAAATGACAAACAACGCAACAAATCGCCAACCTGAAACAACAAATTCAAAACAACAATTAACTTTAAAGCAAGTATATCACAAGATATTTGCAGTTGCCAACGACATTCAAGGCCTTCGATACCTACTAACGGTCCCTTCAGTGGACATATCGAATACCACAAATAAGAGTACAATTGAAAAATCCCTCAAAACGAATTTTCAATCACTGGCGGACTGCATCAAATATCTCGAGGACCAATTTGAACACGGCTTATCTGAAGACCACTTTGCTCGCTTCAGAAACCATAATCCAACGTATAAACCAAACATCCAGTGGTCGGAGTTATCATTCTTAAACGAGCTCCTACCAGATGAATACGAACAGGATGTCGAGGAGGGTGATGGGGCTACCTCCGATGGAGACTCATACCCAAGACAACCAGTCCCAGGATTATACGACTCCGACGAATCCAAATAATCAACCACCTGTTGAAGTTCAACCAAATATAGAACCAAATCCCCAACCCACGCCTCACCCTCATCAAACGACGAATGACAATAGGCTCCATCATCATCCACAGTATGTGGAAAATACACCATATCAGAATTTTAGGCAACATCATATGACTCCAATTCAAGAGATGTTAATGAATCAAGTCCCCAACAACTATATCCATGGCCAAAATTCTACAACACCAAATGTATGGTATCCGCCCCAGATCCATCAACCCTACTTTGCACCTAGTCCATCACACTACTATGATCAGACTGCAACACCATCATCATATGTGGATCCCAGGTCAGTTCCTCTTCCGCCCACAGTGAATACGGAACAAGGATCAAGGCCACCATCAGTGGTATCCGTATCATCAACCTCTACCATGTCTACCAAACAATCTTGTCCACCTGGACCAATTCCTCCCAATCATCAATCTCATCAGATTAATCCAAATCACCAACAACATTTGATGTTCCAAACAATTATGGATAATCAACGTCTGATCCAGGAAATGCAACATAGACTTTATGCACTGTCAAATGAGAATGCACTTCTAAAGCAACAAAATAAAGCAGCACCTCCTCCCGATATGGAGGACACTATGTCAGTTGGAACCTCAACCATCGCCACGCACAACCAGGAGGCATTCTATCAACAGATGATTGAAGCATCGAAAGCACAACAGGCATTCTATCAAAAGTCTGACATCTTATCGTCAAATCTTAAATTTCCGAAATTTTCTGGCAAATCGACCAATGAATTCATCACCTGGTATGATCAAGTTCTCAGTATTCTCGCTATACCTCCATGGCAATCGCTCTATGACAAGAGTACAAATACAGTGATAACAGAAGAATTGGCCGATGAATCCCTATCGATGAAACTATATAGTTCTCTTAAACTCTGTATTCAAGGTCAGGCGCAGTCAATCATGAACACCAAGACTCATCTCAGAGGCAGAGGATTGGAATATCTGAAAACATTACACACAATCTACAGGAAGAAGCTGACGAAGGTAGAAATAATCAACAAGGAAACCGAGTACAACAACTTGTACAGGAAAAATGAAGAGAGTTTAGACGCGTTCGCCGCAAGATGCCTATTGATACATCAAGACTTAAAGGATAATGGAGGCTTTGTTAACAAGGATGGTCTCAGAACCAGATTCATAAGAGGCCTGGGTCCAGACTTCTCAGACATTCAAAAACGTCTTGATAATTTGCCAGCAGCGTGGGATACTCTTGATATAACTTTTTTACTGTTGTACAGATTAGCAACACGTAGAGCCTACAGACACACATACTACGAAGTACTACGAGCTACGTACGAGAGCTGAAATTACCTCCGACAATGAGACTCGCGATCCAACCTGGACGCGGCGGTCGCGGTCACCCATCGCTACCGAAACCAAAATATATGCATCAAGCATATACTAATTCTCTCATTACAAATAAGCATGCAAATATGAGAAAATTTGATGAACCACAAGCAAAATTAGATGAAAAAAATGACACTGTAAATACAGTGATTGAAATGGCCAATGAACTTGAACGAGGGGATGAGAAACCAAGCAAAATATTAAAAGATTTTTTTAAAGATTCCATTACAGGCACGACTGAACCAGAAGATATGAACGCGCCGCAAACTCAATGCAAACCTTTACTTTCTACGAATGAACTACGAGCTTTGAAAGCTAATAGGAAATTCAATAAAAAATCGACGAAACAATATTATAATACGTCAAGTTGCCACAAAACGGAATTTAAGAAGCAGAAAATTGAGGAAAAGCGTAATTACTGGAATATCCTGATGGATGACTGCCAAGAAGAGAAACAACAATTCATTGATGATCAACATGAATCTCAATATGTGAATCAAGATGTTGAAATGGAAGAAAAGCAGGATGATGTCACGAAAGCGGAACAACTCTGTCAACAAATTCAACATTTGTGTCGTTATTTAAATGTTGACTTCAAAGAAACAACGAATGATTCCATTTTCGACCTGGAAATGCGATTGGACAAGCTCCAATGTAAGAAGGTCCTTGTCCAAGCATTCGAGAGTGAACCTAGGATGGTTGAGGCTACCAAAAAAAGAGGTAAAGGACCATGTTCATTCCACAAGGACTTCATTACTGAGGACCAACACAACAAGCCAATAGTGACACCTAAAAGGGTGAAATTTGTGGAGATGCAGGAGTCGATGAAGAATTTGGAGAATGAATTCTGTGCAGACTTTGGTGAAGAGAAACAGAATGAGGTTCAAGCAGTTAATCCGATGATAAAAGTTGTACAAGACAAATCGAAAGAAGAAGTGTCAAATGATGCAAAGGTGTTAGAGAAACGATGTGGAAAAATTCGTGAGGTTATTAAAGGAATTGCAAGTGAATTGAAAGTCCAAATTCCAGAACTAACCATGACGAAATTGGAAAAAGGGGACCTTTCTTATCTACAAAAGGAACTTGGAGGATGGAATATCCGCAAAGGAGAGATGCTTAAAGCGAAGAGGATGGCAAAAAAAAGTGAGCACCACATGCAAACAAATGAGTCCTTGTATGATGAATCAGGATTGGATGTGGAGGCGGTGTCTATGAATGTTGAAAAGAAAGCCCCGGTGATGAAGCATAAACCCCCTGTGGTTGAAGCACCTAGGAAAAAAGTTTTGAAGAAGGGAGTTAATCAAATCCGTCATTCATATACTGTACGCCTCAAATTGCAACAGCAAGAAAATCATGTTAACGTTAGCCAAAAATTGAAAGAGATCTTTAATGTGTGGAAATCAGCAGACCAAAGTTCAATCCTCCTAGATTATGATGATGAAAATAACAGTGATCTCATGATTGATGATGTTAATAAAATACCCTATGACGAAAAAGAAGTGAATAGGTACATTAGGGGACTGTACCAATATAATGGTAAACTGAATTTTTCTATCCGGATTTCGGGTCATCAAAATTTACGGCACTTGAAATTGCATGTGTTCAAATGGATGCGAGCAAATAATGGATTTGCATCAATTGATAGGATCAAGGCGGCAATGGTACATACCATTGGTTTTTTCAATTCCATGCATCCTGATTATTATAACAGGGAGCAATTCAAACTTCACATTCAAGAATATTTGAAACCATTGAACATTGGAGATGATGTGAACCTGTTTCCCAGAAAAACGTGGATGCATCACAATGGACAAAAAATAGAAACACGGGCGCTAGTGTTAGAGGTTCCTAAGGTGAACAAGGATATGATTAATGAGAAAATGTTGCAATATCAATATCCGAATTGCCCAAACATGACTTATGTGCCATTTACGAATATGAAAGACGAGGTCCATCAGAAAACAATGCAGCAAATCTTTTATAGCCATAATATATACCTTCACAAAATTGAGAGAAGGACGGTGTATGGCATTTCCTGTCCAACCAAAACGTATGAATTACTAAATGGAGACAGATCATCATTCCAGGAGTGGGTTAGTACGATAACTTATGGTGGCAAAGAATTTTTGGAAGCGTGTGAAATAGGACCTATGGGGAATCTTCATCTCATATATGATGAAGAGCATGAGAAAACTGTTAAGTTGTTATTCGGGAATGATTTTAAATCTTTAGCACTTGAACATTTCAAACCTGAAGATGTTGAAGAAATCTTTAAGAAAAAACAAATTGCGATCGAGACGCAATCGAAAGCAAGTTTATCAGAAGCGGCATCTGATTATTGTTTGTTTTTGAAAAGAAAATTTGAATCACCACAGCAAAATGAGGTATGTCTTGAAAGTAAGCATGTTACGAAAACAAAAACATATGCTCAAGCAAGTAGGGCACCGCCAATGAAAATGAATAAATTGAACCTGCATTATTCAGCGTTCAGTCCATCTCCGCCACCATCGGATTCACAAAATTTACAAATAGTTAGTACCCTTCAACAGGTGTTGAAAAGGGTTGAATCCCTGGAATCGAAAAAAGGAAACGATAATAAGGATGAACAACATTTGCTACATAAGAGGAATACTGAATCCTTGGAAGAACGATTGAATCAAAAAATGAAAGAGTTGGATATGAAATTTGATACGGCGTTAACAGAAATTGAAGAGAAAACTGATCAAAGAATGCGAGAGAGTGAAAATATGGTCATGAATAAATTTGAGGAATTGCATGTTGCGTACTCGGAGGATATAAAAAAATCATTCGATGAGAGAATGAACACAATGAATTCGACTTTGGAAGGATTCATGACTCGGTTGGAGTCAAAACTTGTAAGTACCAGGACTGGAGACACACAAAAGAGTAGTGCACCAGTGCCTGGGAAGTCTCATTAATGTCCCTTCAGGGAGCGACGCCTTCTTGTTGTGAGAAGGGGTCATTGGGTGGAGGAATGGGCGGTGGAAGTAAATCACGGAGTGAGCACAAAAAGAGTTTAGTTCGTACAATAGCTAAAGTCTGTGCGGATATCCAAAATATAATGCCGCGGAGTGAGAAAGCTTTTGAGGAAGGGAGTGAACACTTGTTTCTGAACGAGGAGTCTACTGGAAAAATAATACGCAATCTTCCACCTCGGAATCCATATAAAGGAACCGATGATGGTGGCAAGAATCGATGTAAAGAAATGGAAGTGACGGCGATGGAAAAAATTGAGGTGAATTTTGCGGAAAATTGGAAAACCGATGGTGAATGGGTAGGGAGCACAATGATGAAGAAGAAGGACAAGCGTGTCACAAGAATATGGTTGCAAAATCCGAATGGCATTCAGGCAGCGAATGACTTCAGGCAATTTCGAGGAGATCTTTGTGAAGCGTCGGATATGAATATTGACTTTTTAGCGATACCTGAAACAAAGTTAAATTATAGTAACACTTTTGTTAAAGACCGTGTGAAAACGTTAATTGATTATCATTACCCTCAAGCAAAAGTATGTCTTACAAATACGCCGAATTTTAGTAAAGAAGTATGCTACCAACCAGGAGGAGCTGGAGGGATTGCTGGAGGCGATCTTGCAGGTAGGTATGCAGGAATGGGGAGTGATAAGTGTGGAAGATATACATGGATGAAATTTAGTGGAACAAAGCGCAGCTTTAAAATTTACACGGTGTATCGAGTGTCGCAATCTACGGGAACTAACTTGGGTGATACAACTGCTTATGTTCAACAATTCAACTTTCTCAATACAATAAAAAAAAACAATGTTCAGGAAAAGGATATTGTTGATGAGAAACAAAAAGAAATTAAACATAAAGTTATCAATCCTCGAAGCGATGTTTTAAAAAGTTTAATGGAGGCACTGTCGAAAGATGTACGAGATGGAATGCTATTTATGGTGTTGGGAGATATGAATGAACATGTATTCACGATGAAATTTAACGATAAGATAGAAACAATCGGAGGACAAAATGTATTAAAAAAGGTATTTCCGACCGAAGCTACGAGGACGTATAACCGAGGCAAACATGTAATTGATGGAATATGGATGAGCTCACAATTAGCAAATACGATTCAAAATATTGGTTTGGCACCGTTTCAAGAACTATTCAACTCTGACCACCGCGGATTATATATGGACCTTGATCTTCGAGACATTCTGGATGCGCCACATGTAGACTTCCAGAATATCAATAATCGCAGACTTCAGGCTTCAATACCAAAGCGAACGGAGGCATATATTCAGAAAATAAATCTACATTGGAAATATCATCACATACATGAAAAAATTAGTGCATTGAAAACCTACATTAGTGAAAGTGAAGTCAAGAAAGAGGTGCTGGAGACAACACTTAATTCTATTGATAAACAAATTGGGGAGATTATGGCGTCAGCTGAAAAAACTTGTACGAAAGTGAATAAGAATTCTATTTGCGAGTGGTCACCGAAATTAGGGAATGCTATCAAAAAGGAACGCCAGTTCAAAAAAGAGCTCACTAAAATGAAGCGATGTGGTTTGGTGGAGAATATACAGGAGAGAAAGAGCACAATACGTCAACTTGTCATCAAAATAAAGGATATCCGTTCGCAAATCCGAAATATTAAGAAGAATGATAAGGAAATGAGAAAGGAACATTTAGATGAACTCATACATGAAAATGTGGAGAAAAGCACCAATAAAAATTATGCGGGGGAACTAAAACGGCTTCAAAATGTGGAACAGCAAAGAGAGTCGGCGAGAAGAATAAGAAAAACCTCGGAAATAACTAGGAAACAGGGTGTTAGTCGCATTTTAATTCCAGCAGCATCACAATACTCCGATGAAACTGATCGCAATAACCACCACAACACTAATGTCATTTGGCGAAGGCTTCAAGAATTCAATGGTAAAGATATAAGTGAATGGGAGGAAATTAATGAGAAACAAGAAGTCGAGCGGATGACACTTGAAATCATGAAATTGCATTTTGGACAGGCTAAGGATTCACAATTGACAAATAACGAATGGAGTCAGCACTTAATGAATACAACTTTTCTGGAAAAAATAGAGCATGAGAATTTTGAAGATTTAAAAAATGAATCAATTGCGATCCAAGAATATTTCAAAGCAATGACGAAAAATAAATCCAATACTGAACTCCCGCCATTTGAATATACACTCGAGGATTGGAAGTGGCACATACGGAAAGTAAAGGAGAAGACGACCACTTCACCACCAGGCCGACATTATGGGCATTTCAAAGTCTTGTTAGAAAAAGCACCAAAGATTTTTGATGCAATCTATGATATCATGCATATAGCTTTTAAAAATAACATAGTGCTTCAACGATGGAAAAAAACTGTAACGGTTGTTATTCCGAAAGATGAAGGAGTTCCTAAACTACACCGCCTTCGCCCTTTACACCTGGTAGAACCTGAGATAAATGCCTTAGCAAAAGCACTGTGGTCAAGAAAACTTATGAAGATTGCAGATAAAAAAAAACTTATGACGGACGATCAATATGGTGGCCGCAAGAACAGACAAGCTCAGTCTGCGATCCTGAACAAGGTGCTATATTACGACATCAATAGAATGTCTATGAAAGAATGTCAATACGATGATATTGACATGAAAAGTAATTATGATCGAGAATTGGCTAGGTTAGTGACTGCAGAAGCGTCGATTAAACTAGGTTTGCATAGGAACGATGCGAAATTCATGGTAGATTTCATAGAAAAACAAGAATATTATGTTAAAACAGCGTTTGGAACTACCGAAAATCACTACAAATATACGGAAAATGAGAAGCTATATGGATTAGGCCAAGGAATCGCATGGGCGGGGCCAGGGTGGCTTATATCGAGCGATACAATTGCAACGTGTAAAAAAGGTACTTGCTTGGGAATGTTGTTCCAAAGTCCAATATCTGATTTAAAAGTGTTAAAGTGGCAAGACATGTTTGTAGATGACACGGCGTGTGGGTGTAATACAACCAAAAAGAAAGATTGTACTATTATGGAGCAGGCACAAGAAAATTGTCAAAAACATAGTGATTATGTGGAAGTAACGGGGGGTTTAGTGGCAGCGGAGAAAAGTCATTATTATCATGTGAATTGGAAATTTGATAATGGACAGCAAGTTCCAATAATTGACGAGGATCAAAGATCACAAATTTTCCTTCATCAAGGTGATGGAATATGCCGAGAAATCA
>Ga0209092_10004184_pt1 | contig 12174 bp, 9 predicted proteins | sample FraStrMetagenome_FD_187446 | JGI IMG/M metagenome (GOLD analysis project Ga0209092, IMG submission 187446) | Marine eukaryotic phytoplankton communities from Arctic Ocean - Fram Strait ARC3M Metagenome (SPAdes) (version 2) | ecosystem: Environmental > Aquatic > Marine > Oceanic | place: Fram... | reverse complement strand
CATTATCCAACAGGAAACTCACTGATTGTCACATCCTTCCTACCAGCGAACCTCGACGGTCCTTCCTTCCTAGATTTTTGTCACGTATTCCAAACTCTCATACTAACAATTTGTGAAGGTTTCGAAAACCTCGGCCCCAAGGCATCTCTCTTGTTCCTCGCACTGTGGCACAAGGTTTGTATGCATGAGCAATGGTGGTTTCCTAGAAAAAGATCGATCCCGTGGTGGTGCCCCCTCCAAGACGTGATCCCAAACTGTGGGTATCCATAGAACGGACAATGTTAGTATAGGGATGGATGTACCTTCACCAGTGGTACAGTTGGAAATCATCTTGGGCTTTCCGCGAGTGTCGTTCCAACCCGTACAACGTGTCACCCCGTTCCAACTTATATCGTGGGTTGACAAACCGTAGAATGATTGTATGTTCGAGTCGATGTAAGATGGCATTTCCTATAACTATAGAAGACTATTATTTAGTAGGAGTGTTTATTGGATATAAGAGTGACAATGATATTTTTTTTCGTATTCGAATAGCGATATTGGAAAGATTCGTGGTCCTTTTGTACTTATTCATTATCCTCCATGATGTTGATTTACATTTGCCTGGATTTTGAAACCAAACCATATCCATCGTCAGAAATAGATGAAAATAATTTTTATTTTATATACTAATTACATAGATCAGTTGATTGATTATTTGATGGATGTGTAGGATGATAGGGAAAGAAAGATCCCTATTGATGGATCTCACATCATCCTACCATCATGTACCTCCCTGCCTACATTTTTTTTAGAATATTCGCATCGCCTCAAAGAAGAACAATGATGCTCAAATTCCTTCCAATGTTGGATTATTTTTCTGTCCCTAATATAGGTAGACTATAGTACAATGTTCCTAAGGTGGAAGGTTACTACGGTACTCGTAGGACTATAATTGCATTCTTTTTTATTTGTGTTTTTGGAATCCATCAACGCACTTTGGTACTGTACTCTACAAGTTGATTGAAGTATACTATAATTGATCCTCCATTTGTTGTGGAGAGACAAACGATATATTCATTATTCCGAACTCAAATCTCTCAAGATGAACATTGATGTTCTAGTAGGTACAGATATACGCAGTGAAAAAGATAGCTGTAGACTGCAGCTAAATCCAGAGAGAAAGGCATGCGTATTACGTAATCTATATAGAAACTTCTGTAGACTATCGTAGGATCCTTAGGATCTAGTGACGCACGAAGAGTGAACATCGGTTCGGAATTGGGAATGTGGCAGAAAGTGAAAATCGTGAAGGGCATCACATAAAAATAAGATATTCGACACTTTTTTTGTTTCCATTCTTCTTGACAAAATTCAAGGAACAAAAAAAATAGAGATTCAATAGAGAATAGAGACGACCACCCGGTGAAACAATGAAATTAAGCTTCGTAGTAGGATTGCTCCTTAGCAGCAGTGTATCAGCATTTCAAATGCCACTTCACCAACGTCCTATATCCTCCAACCTCCAACGAATTTCGAATGTTGGTCCTTTGTATGCTGGTATGTATGTGGATGTCAACGAACAAAGCCCACGTGACGTTCAAACATTTGATCAATGGGCCACCAACAACGGTGTTGAACGAGCCGGTGGACTTCGGATTGATACTCAAGATGGAATGGATTATGAGGCAATTGCGTCAGAACCCATTCCAGCGAATAGTATGGTGTTGAAAGTACCTAACTATATGGTGTTATCCGCAAACCGTATCAGGGAAGAGTTGGACCTGAGAGACGCGACGGATAGTTTGGGAAAATTAGGTGCTGCAGCACAAGCGAATGATTTCTCCCTTTTTGTAAAGATTCTTGTGGAATATGAGCAAGGGGATGATTCGTCCTTTTTCCCCTGGTTGAACTCTTTGCCAAGATTGTACTTCAATGCAGTTTCCATGACCAGTACGTGTTTTCATCTATTCTATTTTTTTTCCTTCATTATTTGGCACTGTATCATTTTATACTCACACATGGCATTATTGATGTTCAGGTTTCTGCTATGAATGTCTTCCACCATTGGTGTTTTCACTTTCCAGGACCGAAAAGGTTCGATTCGATAACTTTAAAACGGTTCTCAAAAAGGTACCATTTGTAAGTCCACAAGTGACAAGCAATGAAACTGTCTTGAAATGGGCCTTCAATATAGTCACTACAAGGTCTTTTGAAACAAACACACAAGATAAGGCAATTGTTCCTATGGGGGATATGGTAAGTTCCATTTAGTTATGGTGATCGTCCACCATTTTTTTTCTTTTCAGTATGAAAGACACACACTCAAATCAACACATTTCACACCATTCCATTGCCAACAAATCATCAGTTCAACCATGGAACAGACGTTGACGTTGAATTACAGTATGATGAGCAAGGCAACGCCTATGCCGTCTCCACCACAGACATCCCTCCCGGTAAGCCTATACATATGTCCTACGGAGATCCCACCAACCCCTCCAAGCTCTTTGCCACCTATGGATTCTTAGACGAAAGTTCTCCAGCTACATTTTGCAAAATTATGAATATAACCCCAACACCCGAATTGCGGGATATTGGATTAGATTTTTCCAGAATGCTCTTCTTCAAAGAAACGGGGGAGATTTCACAAGAAGTTTGGGATGTCATTCTATATGATTTTCTAAAAGGTGACAAACAGGCCCAACAAGGCTTTTATCAGGCACATATGGGAGGTGATTTTCAAACGAAACAACAGTATCATCAGCATTATCTCTATGATACCTCCACTATATTGAAAAAACACGTTGATGACTTCATTGCGACTCTGGATACCTTGGGCCAAAAAACGGCAGGGAAAGATATGAATGAACATCCTCGTATTCCTGTCATTTTACAACACAATGAATTCGTGAGGCAGACTTTTTTGACTGTGAAAAATAGTCTTGATCCTATTGTTGCCCAAGCAGGTGGTCAATACTAAATAATGGATTTCATACAATTCTATGTAAACATGACAAAGAAAGTGTTTCGGAAGAAACTTTGGGAAAGGTTTTGTAGAGAGGATACTACTACTACTGAATGATTGATAATAGAGACTCTTGTAAAAGATGATAAAACTAAAACATCCTGTTCTACAAATCATTAATATTTAACCTAAATGCTTTTGTTTGTTTTTGTAAGGAAGATCTATGAGTTGGATTGAGAATGGTAGTAGAAAGTGCAAGCAGAATTCGCAGTAATGTAATGAATATGAAGTCAATATGCTTGTGTTTTTATCTCACAACACCTCTCCTTCCACATTAGTCATGGTGAATCAATTTTTACTATTCAAAAATGGTGAAAGAAGGGAGAAAAGGTGAATGACGAAAGTATACGAAGTTGTCAGTGCTCTGACGTGAGAGCTGCTGGCTTAGTTGAAGTTTCATTCATTTCCACATCCGGCTGGAAGTTCGGTTTTCGAATCTACCGTGAACAACAAACTTATTGAATGAGTCGTGAGTAACCGAAATAATTTGACACAGCAGCTGAAACAAATCTTTCATGAGAATCCCATGAGAATCTTTATATTCTTATTATTACCTTGACATCCTCCTAATTTAGGACAAAAATTAAATTTTAATTATGGAATCTATCAACACTCGAGATGCCAATGCAATTGCTGATGAAATGATATGGAATTATAATGAAAAAAGTTTCGGGGAATATACAACTGAAGGGAACTCACTCTTTTTGTTTACCGCTGTTTATTGTATACTCTGTTTCCTATCCATTCCGATCATCCTCCATCTATGTCAAAAATGTCATCCCGAAAACAAAAATGGACAAAATAGTCATAGTGATATTAACACAAGTTATGAAAGTACTTCTTTGGAGGAAGAAGAATTAAGTACACAACCATCCGCAACATCCTTCGAGAAAGAAGATAATATTCATATGGACGAATCCTTACTGCTGCTGAAGAATGTAGCTTTTTATTCGTCCATCTCCTCCAATTCCCAACATCTAACGAATGGTCATGAAGATGTGGAACATCAATCCACGAAGGATTCGTATAGATCCTTGGATCAAGTTATTCCTTCAAATACACATCGGATTTCCAAAGTCTGGCAAGATTTTCGCGAAATTGCCCAATATGATCGAGAAACTCGCAATATACTCAAATTAGCCCTCCCTTACACTATCAAATCCTTATTTGAATCCTCTCTCGAGATAGTGACATTTGCTCTCATTGGTAACTTTTTGGGTGTAAACGAATTATCCGCCTTTGCTGTAGTGGAGCTTTTACTGTATATTTCGGATGTCGTGACGGATGGGATTGTGGATGCCACCCTCAATGTTGTCACATATTGTGTCGGTAATGGGAACAATCATCTCGCCGGTCAATATGTCCAAATTGCCACAATCGTGTGTATTTTTATGACCCTTCCAACAGCTATTTTTGGTTCTTTCTATGTCTTTGACATTATTCTTTGGTTTGGTTTTGAGGAACCAGTTGCTATCACGGCCCAATCTTATACACACATTAGTATCTATAGCTTGATTATCTCAGGAGCTCCTAAAATTTTTTCGGAATTTCTGGATGTTATTGGATTGGAAGTCTTTAGTGCTACTTCGACTGTAATTTTTTCTGTGTTAGAAACTGTTATTCTGGTGGTATTCTTTCTGTGCTATGAGGATATGAATCTTGATACTGTTGCATACATCGATTTAGGCCTTACCATTACCTTCAGTGTTTATCTCTTTGCCATACCTTTCTCTTATGGATGGATTGATGAATACATTGGTGGATTATTTTATGATTTTGGATTTAAGAATACATCCGCCATGCAAAATCTGTATCAGGCAGCTTTACCATTTATTATTGGTTCCCTATTTATGTTTGGTGAATGGCAGGTTCTATCTTTGTTTGCAGCACATTTGGGACCCGATGCTGTGGCCGCCTGGGCTCTTCTAGGCTCTATATGGGATCTACTTGAAGCTGCTACTGAAGAAGTTGGGGCCAGTGCCGAAGTCCGAGTTGGGTATTATCTTGGAAAAGGTAATCCACGAATGGCGAGAAATTCTGCGAATAAAGCCCTTTTCGTAGGGACTTGTTGTGGTTTTTTGATTACCATGGTGTTCTATTTCATGGGTGACAAGTTAGCTTTTTGGTTTACGGAGGATGTGGTGATCCAACGTATGATTGTAAATTCCATTCCGTTTGTGAGTCTTGCCAATATTGCCATGGTTTATGGAATGCTTTGTTGGTCAATTTCTGTTGCCCAAGGAAGGTACACTTTGGCAACCACTGTGGCAGGAATATCAACGTGGGGAATCGTTATTCCAACTGCAGCTATATTTATTTATGTGTACGATTATAACATTGAATCGTTAGTTTCTTCAATAACCTTTGGATATGTTACGACTGGGACAATTTTGACGGTATTTGTATCTCTCTCTGATTGGGAAAGGGCATGTCAAAACATAATGTCCATGAATGCAAAAAATGGTTACACTGATAGTTCCGACTCTGACATTTACGATGATGATGACTCTGTGTCAAGAATATCATTAAGTAGTGCTAGTAGTAGTAGTAGCTCATCTTCTAGCGACTCAGAATATCTTGGATGAAAATTAAGTTTCTGTTCTTCATCGTTTTCATATCATTCATATCATCCTTATCTCTGGATTTAATGTTGTTAAGTTTAGTAACGATACATATAGGTATATCATTTTGATATTTGTTCTGATATTCTTTCATAATTTTTAACCTCGCTAAACACTCCTTATTCAATAATCAATTATTAGAGAAAGGGTTTTTACTACTACCAATTCTCATTTGAATTTAAATGTCCAAGATCTATACTATCCAGTAGCATCTAGTCTTTACACGAGCAAAAGGATGAAACGTAACTAGTTTTTATATTCATTTACTCTTTCTGAATAAAATATTTGATATTATGACATGATTTCTTCACGCTTTTGATTGAAAGTTTCTTTTTAATCACATTTTACTCGTGAGTAAATGAATCGAACAAATGTCAATCCTGAAAAGAAGGAAGCAGTACCCAAAATCAAAAAGAAAGCATAACTAATAGCAGCCATGTAACCAAAGAAGAAACTACCTTGTAACCATCCATTCATTTCACTACGGAAGAAATAGTAGATGAAAGAGTACAAGTAAATCAAAACTCCAGTGGATCCACCATTGATGAATGTGGTCCACCACCATCGATGATCTTCGCGAGCAAGTTGGAAGTAAAGCATAGTAACGCTCATGAAAGAAGAAACAATAATGAGTAATAACAATGCTAGGAATAAGATTCCAAATAGGGTATAAATATGATGACCCCACATGGAGGCGAAAATGTAGTTCAATTCAATGTAGATGGCAGAAAACGGTAAGAATGATGATACAAGGAATTGAACGGTGCGCGTTTTGTACCAAGGAATTTCAGTGGGAATTTCACGAGCGACCTTGGTGGTGCGAGTTGGAGCTTCAAATTTGGGGTTGGCTTTGTTTTTGGCCAAAATTCCTCCTACGACAGTGAGTGGGAAAGCAAGAATGCAGTACAATGCCAAAACCGTAAAAATGGCAGAAAAGGGAAGTGCTGCAGTACTTTGGTGCAATAGTGCGACGGTATTTGCGAAGCAGAAAATAAGGAAGCAAGGACCGGGAAAAAGAAATGCTGTTAAAAGAATATTGCGAGTCCAATTCTTTCCTCCCATTTGCAAGTAAAGTCGACCAGAGGTAAATCCACCGACGACTGAAAGTATGCAGTAAAGCACAACAGTTGCTGCAAGGATGGAACCACGTCTAGTTGTTGATACATAACCAGTAAGAGCAAGAATGAAGATGGTAAATGTGACAACTGTTAGTTGAAGGCCTGTTCCAACAGCAGAACAGAACAGAGATATAAATTGAGGGAAACGGAACACATCGCCATGAATAAGCTTCCATCCTGAAGTGTCTTCGCCTACTTCATCGTCATCAAGTTCAAGATCACCAACAAAGTCGTTTTTCAAAATTCTGACAAGGATAAGAATGAGGAATGCAGTCAATAGAAGAACTAGAACAACTGAATTGATGATGCTAAGCCAATGTACCTCAGAGGTAGTGCTAGTGAATTTGCTATCATCATACAGAGACATACGATCTTTCCATTTTACTTCCGATTCAAACCAGTCAACTGAGTAGGAAAAGTGTATTACAGTGTCATCTTCAGTATCTTCCAACACGACCTTGATAGATTTGTCTGAGACTACCTGGGCTTCAACAATATTTCCATTATTTACGCCAAAGCTGAAATGAACGTGTGGGTAAAGAACGGTAAAGGAGCCATCTACATCTCCAAAGATCAAATCTTCTTTGATAGCATCTCCAATGTAGCTCCACATGGGGAGATCTTCTACATACATTTCAAAGAACCAATCGTTATGAATCGCGTCTTTGAACTTTTTAACGTCTTCCTTATCCAGTATCTGTTCACAAAGAGGGCGCCACTTAATTTCATCCATATATGTCACTTCATAGGGACTGGTTTCTTTGCGATCCCCGGCAAGTTTTTCTCCAAGTCTTTGACTGTGAAGAACTCCGCCTTGACGATCCCCCTTATGTGCTAGATTTTGAAATGATGTCATGGCTTGGACTTTGGAAGGATCAGTGTTACTTTGCTTTAATGCATCCACAAAGTACCTCATTTCTTCATGAGGTGCATGGCTTTCACAAAATGGAAGCGAGTAAAATTTATACGTCTCGGCAGGATTGTAAAACGGACTAATTCATATATATTAAGAAAAATTGAATTAATACAAAAAACAAAAAATTAGAGAATGCTCCATTCAATAATGCTGATTTTATATTGAAAGATTGGTTGAAAATCATATTGGATCATTTTGTGGCATCGGCACAGAATAGTCCCATTTCAAAGACTCACCCTATCTTATTTACTACAATATGCACAGGATCGTGTTGCTCATAAACCGTTCCTGCTTTCACGCGGTTGACTCTTTTTTTTCGCCTCAATACACCAGCTTCGACTGATTGGTGAAAGAGAGAAGAGATAAGAAGAGCTGAGGAAATAAAGCTAGCTAACGACCATTTTCCGCCATGGCGACGGCTTCGGGGAGTGGTCATTTTCAATCTAGATATATTGGGCGCTTACAATTTTCTATATGTTTCCTATTTCCTACTATAGCACCTATATTCATTATACAGATTTTTACGCTAACGCTGTAGAGCTTGCAAGAATAAATGCAGATCAGTCGACAATGAAGGACAAACTTTACGTTCAACGCGTATAAGAGCCTACATAAACAGGTAAAGCATTTTTTTATAGAATGATGGACCCACGAATAAAATCTACGGTATATGACGTATGTTTCAGTCATGACAACAAAGAAAAGAGATCCAATTCATTTCATTTTAATATCCATTGATAAAGCCACATGCATGAACGAAATGTAATTTTTCAATAAGATTAGAAGAAATATTATCCGAATAATAATGGCTATTGAACCTGCTTTATGTATGAAAAAAGATTATGTCCCTTTTCAGCTGCTCACGAATTCCCTTCACGAGCAACTTCCTTCAACAGGAATTTACCTCTTCCGCAAATGTATCCTTTAGAATTAAGATTTTCGTAAAATTTCATACAACAAATGCTGGTTGGAGACAATGGTTTGTGGATTCATCCCTTATAGATGAAATAAATGAAAAAAAAAAATTTAATTATATATATATATTTCCGAATCAAAATGGACATTGATCATCCAAAATGATAAAGATTAGTAAACGAAAATATTAAATATGTATGGATTAGATTTCCATGAATAATTCTGTAATGACCATAATAACAAAGCCACATATCAATCCTCTATTGTATGCCTTCAATGCAGCTTTATCAATTCCCGATTCATCATTATTCTCTATAAGTGAATCTTTTTCATCACCACTTCTGGTTCGTTTCATATTTGTTTTCTTAAGATAATGCCGTCTCCCCTCTGGAAATAACTCATAAAAAGCAACTGTCACCATAATCCCTGCGACAAAGCTTAATACATTCCCCAAACCAAGATTGGCATCATTATTCTCTCCTCCCCACCCAAGGACACTCAATGCAACCCACGCTCCGAATGGTTCGGCTAATCCACTCACACTGGCCATACCAAATGCCAACCATGGTTGATCTGGTCTTGCTTTTAAACATGGGATAGCGATAGCTATTCCTTCTGGAATATTATGAATCATAATTCCCAGCATCACTGTGATACCTAATTTTTTGGAAGAAATTGTCGATGCTGCCACAGCGAGTCCCTCTGGAAAATTATGAAACAATAAAGATACAAAGAGAAGAAGTGCTACTCTCCATGCACGTTTTTGATTTTGAGTTTCAAGATCGTCTCCTCTCATAAAAATATTGGATTTCATGGATTTGGGACAATCAGAAGGAAAATTGGACGAGGAAGATTTTTTTCGATTGTTCAAATCGGAATGGAACGCCTTTCGTGATTTTGTCGGTGTTGTGGTTGTAGATGCGGCTAGCTCCATGTGCTGCATCTCATTTTGATTATCATTATTTGTAACTTTTAGACTCTCCAATTCAATATCTCCATGAAAATCTTCCTCTAAACTTTCCGATAAAATATCATCGGGTTCCGGAAACGCAAACCAACTTAAAAAACAATACAAGGCAGCGCCTAACCCAAACGATGCAAATCTCTGTATCAAATCATACGTACCCACAAGAACCATGGATCCATTTTGCAATTGCTCTTCTTTGAATATACATTCCGGACCTATGGAAATGATACTCACGGTGACCATCACACTTCCTGCCAATGCCAACGAAAAACTCATGACGTTGGATGACACAGATTGACCTCGTTTGAAGAAAAATACTATAGCAGCTCCTATACAGGTTGATAACCCAGCTATTGTGGATAGTAATAGTGCGAGAGACTTGTCATTGTTTGTTGCTTCCTCTGTGGGTGACACCATGGTCTTCAGTCATTAATTTATATTTTTGGCATCCATGCATGACTTTCTTCTGTGTATCCTATGAGTGCAGTACAGTACATTATGAGAAGGTGTACAAAATAAACTATGTATACTTATATCGAAGTGTACTCTTCACGTGGAAATAGACCAAGAATTCCGGAACAAAACAATAATTAATACAAAATGATATTGGTCAACAAATGATTCATGTGTATGAGGAGTTCATCTGAACAAAATCTTTAAGTATTTTATATAAACAGCTAATGTCATGATATATTTATCATGTGTATCATTTGCATTCTGCCCCAAGATGAACAAACAAATATATAACTTCACGAAGCATAACGCACACACTTCCTTGATGAATAATCCTTCCTTTCAAAGGAGAGGACAATATTATCGAATCACCACAAATCCTACTATTCCACCTTTCAGATAGCAATGAAGTCCGCAAAGGATCATATGCCGCAGCACTTATGTGCCTCAGCACTCGCAGCAGCAATCAATTATCCTCTTTGGCGAGCATCTGCCATGGGCCAATCTGGATTTCGAGTATCAGCTTCTGTCAGTATGATGCCCATCCACTCCTCGCTACAGCCCTATGTGTATGCCTTTGCTCCACCCTACAAGGGAATGATTGCCGTGATTTTAGGAATGACATGGGCACGTGCCGCTATTTTCTGGGGGTCAGAAATTGGGAAAGAAGAATTAAAAAAACATTATGACTGGATACCTCCAAGTGTGTACACATTATTCCCTCCATTCGTGGTAAGCACAATGGTCCAATGCGTCAATCAACCCATCGTTAGAGCTTCTATAACCTTGCAAAATCCACAAAGTAATCTACCCAATACTCGATCCGCCGTTCAAAAAATATATACCGAATATGGCTTGAAGGGATTGTGGCATGGTACCTCAGCTGGTATTTTGAAAACAGTTCCTAAATACTGTACGGCTATTCTCGTAAAGGACTATATGGAACACGTCTTACCACATCCAGATCCCAATAGTGAAACCTATGATTCTGAAAAACTACTTCGGTCGGCCTGTAAAAGTGCAGCTGCAGGTGTTGCTGGAGCAGCCTTGACCAATCCTTTAGATGTAATCCGAAATGAAATGTTCAAGACGAATAAACCCCTGGTAGAAACAATTAAAGGATTGCATAAAGAATTTGGCAATTTGAAATGGATGGTGAGAGGTATGGGTAAGAACATGGTAGCTGTTAGTGTTCCGGTTGGATGTACTATATTCTTCACGGATACTCTTATCCAACTATCATCGAATTCAAATTAAAAAAGAGGCTAACGATAAAAGAAAATTTTTGATTGCAAATATATTGATTTTCGTTTCTACAAATATAGTTTCTTTTGTCGTTAATGACTCTACATATATTATTTTGGACTTATCTAAAATCATCCTATAGATATTCATTTTGAAATGATTATAGACAAATCAGTACCATGAGTTTTCTTCCAGCGACAATCCAAGGACTTTTTTTCTCGCATGTAGTTGGTGATCTTCAATCAGAAATGAAAAACATTGGACTATGCTCTGTTCTATAATATCCATGTGAGTAGGAGAAAATAAAGCTTTTCAAAAATAGAAACGTATTCTTTGATTTATCACAAATGAAAGAGCAACTTACACACAAATTTTTTTATGATAGTTTCTAGATCATCATACATCCAATCAGATGAGAAACATTTCCATTCATCAAATATATGCATGAATGATTGTCAGAATTATTAAATTATAGACCGAAGCAGCGCATGTAGTAGGAGCACGTTCTTCTCTACGCGCATCAATTTAGCGTCGTATCTGTGACGATACTTTACGCCATATTTTCAGCTATCTGTGATAATCACGTAGCTACAAACACAACCCTTTTTCCAAGGCGAAAAAAGGCATATCTCACTTTTTCCAAATTGCTTGAATAGCAATTTTCGAGGATCTTGCTAGATCCTTTCTCGGCTCAATATCGAACCTCTTTTCTTTTTTCCCACCCACCTTCCCCCTTGGAAAGGCAGGTTTGTGTTTGGGCTTAGATTTTTAACTCATAAATTAGCTAAAAATTTCACCACTCAAAACCACTGTTTTCACTTAGATATTTCAAATAAAAATTGTTTAGAATAAAAATTATTTATTATTCCTAAGTGATCTTTCTCCCTTCCTGACAGCACACTACTGGGATCGCAGCGTGAGGCTTGACATCG
>Ga0209092_10004182_pt1 | contig 12179 bp, 7 predicted proteins | sample FraStrMetagenome_FD_187446 | JGI IMG/M metagenome (GOLD analysis project Ga0209092, IMG submission 187446) | Marine eukaryotic phytoplankton communities from Arctic Ocean - Fram Strait ARC3M Metagenome (SPAdes) (version 2) | ecosystem: Environmental > Aquatic > Marine > Oceanic | place: Fram... | reverse complement strand
CTGTAGCAAGCGTTATCTACTCATTGCCTACCTACTCAACACTTTAGCGAGTCCTCCTCTAGTATCAACACTAGGGAGATAGAGGAGGCACGACAGCGTGTTAGCGCGGTTCAACAAAGAGGACTTGAAGTGCGTGACGTTAAATATATAAAGTAAATGACAATCACTTTTTTACAACTCTTATTGACTACCGGTATATGACGAAAAATATATCAAAATGTTCGGCAACTAAGAATTTCGCAGATCTTTATGACCAATAAAGGAGTCATAAATAGTCACTCTTATTGTGTCGTCAGTTGTCAGAACATTTTGAACCTTTTGAAACCACCAAGCACCAAAACCAAAACTACTACCTGAATCTGGACAAAGAAAACCAAAGAGCCTCTCTGCTAATCTCTCCAAATGTACATCATATATCAGCAACGTGTTGTCTTTCTCTCCTGATGGTGATTTTCTCCAAGGCTCCTCACCCCTCCAATTACAATTAAATGGCGCTCACATCGCCATAAACGTAACAGAATGCATTTCGAATTGGCAGTAGGACCATTACAATTAAATGTCGGTAACATCGCCCTTAATGTAACAGGATGCATTTCGAATTGGCAGTTAAACGATGTGATGAGTTGTCAATGCCATCATATTTGAAAATGAAAAGTCTAAAGATGGTATTCATTCAACATGAGTAAACAAAGCCTCGAAGTTGTTGTTCCTATTGATTCGGGCGTTTTGCAAGGATCCAGTCAAGTAGCTGTTCAAGGTACTTCCAACAAATTTAATTCGGTAGGTTTGGGATTCTGTTTAAGTTAACACATTACATTGGAAAAATCAGTGTCCTGGATTTGGAAGTGTATTTTATCTGACTAGTGGTGTGAGATAGAGTGGAATAATTCATTAAATGAAGCAGTCGTGCCAGTAGTCGTTGTTACATGTTTGAGTTCCAACTTGACATAGATCATTCCTGATGCTAATAATCTTTGATGGTGGGCAATGTGTGGCACAAGATAAATCGCATTATTGAAATTCAAACTTATCAACTTTTGAGCTCATTCTGAATTAAGCCTTTAAATACTTTCTCCATGGTGAATTTGTTGGCAGGGGGTCAATCCCAGATTCTACTTACGACCACAACGTCGAATGAACCCATGTAAACCTGATGAATTATATGTTGACACTATAGAGTTTTCATGGTATAATTTAAGCGTCCTAATTACATGGTCGGATACTCTCTTTAGATTAGGGCCATGAAGTTCCTCGAATAAGTTAATTATTCGATAGAATTGAACGGCATAACTATTTGACGAATGATTTTTTATCGGTGAACGAAATAAGAACAGTGTGATCTCTCTCGGATGTGGAACATGGGGATAAAGTTATGGGGTCAAGCGTACGAAGAGACCCCAACACCAACACACAAGTTAGTTTGATTGCGAATGACTATATTTCCGCCACGGGAAGTAAACAAGCCAAAAGAGTTTGTTGCAACTGTAATTATGAGAATCACATTATCCCCTTTTATTATTTTAAGCTTCCAGATTATCTGCCATTGAAGGCGTTTTCAAATAAAGTACCGGTACCAGTCTCAGTATTCCTATTTTGTTATGAATACCTTTGTGTAACATGATACATTATGTTCTTGTTTTAGGCAACTCAACTAGTTTGTGCGAGGTTAGACTCTGTAACCGAAGCGCATAAACGAGCTTTCGAGTTTAAGGCAACGATTACTTAATGGTCTATGTTTAGTCCCTAACCTTTCTCTAGTGAAGCTTTGATGGAATAATCTTAGACATCTATTTTATTCTAACTGTTTTTTTGGAGAGCTTATCTATTATTTAGTATGACTCACATACTCGGTTGACGAAGAAAAGTAATTAGAAATTGAAATGCATTCATTCGAGTTAGTTATTATACATAAAATATATTGAGCTACAAAAATTACACCTGCTCACAAGTGTACACAGCACCTTCATCAAAGGTACGAATGCAAATGAAGCTTTGTTGAAAATCAGTAAGCCACTCTTCACGAAATAAGCTTCATCCGTCTACATCGTATTTCATCTCGTCTTACATCAAAATCGGGATTTCATACGATTACGTTCTGGAATAACTTGTGCTACCATCGTCCATTTCAGCACTTTCAGCGGTAGCATCTGCAGCGAATAACTCCGGAAGAAGATCGGGCATTTGCATTCCACAGATAAATATCCCCAACAACAATCCCAATAACGTTGTTGCCAAAATGAAACCAAAGCCGCCAAATGCAAACAAAAATAAAGCAGTAATGATGTCCAATACTGCCCGACCTTGCAATGTATACACAAACTCAAATTTCGAATTGCTCAGCTTTTCATGAAAAGTTCGTGGCTTCTCTGACGTAGCGATCAGCATGATAATACAAAGAAAAGCTGTAAATCCAGCGCTAACGCTCTCCAAATAAAAGTTGAACATCGAAAAAGTGACAGCGCACAATATACCCAAGAAATATATCACAGCCGAAGCCGTTTTGAAGGATCTCGCTATTTTTGCCACACGACTTGACATCTCTCTTTCTCGGTGCCCTTAATGTTACGTTACTCTGTTATAATTGCTTCTGCTGCCGATTGGCTACTGCTGCTGCTGCTACTGCTGATGGTGATGAGGTTGGTTTGTATAGGTTGACTATCGATACCCCAGCACCTTGATTATTTTTTACGACGAGAGTATGAACTATGTAAAGTATTTTCTACAGGTAGATAGCGCGCACCTGTTTAGAGGGCGAACTGGAAGAAGTAAACACTGTACATGTACCGGTATTGAAACTAAAATAATTTACGTCGACTTATTGCTTCTCATAAGAATCAATAATTATTTGGCGAGATATAATAAGTGTTGCTAGCTTAGGCATGGGAGCGTTGAATAATTCGATGGGCACCACACGTTCTTATTTCTTATGCCGGCATGCCAAATGGACTGAAGCCAAAAGCAGCCGAACCTCTCATGCAGGTCGAAATTAATCTATTTTGATAGATAGTCAGATCACGTCGACAGAGATAATGATGATCTTGAAGACCCTCTTAACTCGTTCACTTCCATCCCATTGTTCCATAGATGCTTTGAAAGTGAGCGTCAGGTTTAAGCATTCAAATACACAAGTGAAACGTCTCTTTAATAAAAATGGTGCGCGGATGAGATTGATGGGGAGGAAACCGGTGACACAGTTTGATTATGAACCCACACTCAATTCTATGTTGGTGGAAAAGGTGAATGTTCTGCCGAATGGGTGGGTGCCTCCACCACCTGAGGAAGTTCTTGAGAGTGTTGCAGCTTATCCGTTTCAGGTATCGAGAACTGGAAATAAACCAAACGGTACCGTGGGCTTTTTGCCAGGTATGTCTTTTCGAGTATTTAAAGTTGTTAATTGACAAGTTATATTGGGGGTATTTGATCTCATTGTGCTTCACAGTTTATTCAGATTATCGAGGAGGGGGAAGAACGAAGCATACTACTATAGTTCGTAAAGTTAGAGGAGACATAGATGTATTTGTAAAGGAACTTCTTTCCCATTTGAACTCAACAGAAGGGGTAAATTTATTACCACAAGACGTCCGCATAAGGGCAGGAAACGTAATTGAAATTAAGGGAACTTTCGTTCATGAAGTTCGTTTATGGTTGGCTGGTCTTGGGTTTTAACTTTGGTTGGCGATTTGTCACAGCGTATTAATGGTAGACGATTTCATTTCCAATCTGAGCTCGGCAGTCAGCATAGATTTTCGCGTCAAGGGGTCCACGAAAGGGCGGGAATTAGGACTCGTTCGATGTAGGTTACTTTAATTCTTTCCCAAGCTAGCACTTCATCGAGGTATTTCCATTGTAGAAAGGCAAGCTACGCGAGACGCCTTTTCAGAAAGAAAAAATCAATTCTATTGGTAACTAAAGTAATACTATTTTAACTAAGGTGAAAACGTCATTAACATGTATTCTACAAAGTATCATGATTGAAATAATTTTGTGTGCGCTTCGTAGGTACTCTTGGATTCTCCGCCAGGCAGCAACTAAATTACAGATGATAAAATATTTCTTACTTAAACATAATCTTGACATCAGAAACGAATGAAATCTTTAAGAAGATGCGAACAAAATAACTCTTGAGAGTAGAACTTGGTTCGGACCCTTTAAACCCACCAGTTCTTATGATTGCTAGACGGTAAAATAAGAAACATCTCCCATAAGTGGATTGAATAACAAAGAAAGTCAATTCGCCTCATTTTCATTCTGTTCCACTGCGTTCTTGATGACAGCAATTGTAGTTATTCGAGAAGGGCAGAGCGTGTCTGCTCCCTAGGAAATCAAGTGATTCTACCTCAAATATTTGAAACCGCCACTTTTTGCTCCGGGAGGATTGTGCTCTTCTCAAAGAAATTAAAGATATAACTCATCGTCGAAAACACATTGGAACAGTCAGGCAGAGCAACAAAGCAGTTCAATAATTTTCCTTTCTTCGTAATCCGTTGATTAAGAACTTGTTATTCAGAAAGTTTTTCTTGTGAAGGAAATAGACATCATATTTCTCCATAGTATTTCTTCTTGCTAATCTCATCTGTTTTAACACAAATCGTGGTGAGTAATAAGAAAAAAAGCTGTCCCAGACGTTGAATGCTCACGAAACTATGGTAGAAGTTCCGAGAGAAAGTGAAAGTTCTGTAAACAATAATGTGATCTTGCACGCTTTTGGATTGTAACAGCCGTAAAATCTTGGCATTACAGAATGAGTAAGCACGCTTCAATCGCTGCATCTCGGTGCGCTTACCATCTATATCCTGCTCTTTACAAAATTTTTGAGCTGAGGAGCATTTCAATTACTAAATCAATCTTTGACAACACTGGATATTAAATTTCTCTCATCTCCCCTGCGATGCGCATGATCCATTCATTTCGTTCAAACGTTGGAAGTAAAGCTCTTGAAATGAATCGAACACATCAATTGAGTGAGACTGTCAAAAAAGAACCTAACTATCTTTCGAGCTTATCGACTGGCCCCTATTGCTCCTTCTCTCTTATACGTATCATCCGAACTTTCACCATCTGATTCTCGCAACGATACACGCTAGGGAGATATGCTCTACTCGTAAGTCCCACGAATTCCTGTTGTATTCACATCTTCCCATTGACCATGAGCAATGAATACCCTCTACCTTCCACCACCAACACAAGCACAATCGCATGCATCAAAATTCAACGATGTGAACACTAGCCCAAGCTCAGAAGTAGTACAGAATAAGGCCCAACAACCGTTACAAACAACTAAGAACATCGCCCCGTCCTATGAAGAACGGTTAAATATAGCTAAATTAGCCACCAAGAACAAAACCACCAAACCTTTCGTTCCGCGGACTTCCAAAGACTTTGACGATGGCGGTGCATTCCCCGAAATCCACATTGCGCAGTATCCACGACAGATGGGCAATCCTCATGTACGAAAAGGTGCAATCGAACAGGTCGCAGGAACACTCAACATGTCGCGAACGCTGTTAAACGTAGAAGTAGACGAACGTGGTAAGGCCAACTACGATGCAGTTATTACGGGTGGGACGAATGCTGGTAAGAAAGTATTTACAAAACATCGGGATATTGTACCACTTTCTCGGAACGGGAAACAACCCAGAGCGGAAGATGTAGCTTTACCGAGCGAGAATGACGCGGCTCGTACTGCGGAACGGACAGGCGCGGCGTTGCAGGCGTTAATTTCTACGAAGGTGGCTGCTGCGAAGCCTACGGGAAGTGCGATTATGCAGGCTGAGACGAGTCGTGATGCAGCTACTAAGACAAAGTTTGTGAGTTATACGGCTGATCCGGACGCACCGGGTTATAATCCAGCGTGTAAGACGCGTGTAATTCAGATGGTGGATGCCCAGATTGATCCCATGATGCCGCCGAAGTTTAAGCATAAGAAAGCTCCGCGTGGACCAGCAGAAGATCCCGTGCCGGTTCTTCATAGTAAGCCTGCAAAATTGACAAAAGAAGAGAGAGATGCTTGGAAGGTACCGGCCTGTATATCCAATTGGAAGAATACGAGGGGTTATACTATTCCATTGGACAAACGTCTTGCCGCTGATGGAAGAAATTTGATCGAACATTCGATCAACCCCAATTTTGCGAATTTGGCCGAAAGTTTATATGTTGCAGAACGACAGGCACGTGAAGAGGTTAGCATGCGTGCTAAAGTGCGTGCCAAGTTGGCGGAACAGCAAACCAATCAACGGGAAGACGAATTGCGCAATCTTGCCATGCAGGCACGTATGGAAAGAAACAATAACTACCCTTCTCAAAATCGATCCAGCAATGATGACGATGCGCCAACCGAAGGACGCGACCGCGGACTTGATGGATCTTGTCACGATGCATCATCGGCCGCCGCCATAGACGAAGGAAAAGATGATAGATATTACAACGGTTCTGCTGATGCTCCCTCGCATTCCATACCTGCGAGTGAGGACGACGTAGCATTACGACAGAGAGAAATGCTTCGGAGAGAACGTAAGCGTCAACACGAACGAGAGATACGGTTGGAGAATAGTAAACATGTTCGTGCTCGTTTAGAAGATGAAAGGGACGTGTCAGAGAAGATTGCCCTAGGACAGCATACAGGAACAGGTGGAGGAGGAATAGACAATAGATTGTACAACCAAGAAGGTGGTACTGGCATGGATAGTGGTTTTGGTGCAGATGATGAATTCAATGCCTACTCCAAACCTCTTTTTGATAGTGTTTCGACAAGCATTTATAAGCCTACAAATGCAAATCATTCTGGACAATCTCGTGGCCCAGTGCAATTCGAGAAAAGTAACGATTAAATTTAAAGATAAAATGACTTTCGATGTTGCACATTCAGTTGAAAATAATATTTTGGCGCTTACCACAATATTTGGTTTCGGGTGCGAAATTGATTTTCAAATTAGTGCTAGTGTTCCGATCATCGCTCGTTTCAAGCAAATAATGGTAGTAGATCGTAGAGCTTGATGATCAGGCTATAAATAGGTGGATACTTTGTGTATGCGGTATTGGAACAAGTGTCCAAAGAAGGAAGCTGTGTTGCTGCACAGTTGCCATCAGCATATTTCCATAAAAAATCCCTAAACTAAAAAATCGGTTCAATGCTGCAAGGTATCATCCGTGCTCTATTGTTGTATTGAAAGAGAAAAATTTGCCCAAGAACTTAATTTTTCTGAATGAGTTGTTTTCAGATTATAATCATCATTTATTGGTTCAAAATTTGTACGTAAATGAAAATAAATCGTTTTTCATACCGAATCATAATCATTACGCGTTCATGAGCATTATTAAAACTAATGATTATGCATAGAATAACAAGCGCGCACACCTGCAGTAGTCATTTTAATCTAGTAAAAGGTGAAAGTTAACAGGAACTGATTTTGTGTAAACAAAAACATTCTTCCTCATGCGCCTAGCATCAAGTAAATTATTCGTTTCGTCAACATAGTATTAGTGTAGATTTGATAAAGTCACTTTGTGTGACAGAAAGCCGTAATAAATTATACCAATTCAAATTAATCTTTAAACCGGACAAATTTCGTTTGTTTGAGGATAAAGAAAATTCGAAAAAAGTTAATTTCGGTTTTCAAATATATGTTAATCTATAAATTTCATGTTGAGAAAAAGTAGATTTTCGAGTTTTGCTTTCTCCATACAAAATGGTTTTCGCTGGTTCTCGTTTATTGCATAGATAAAGACTTTGCATTGCTTGCAGATTGTTTTAGTTCTTTTGGCAGAAAGTGTTAAATGACTATGATAAATGACTATTATCGACTTTGCGTAGATACGATTATCTTTTTCCTTCCTTGCTTTCACACAAAATGATATTATTTCCACCAATATCACACGAAATCATGTTATTCTGTGTTTTAATATCACGCTAAGTGAATGTTATTTGGAGTCGAAATCACTATGAAAGATACTGACTTAGTTGAACCCCCAAGGCTTTAAACAATTTACTGTGCTCTATTCAGGTCACGCCATCAATACATAAAAAGCTAGAAATTGCCTATTTATGAAGGACGCATCTCCTCAATAGAGCAGAATAAAATAGGTTAAGATCTTGCAGATGACAGCACTGAGTCTTTTCAAAATCGTGATAGTTTCTAATAACTTCGTATTACTACATGGAAACAGGAAGTAGTATCCAAATATGAATTCATTACGTAAACAAGCACAATATGATTTCGATAGACTCATAACTTGATTGACAAAATTCATGACGTCAAGGGCGAAACGAAATGAGAAACAGGTAGAAAATAAGATTGAAGTTGAAGTACGGTTGTTAGGCAGCACTCGAGTTTACTCTCGCGGCTGCGTTGAAATGAATATTGAAAAATGTGTGAAATACATGTAATAAGCCACAAAATGTGAACTATTGGTGTGTGCAAAGGATACCTTTCGTGAAATGTGATTAAGTATTCAATTATGTCAAATACATGTACGAGCACACGATTTACTGATAAAATATAACAGAATAAAGAAGACGAATGTGAACCAGTGTTGTCTTGAATATGTAATGTTAATAAAAATATCTACAAGTAAATGTAAGATTGAATTTAGAAAGTCTGGTAAGATGTCAAACCCATGTCGAGTTCGTAGGTCTACTTATAAAAAGAGATTCAGAATCATTGATATTATATATAAGAGTAATGTGAAGATGATATCTTTAGGACACGCTATCTATCCAAGACCAATATCCGAACCTCCTTATCCATTTGTTTTTGTTCCAAACGTATCCTCCAGTCACAACTCACCGGTCATTTTCATACTTCTCATAGGCTCTTCTCATCCAGGTAAAACAAAATTCTTTCACACTTTACAAAGACCGGGACTCTTTTCATCATATATCTCATGTTACATAAACCCAAACTGAATGGAAGAATCAAACCAGTAAATGTTTTCGAAATCCCATAACACACCACCGCCCTCCTCATCCGTCGAAGGTTCATGCCGCTATCAATTCCACAAATGGTACGTTCGCCTTGCGGGGACCATCGCTGTATCCTTTGCAATCTACAGTGTTTCGATGCTGGGCGTTACAACTTCCATTCTCCCTCTACTAGCTACATCCGGGAGCTTGTATCTCTTACCAATCATCATGAAAAATGAGGAGACCTTGATTGACTTACGAAATATGGATCAAAATTTATTAGATTTAGAACAAAACATATGTGATCGTCAGATGGAAAATGAAAAATTAAGAAGAACCATTCGAAGACTGAATAAGGAAACAGCGGGGCTAGAACAAACTGAGAAGGGATTGCACATGATTACGGGTCGTGCGCATCAAAATATACAAGCTCTTCAAAACAGTGTCGATGAACAGAAGCGTCTTCTACGAAAGCTTCAAGAAGATCAACGAGGCGAGTTGATGTTCATCTTAATGTCAGAGATTGTGAAGCAGGATAAGGATGGGAACTTTAATATAGATGATTCAGAAATTGATGGAGTAATAAATGGCATTCGTGCGTCAGGCCTCTTCGATGTGAATGTGAAGCTTTTCAAGGCTGCTGTGAGTAAATATGATGGGGAAATTAAAGGTTTATTAGATATATGTAGATCAGCTCTATCACCAAAAAGCGAAGATCATAAGGTTGATGAAAAGAATCAGATCATCTGGGTAAAATGATAAAACCTCTTTTCCCGAATATTTTCTTGAGTTGACAATCTAATTCCGTCTTCCATAATATCATGAGTTTGATCCAAAACCTACGACTAAGCATAACAGTGAAGTTTTACAACAAGAAACCAACGTCACCTTGTATTCATCATATAATGTAGCATCTTCCTCAATTCGGACGAGAGTGTTCGACAGTAGAAGAGATGAAAAATTGTCAAGCTAATAGTTTCATTTATCGCCTTGATACTTATTGGAACACAAGAGCTCATTGATTCCTCCTTCGACATCCATGGAAAATTTGATTGAAATCTGAATCGTTTTCAAAGGATAATCACCTTCATAAGACGAGAATCTTCTTCAACAGGCCGTAAAATAATTTACCACATTAACCGTATGCGCATGTAAATTTCTAAACTTCAAACACGAGCCCAAAAGCCTTGTTTATAATCAGGTCCAACTTTCACTCAGCCTCACGCAAATGTTCTGACATTTCAGATATATATATATATATATATATATAGACATATATTGGTATAGCAACGAGCCATTGGAATGGGAAATTTCAAGTAATGACGTCAAAGACTTGTTCCTAGTGGAATAATCGATTGTAGAAATGATTCAATATCCTTCAAATCGTTACTTGGCACAATTCTTTTCCTCAGTTCACCTATTTTGGGGTAAGTACCCCTTCCAATTCCTTCAATACTCAATCCAGCAACCCACGTTGCACAGCGTAAAAGAAAATGATCCTTATTTCCTTGCAAATTATCTATTTCCGGTCGATGTAAAAAGGCTATAAAACTGCCGATGAAAGCATCCCCTGCCCCAGTAGTATCTACAACGTTGACACCCTTATCGATACCTACTTCAACTGTCCCAAGTGTTTCGACATTCGATCTGACACATGCAAAAAAACTTCCATGTCTTCCTCGTGTTGCGATCACTCTTTTGTCTTGAAATGATGATGTAGATTTGAAAAACTGCGTCAACTTATAGAATTTTTGATTGTCAGAATCTAATTTTTTCGGGGCTCTATCTTCATTGTCAACAATTTGTCTACGCAAAAATGAGCCGCACATTTGATGATTGGTGAAAAGAATGTCTGTTAAATTCAACAATGCATCAAAATGAGGGGCACCACGATCTTTCTCCGCATCGACAGATATCTTTATGCCTCGACGTTTCGCCTCTACCGCCAAAATTCTAGCAACCTCAGTGTGTCGACTATCAGAGTGAAAATGAATCACTCCGTCAAATATTCTGTCCATTAGTTCCACGTCGCCAAGTTTCTGAATTTCTATATCTTGAGGCTTGAGTTCACCACAACTACCTGGTGTATGAATACACGTTCTACTATTATCAGGAACCTCTGCATTATCGCTACTACCGGAAGCTACAAGAATATGCGTCATGGACGTCGTTGCTCCGTTAACGACACAAAACAAATCACTTGAAAGGTCTACCGAATCCTTCGCAAGATCATCCATCAAGATCCTACCAACCGTATCGTCGCCTATCTTCGTCAGCAGCCTCACACGTATGTCGGGCGAAAGACGAGCAATGGCACATGCCGTATTAGCTCCATTACCGCCTCCACTCTCAACGATTGGCTGATTGGGTGTGGACCTAATTTTCGCATCCTCCTGTGGATAAGCTTCAATTGGTATAGAACGATCCAGACAACATGCACCAATTACCAAAATCGTTTTGTCTGCGGAACTATCAAGTGCCGCCTCCCTCACAGACACAACAGTGGCATCTTTTTTGTGCGCGCTTGTTGTCGCAGCAGCAGTACTTCCCATTGGCATCACAACAAAAGATCCATACGTTACTTCAACCGAGAATAGGAAACACAGAACAACCGAAAGAAGACAAAAACGCATCCAAGCAGATTGAAAAGCAATAAAAAATGGAATAATTAATTATTTAACCAGAATTTGGTGTTTGTCATGCCTCTATAGCCTGCGCTTTCACTACATATCAATTTGAAATGTTAGTCGCACACGCGAACAAGATAAGATCGTACTAACTTTTGATGTCAACACGGATATCAAAAATTATGTCATGACAACAACAACAATACCCAGTCATTTTTCAGAAAACTTACAACATGTACCAACAAAGATAGTATCCTACAGCACGTAGTTTACAATGGGGTTGTGATGACGAATATCGTATGAGTGGATGGATGTGGACGTATTGTGTATTCATGTATTGTTTGTCAGAGCGTCCAATTTCCATACATGTATTCCGTTTTGCAGTTTGGAGCAATTTTTTGTTGGAGACATCTCAATTTTGCCCGCTGAGTCTACAGTCTACATTCTACACATTAAATTGAGAAGCTAATTTAGTGCTTTCAGCGAGTTACCTGATGATAGGGATGGTTGACTCTAGCCTATAATTTTTACTTTTATTACTACTTTATACTATTACACATGTGTTTAGCCCATCCCGTATCCGATGCGAACCTATGATTAATCCTGCTCCGATGCGTACGAATGGTACCAAAACGCATGTGCCATGTGCTTCC
>Ga0209092_10004181_pt1 | contig 12179 bp, 6 predicted proteins | sample FraStrMetagenome_FD_187446 | JGI IMG/M metagenome (GOLD analysis project Ga0209092, IMG submission 187446) | Marine eukaryotic phytoplankton communities from Arctic Ocean - Fram Strait ARC3M Metagenome (SPAdes) (version 2) | ecosystem: Environmental > Aquatic > Marine > Oceanic | place: Fram... | reverse complement strand
CCTGCAACTGCGCCAGCGCCGCGTCAAACTGCGGGTGACTCACGATGCTACGATCTGAAATAAAGCTCAGAGGCGCAGCCTCTGACGATGGTGGCAACGTCCAAGGCTCACCATCACGCAACGCCCCCTGCCCCTGCACGGCCTGATACTGCGTGCCGGTCGAGGGATCATAGACCACCCCAATCAACGGCGTACCATCCCGCGCCACCAACGCAATCGAAACCGCATAACCGGGGATCGATTCCGTAAATAGCAAAGTCCCATCGAGCGGATCAATACACCAGAAGGCATCTTTTTCTAAACGACTGCCATCATCTGGCTGCTCTTCAGTCAGCAGTGCGAGATCGTAGGTCGCACAGGTCGGCAGCAAGTACTTTAGGATAATCGCCTGACTCAGCTCATCCACCTCCGTCACCACCTGCGAGGCGAGACTCTCGCCGCCCTCCTTATACTGCACCGCGACCTCGCTCCCATTATGTTGCGCGATCAAGGCCCCCGCTTCCTGCGCCGCTGCGGCAGCGATGCCTGCTAGAGTCATGAGATCCGTTTCATTTAGGTGCATCACATAAGCTAGGATTCACAGTAGTCGGTGGCAAAATAAAAGACCTACGCAATGCATCACCAGAATGGGCATTTAGACCACTTCACGACGCTCCCTCACTTTGCACAACCTCGCTGTTGACTAAAAAAGCTGACAAGGTCGCCCAATCAATCCAAGGCCAAGGCAACGACCACTCCCCTCATCCGTAAGGGTCCCGAGCGCTCTCCACCTCCCCAAAAGCATCGAAGCAGCCACGCGCGTCTTGACTGCTGTCATTAAATTGAGCCGACGCTGACTCTTTAGCTGTCTCAAAAAAATAAGTTACCTCAATTCAGCTGAATAAGCTCGAAGCGCGGCTCCCTCATGCTCTCTCAGCAAGCGCATCCGAACTTCCCCGGCTTCACCTGCTCCAATCGAATAAATGAAATAAATATCACGATGAGTGCGGACTGGAAAGATTCGTGTATTCATACCCTTGTAGAAGCCATCATCCATATGGCTGGCGATGCGCAAGCTGACATTCAAGCTTTCTGGAGCAAACCCATGGATATGACTTTTAAAGGGAGCCAGTTCCAGGCGTTCGTGCGTTCCCGCATCAAGCAGTAGAATCAGTGGGTGGGCTGATAGGTTCACGAACATGCACGCCCCACCAGAAAGCTGTTCAATACTATCTTCAACCGCGAAGACCCCATAGCCCGAAGCCTTCGGATAAAACACATACAATGGATTCTCTAGGTGCATGGCCACGGGCACTTCCAGCGTTGCAGTTAAAGCACTTGTCTGGTCAGGCAATGCGCTACCTTGCTTGATAAAGCGCATCACTGGACTGCCTTGATACACGACTGACTTCGAGCGACGATGACTAGGAATGTCCAAATCAATCACAGCGCCATCGGTCAGTAATGCTAAGTCATCAACCGGATCCTCAAGGCTAATGGTTCGAAACGTGCTGTGCACGAGTGTCTCCTGCGCTAAGCCATTTAAGACTCCAAAGGTATTCACAAAAATGAGAATACAGACGATATAGATGATTCGTTTCATAAGCATAGAGCGCATTTCAAAGGGTTACACTTCATCTGGATTCAGCCAACGAAAAGACACTTGTTTAAAACCACGATTATAGTCTGATGGGTCCACGAAATCAGTTCCTCGCTGGTAGATGGCTTCACACCAGACACGGATAACATCACCGGAAGGATTGGTGGATTCTCCATAGGCGCGTATGCGGAATGTATCCGAGCGTGCGGATATTGCAGGCCCGATCGCTTGTAATATATCTGCCTGAGTCAATGAAATCGGTGCCGTCGCGCTAGAGTTCAGCGTAAACTGGGAATCCGGATAGTCACTATCGTTGGCATTGTAGACCGCAGTGCTGAATTCAGTATCATTTGAGTAGCGGGTAGAATTGATCGGAGTGCGGTCGATCGCAGCCTGCAAAGTCCCCGCTTCCTCGAAACCAGCTTGACCTGGAGTTCGATTGACAAAATCCGCCAAACTCAGCGCAGGGATTGGAGTCGCAGCACTCCCTCGTGCAGCAGCACGAGCGATAATCTCTACAACAATCGACTCCGCAAGTGCCTCAAGCTCCTCATCCGTCAATCTCAAGAATCCCGCCCAAGCCGCCGAAGCATTCAATCCAGTATCGCTCGTCACTGCTGGACCAGCGGGCATTGAATGCCTGAGAAAAGCCGCACCCGGCACCTCAGCATCCTGTCCATAAGCAACTTGGTTCGCATCATAATACTGAATGGCGACCTGACGATAGCCCGCCAGGAATGCCGCCCAGGCATCGACCGATATTGAATTAACATTGAAGGCACCTTTAACTGACAGGTGACCTGCTGCCTGCATCGGATCCAGCAGTGCCACACGTGCCTCGGCCAGACTTGACTCACCTTGCAAAAAGGACATGCGTGAATTACCGAGCGTTGAACGGCCCTCCATAAAGCCGTCAATCACAGCTGGAATATCGCTTAAAAAAGGATCCATGGCACTCGCTGGGCTGACCGCCGAATAACTGCCATCAGTGGGTCGCGGCGCGATTGAGGAGAAGAAATAAGAGTCCCAGATCGCCTCGTTGAGTAGATAATTCTGGTCATACCAAACAAATTCCTGCCCACCCACATTGGTATTATCATAGACACTTTCGCTGGTCAGTGCAGCATCCGATAGATAGGGCGAACGAAACGAATGCCCCACGGACAGCGCGGGATAATAGGGCGAAGGGTTCAGCGATGCGTGTTGCAATTGCCCGATCGACTGTAAAGGAGCGCTGGGGATTTCTAAAACCACGCTATGCTTCTCGCCGAAACGACCATTATTACTCCCCCAGGTAGCTTTATCGCTGTCGAACAAATCCTGCATGGGAATACCACCTGATGCCGACGAAACCCGAAATCCCGCAGTATGCATCAGATCGCCCAAACCAGCAGCTTCACGCCGAAGCATTCCAGTATGGGAAAAAGAGGCCGCCAATGGATTTGACATTATGAAATTCGGAAAAGTTCTTTGCTGAGCAGTGGAGCTATTGGCCTGCCCCAGAATTTCATTATAATCCACAGGCTTGATAAAATGATCGACCACCAGATGCGCGACCGGCGAAGTCTCATAACTGTCTGCATAATCAATCAAACTGGTGTAGTCGGACTCGGCTTCCTGCTGCAACTGCGGCAAGGTTTGCAGTAATCTCCCATCACCTGCCATCGCGCCAGTCGCATGCATATAACTGCCCGCGACATTAAAATGCCCTGCAGCCGCATCATAGATCTCGTAAGCCATACTCACCCAGTTATCCATCACAATCTGTAGCATGATGTCGTCAGTAGCAGACACTCCCTGCAGCAATTGCTGACGCTCAGTCAGGAGGTCGCCATCATGATCAACATAAAGCGCAACATCGGGCAAACCAAGATAGATGCCATGACTCGGCAGATAGTCACCACCAAACTCTTCCAGATCGACCTCACGCGTATTGAATGCGGCAACACTTGCAGCAGTAAACAGCTTGACCTCTCCAGGTGCGTATTGCGTCTCCACAAGGTTATAAGCGAGTTCCTTACCCCGTTTCCCAAAAACCTTTGGCGCGTTATCCGAAGGATCAACGAACAGGGCAGAGTTTTCCAATTGTTGACCCACGGAATCAGCCAAGGAACGATAGACATTCCCCTTAAACTTATCATTGGAAGCTCCGGGATCGCCCGTCCGAAAAGGACGATCAGCAGCCCATTCATTGCCGTCATCCCGGCGGGCTATAATTTCAAACCGATCCAGTTCCTGCAGAAAGCGCATGGGCGGCGCGCTCACACTCACATTGTAAGGATTGTGCATCGCGATAAAGGGCTGCACGACAACATCTAGATCATACCCTGAACCATTCGGAATGGAAACCGTTGAATAGATCACAGTAAAACGCGAAAGATAGGGCAAATAAGCCCCCTGGGTTGCACGCACCGCAGGAAGAGACGTGAGCGACCTCCCCTCCTCAAACTCATTGACTTTAACACGCTCATAGCTGCGGTTACTATCCGTTGACTGCTTAGCCCCTACATTACGCCAAGCGTGCATGCCAAGCGACTGGATCCATGCCTCCTGCTCACTGCCAGCCAAGCCAGCATTGAGAAACCAAGATTTACCCGGACCATAGGTATGGAGCCATGATCGCGGTAAGACCGGAGCCGCCGACGCACTGGATGCGACGCCTTTATATAAGCGGTAGTAGTCCCTCAGCAGGTCAACCGTCGGTCCGTAGATAACACCATCCCCGACTCCTGCCAGGGGTTCTACAAAAATCAATGGCAGGGTCGCTTTAGAACCGGGTGCCCCAGAGTAAATCAGTCCACGACCATCTAACGACTTCATGAAATTGCTATTAGAGTCATCAAAATCATTCGCCGTTTGCTCAAATAATAGCGATAAATCCGTTTTCAATCCACCCTCTTTTACATTCGTCTGAATCCCCTGCGAATAAGCACTGAAATCATGGAAATGGCTCTTCAACAGTTCCGACTTTGGCATTTCAGCGGATGTGAAATCCAACAATTCCAGCTGCGGTAGAGAACTCACGCGACTTAAGTCGAGCGCCAGTTTAGGCGTTGAAATTAGGTCAATATCACCAAACCCACTAACGGCAGCGATACCAGTCCCCTGCATCGACTGCCCGGATAATGCATTGCGCTGTAAATCGGTAAGCCCCTCTGCCGAATTATTCAGATCAAAGGCATATGGATCCAAGAGATCCACTCGCGCCTTCACCCCCTCATCGCCGACCCACCATGCATAGCGCCCGCCCGAATTGATCGGTTTGAGTGCAGCCACAACCGCAGGCATTCTCGATGGATCACTGGGGTTGGGCGCGACACTACCACTTCCAACCAGTAACGCGTAGTCGGAGTTGGTGGCCAAATACTGACTACCGTCATAGGTGATCGGCATGACTGCGTTAATGAAATCCGCGTTACTGGTGTCGGCCGTTTCTAAACTGGACACTAACCAGCGAACAAAGCTGCCGTCTGCAACACCATCATTATCCTGATCCGATGCGTCCCACACAGCCACCAGATGCTCGGTCCCCGCCGGTGGATTCGCCCTTAAGCCGCCTGTCGCCGTCACTCTCTGATCGGGCCCAGCCGCCTGCTGCAATTCGCCAACCGCTTCGTATAGCCCCACCAGCGCGTTCTGGCGTGCCAGCAGATATTGCTGCTGCTGGCTTGAATTCATGATCTCAACGCGAAGCAGTGCACTCATCGAGAGCAATAACAGCAGCACAAAAGCCATCAGACTGAGCGCCATGACGAGCGCAAATCCCTGCGAACTTCGAGCAGTTCTAGAGACGATCATGACCTCCCGCTGATTCTGACGCTTCATCTTATAGATTATTGATTTATTCATCACTCTAGAGCAATCGCCCCTTTGCTCAGGCTACGCCATTTCATACTGAAAACAAGATTCCAGTATGAAATGGTGAATCATACATGTTTAGTGCTTCAACACAGGGACACCCTTCCAGCCACCAGTCTCTTCAAACCAGTCGTGCAAGGCCTGGTTCATCTCGGCTTTAACTGAAGCAAATTCCGGGTTATTGGCGAGATCCACGACTTCGCCGGGATCATTCTTTAGATGATAGAGAATCTCGATTGGTTTTTCGCGGTAGAGAGGTTCGTCATTCTGCGAATAAACCATATATTTAAATCCTTTACCACGCACCATGAAGTGCCCAGCCATCTCGGCAAGTATTTCGCGCTCTGCTTTCGGGTTTTTACTGATGCGCGCGCTGAAAGTGTAGGGATTGGCCTCGGTGGCTGCTTTCTCTCCAGTCATATACGGAACTAAGCTTTTTCCTGCGATTCCATCAAGTTGATCACGCTGCAGCAGATCAAAAATAGTCGGAAAAACATCCAACGTGCTACTAGGAGTGCGATTCACTTGCGACTTCAACCTGCTTGGGTAGCGCACAATCAGAGGGATCGCGGCAACCTCCTCATAGAACGCCACAGTTTCTTTCCACGCCATCCCGTGTCCCCCAGCCATATCGCCGTGGTCAGCAAGAAAAACGATGATCGTATTGTCCATCTGCCCACTTTCTTCCAAAGCATGGAGAACACGTCCGACTTGATCATCTAGAAATTTAACGTTGCCGTAATAGATACGCATGAATTCACGCATACCGATCTCTTTGCCATCAGGTCCGCGCATTTCAGTCACTACGCGACGAGCCCAATTAGTTTTAAAGCGATCGTGTAACTGGTTCACATTCTCGGGCATTTCGAGCTCATCTGGAGGAAACTGGTCGTAATAAGGAGCGGGGACAAGGTAAGGATCATGCGGCACATTAAAGGCCACGTTAATCATAAAAGGCGTCCCTTCAGCGGTGTGCTTTTTGATCGTCTCGATCGCGCGATCAGCGACCTGAAAATCGTAACAGTCTTCGTGCTCAAGTTCTAAGCGCCCCATTCCGATCGCCATTTTCGCGAAGGAACTGCCGCCCCACTTTTCCTGCAGTCCATTGTGCTCAATCGCTACATCCATATCGTCGGTGATTTCGATCGGAAAGATCAACCCATACCAATCGCTAAATCGGCCTTCACCCCGCTCCTTATAATCCTCAAACTTATCCGCCATCGAATCATAAAACTCAGGGAAGTAGCGGAATTGATCAGGATACCAAGGCATGGTCTGCCCTTTCTTCTCGGGCTCCAAATGCCATTTCCCATAGTGGTGCGTGGCATAACCATCCGCATTCAGCACCCTTGGGTAAGTGTTCTCGTCCACATTCATACCGCGCTGTTTCCAACCAGTGTTCTGCACCACCCCATGTTGATGGGGATAGACACTCGTCACCAGTGACATACGCGTCGGAGCACAATACGGGGTCGGACACGTCGCCTCCGTGAAGCGAACGCCTTCATCAGCAAGGCGGTCGATGTTTGGAGTCGACACCGGACCGCCATAGCAACTCAAGACATCACGCTGGAGTTGGTCAGGAAAGATCAACAGCACATTTGGCTGTTGGGTGGCCATCAAGCCTATCGCAGCAAGCTGAAACGAGATGATGGCTGTAACACATTGTATTATATACTTACACATATTCTTATAATCCTTGTTCTTATTTCGAGCGCTCACTCCACGGGTCTTCTGGAAACTGATCGATGAATTCAAAATCACTTTCGACTAAGACCCGCTGAAGTTTCGCGTGATATTGCTCAACCAATTCCCGATAATCTGAATCTTCAAACAGGTTGTTTTCCTCAAGCGGATCATTCTTCAAATCAATGAAGCGCGGAGGACTGTATTTTTTGTTATGATCCTTATCATTGAAGCGCGGACAGAGATATTTGAAGTGCCCATCCTCAAGGCCCATCACCCAGTAGAAGTCACTCATGTTCTTGACTGAATGATCAGGATTGCGAGTGGTGTTCATGAATTTCTCAAGTAAATGATAATCACGCCACTCAACGGATTCATTTTCAAGCAGCGGCCGAATCGACATCCCATCGACTGCCCGCTCAAGTTCGATACCCGCATAATCCATAAAGGTCGGCATCACGTCTGTTAGCATGACAGGCGCATCAATGACCTGCCCAGCGCTGATTTGGTTAGGGTAACGAACCAAAAAGGGGACGTGGTAAAGACGATTGTATAGGTTGTTGTTTATCTTACCAACATTGCGATGCATACCTACCATATCTCCATGATCAGATGTAAAAACAACCAACGTGTTGTCGGCGATGCCCAAAGTATCCAACTGATTGAGAACACGGCCGATCATCTCATCCATCATATAAACTTGAGCATGATAGATGGCCATATACTCCTGAATTCCTCTGTCATCGACCAATTGGCCAACTCGCCATGAAAGACTGCTTTTTTGCTGCTGAGGATCACCATTACCAATGATCTGCATCTTATCCATCAATGGTTTGGCAATCTCGGAATAATAAGGCTCTGGGACATTCCACGGGTCGTGCGGTGGACTCAGCGAGAGAGTCGCCATCCAAGGCCCCTCTTTGTTTTTCTCAATAAAGTCCATAACGCTTTCGATGACACCAGTCTCCATCAGCATCTCTGCCGGAATGAGAGTTTCCCCCACAACGGCCCAGGTTGGCATCTTGCCATTATCAAACGCCTTCTGCCAACTGGGTGTCTGACGAATCGGCAAATCCAACTTACCCATGGTATAGCCACCTGCTCCAGTTCGCGTTTTCCGATCCCAAGGATATTGCGCCTTTACAGCCTTCTTGTGAAGCCGATCCCAGAGAGGTGCATACTTCTCACTAAAGTCTTCGTCTGCTGTGAACGCGGTCCCCCAGTCTGCTTTTTCACCGGCATGCCACTTGCCGCGATGCCCGACAGCATACCCCGCTTCGCTCAAATACTGCTCAGTCATTTTAAAGCCATCCAGCGGCTTGATGCCCTCCATCCCAATGGACGGATTAATGTTATCGTAAAGGCGATGATTGTGCACGTATAAGCCAGAGACGATGGTCCCCCGCGTAGGCGAGCAAGAGGGCAAAGTCGTAAAGGTATTTTGAAACATCGCCCCTTCCTTCGCGAGCCGATCCAGATTCACCGTTTCAATGAATTGGTTGCCCTCACAACTGAGCATTCCAAATATCTGCTGATCTGTCCAAATTAACAGAATATTTGGCTCCGCTTCGGGTGCGGTTGAACCCTTCAGTTCCTGCCCCGAAAAAAGCACTAATGCCAATGCCATCATACAACTGAAAGCAGCTAATTTGCGACGACTACGATCTCTGTTCATACTGTACTCCATCATTATATTAACACCTCCAAAAGTCTGACACTCAAAATTAAGCGAAGATATGAGCAAACACCTCGGCCTCAGCAAAGTCAACAATCAACTGACATAATAACGGACACATGATCCAAGATTATACCACAGCAGGCCAAAATACACACAGTAGCCCATCTAAATTACTACCATACACACTCACCGCATCGACCATATTTAGCATTAATTGTTTTATATCTTGCCACACGGCAATATTTAGGAACACTTGTTAACTTTAATTCTAATCCAAGGAGACCAGTATTATGACAATTAATCCATCAGCATACCAACTAAAGCGCTACGAAGGAAACCCGATCCTTTCTCCAAAAGAAGGATCCACATGGGAAAGCCAAGTCACCACCAATCCTGCAGCTTGGTATGACGAAGCCACAGGTCAGGTGCAACTCGTCTACCGGGCTGCTGGTGACGACGCGGAACACCGCGTGCACCTCGGGCTCGCAGTCAGCAAAGACGGCTACAACTTTGAGCGCGTATCCGACGAACCGGTTCTGACACCACTCATCGACAGCATCGACAACGGTTGCGTTGAAGATCCACGCATTGTAAAAATTGGTGACTGGTATTACATTACCTCAGCAACTCGTCCTTTTCCTCCTGGTAAATACTGGGAAAACGAAAACCACCATGCGGACAAAAACAGCCACTTTCCGGAAGAATTTCCAATCGCCATGCGCGAAAACTTCACTTCCACACATCTGTTCCTCACTCAAGACCTAGCAGACAAGAATTGGCTGCGTGCTGGTCGACTCACTAATCCGAAACTGGACGATCGCGATGTGGTTATCTTCCCCGAAAAAATCGGCGGAAAATGGTTTACGATGCACCGCCCCATGCAATGGCATGGCGAAGGCTATCCGAATAAATTCCCCGGCATCTGGATCGCCGAATGTGAAGACCTACTCGAATGGAAGGACATGAAGCTCCTCGCCAAGGGCCAATACCCATGGGAAGAAAAAATCGGCGCGAACAATCCACCGCTCAGAACCGATCACGGCTGGTTGATAATCTACCACGGTGTCGGCGCAGACAAACAATACCGCCTAGGTGCATTACTAGTGGATCTTGATGACCCAACCAAGGTCACACACCGCACACCGAATCCAATTTACGAGCCAGTCGCCGACTATGAAACTAAAGGCATCTACAAAGGTGTTTGTTTTCCTTGCGGCCACGTCGTCATCAATGGCACTTACTTCCTATATTACGGCGGCGGCGACGTGCATTGCGCAGTCTGCACCACACCACTCCAGGATTTAATCGACCACTTGCTCGAAAATCCGGTCGTATAACGACCACGTCCGAAGGCAACTTAATCCTGACTCCCTTTCCAAAGCACTCGCAGAGGAACGGGAGTCTTTTTTTTCATTTTCGAGTCCCACCCAAAAGCTCGCCTGAGCATACCCGCCAGAATCCTTGAAACGTGCCGAAACATGACAACGGCAGCGCTACAAAAACCGCATCGGTGGCACTAGAAAAAATAACAAGCTCTATCAACTCAACTAGTCAAACAACGCGTAAAATGCGCAGACTCAGCATGAACTATTTCATTTTCAAACCAATCTATCAGGAGCGCGTCTGGGGCGGCACAGGCTTCGCCACGCACCTCAAACGTGAACTGCCGGAAGGCAAAGTCATCGGCGAAAGCTGGGAAATCGTCGACCGCCCCGAGGCTCAGTCCACGACCGTCGAGGGCAAGACGATTCGCGAGCTCATTGCCGCCAACCCCGAAGGCATCATGGGCGAAGGCTGGCCTTCCGATAAACCATTCCCCATTTTGGTAAAATGGCTAGATTGCCAGGAAAAGCTCAGCCTTCAAGTGCATCCGCCGGCATCGGTCGCACCAGAACTCAACGGCGAGCCAAAGACAGAGAGCTGGTATATCGCCCATGCAGAGCCACATGCCACCCTCATGGCAGGCCTACGCGAAGGCGTTAATAAAAGCGCATTCCAAATGGGCTTACACAGCAACCACCTCGAACCACTGGTGCACACCATGAATGTCACCGCAGGTGAGTCGATTTTCATCCCGAGCGGTCGTCTCCACGCCATCGGAGGCGGCAACCTGATTCTTGAAATTCAACAAAACTCCGACACCACTTACCGAGTCTATGACTGGGGGCGCGTCGGTCTCGACGGCAACCCTCGTCAGTTGCATATCGAGGAGTCACTCAAGAGCACTGACTTTAACGACTTTGAACCCGACACACTGAAGCAAACCGGCGGCAACCAACTGCTGGCCGAGAGCGATGTCTTCAGACTCAGCAAGATCTGCCTAAAGGCAGGTGAGTCACTACAATTTGAATCGGGCGCACCGCGCATCCTCAGCGTCGTCAGCGGCGACCTAACAGAGGCAGACGGATCCACCGTGCCGACGAGTGCGAATGCCCTCCTACCTGCGGCTCAATCATTCGCGTTTACCGCATCGACCGACACCGAACTTCTGCTCACCGAAGATTTCGCCTAGTCGGACATACGGATCGGGCGTGTATCTTCACACTCTCATACCTACTGTCAGTTACTACGGACGGCTGGTTGGAGTCTCTCGCAGATTGACGAGGCGGGCTTTCGCATTCAGCGCCACCTCTGGATACTTCTGGATCAGGTTATGTTGTTCTTCCGGATCTTGCTCGATGTTGTAAAGCGCTTCCTCCACTTTTCCTCTTTTCATCGGATTGCCACCCGCTGCCGGAATCCCCTCGATGTATTTCCACTGATCATGGCGGAAGGCATGCACTCCGTTAGCATCACGATTGACCAAGTGCGAGCGCAGTGTCTGAGCTGAAGGGTCCTGCAAAACACTCCAGAAACTAAAGCTATCTGGTGCGGCTTCATCGGCAGGTGGCACTTCGCCATTAACAATATCAGCAAAAGTAGCGAAGAGGTCGACCGTAGAGACCAACGCATTTGTGGTTTGGCACCCCTTGATCTTTTTTGGCCATTTAACAATGAAAGGCACCTTCAATCCACCATCATAAATGGTTGCTTTATCGCCCCGTATCGGACCATTAAAATTAAAGCCCATATCGTAAGCGATGTGCTGAGGCGTGCCCGGTCGTTTAAGAATGTCACCACCATTATCTGAGGTAAAGATGAACAGCGTATTCTCGGTCAGGCCACGCGCCTCCAATGCCTCGATCAGTCGCCCCGCAACACGATCAACATCCTGAATGAAGTCGCCGTAGAGGCCTGAGCCGCTCTTCCCCTTCATATGCTTGGATGGAACGATGGGATTGTGCACAGCGACTGCGCCGAAGTAGAGAAAGAATGGCTGGTCCGACTCTTGGTCGATCCAGTCGATCGCACGGTCCAACGTCACATCCATCACTTCAG
>Ga0209092_10004180_pt1 | contig 12181 bp, 6 predicted proteins | sample FraStrMetagenome_FD_187446 | JGI IMG/M metagenome (GOLD analysis project Ga0209092, IMG submission 187446) | Marine eukaryotic phytoplankton communities from Arctic Ocean - Fram Strait ARC3M Metagenome (SPAdes) (version 2) | ecosystem: Environmental > Aquatic > Marine > Oceanic | place: Fram... | reverse complement strand
GCGTGCATATTTATGTTGTATAACATCTAACAACGTATTTTTTGCACTATACAGTTGGTTTTCAGTTATAGAAAATATCTTGAGTTTCTTGTCTTGCTACGTCATGTTTAGTACGTCTATACAAACCTTAAACTAAATTGACTAACAACTTGAATTCTGTAAAAACCAATCAATACTGTTTTGCGATACGTAGGGACTTGATTTTAGGAATAAATTGATCCTTCAGAAAGTCCGTACGGTACTAGTAAAGAAGAAAATGAAAGAAAACAACGATTTACATTTTTTCTTTTTTCATTCATGAACAAATACTTAATTAAATAAAAACACTTAGTAAACAATTACATGCGTTAAAGATTAATTCCACGGCAAAAATCCATATTATCAAGTTTCCGATGATTCTTGGTACCCTATACCTTTTCTGAATTAGAGTTCATCGACATCAAAACAATAACAGCCTTTTTGAACAGTGAACAAGCAGGACTTGCTTCAAACAATTTAGGATATTTTACATGCTCTTAGGAGCTGACATTTAATTGCAATGCAGCCGTTTTTTACTGATGACTTCAAAGATAAATACGAAAAAGAGAAGCAAACTGGAAGACTTGGTTCGATTTCAAATAATCAAAATGGGTTAGATACTTCCAAAACGACTACGAATTTGAATGGATTTTCTTTACTGACTCCTCCTGATCCCGCCAACGAACCATCATACTATCGTCCTTATCAGTTCTCCGCCCGCTCAATTTCTGCTTCTAAGCTCGATCACGCGAAACTCACAAGGCACGAGAGACCCAATTATTATGATGAACATTATCTATCTCAGATACCTGATAAAATGCCGAATGTTGCACAGAGATATCCATCTCCCATAAATTCCTCAGTCGATTCTGACGCTCCAAGCGGAAATGAAGTGCATCCAAGAATACAGAAAGTAAGCAACGCACCATATTTGCAGGCACATCAGTTGCTCCAAGTTGAGAAAAGCAGAGCTGATTTTGTATCGAGGCAGAAAGCGAAATCTTTGTATGGTATGGGATTTGAGAATTTATTGCAGAATCATACGAATCCATCTTCTGAGTTTTCCCAATCAGAAAGAATGAAAATTGCATGTACATTACGCCCAGATGCTAATGATGACGAACGACAGGCAAATAATCGCAGAGATCATACAAATCGAGTTCCGATACCAGGCTGGCCAAAAAGGCCACTTTCAGCCTACGACATTTTCTTAAGGGCAGAAAAAGAGAAATTGATAAACAATAGAACCTCAAGATTATTTCCTTCGACCATTGCTATGCAAGAAAGTCTACTCCAAGAAAAAATTGGTTTACTTGCATCTCGTGAACATGAAAAAATCATCGCTCGAGCGTGGGAAAGCTTGCCAGAAACGCTGAAATCGCCCTACATGGAGCTTTCGGGTTCGTATTATATGCAGTATAGAAGAGATCTAGAAGCATTTATCATGTCTCAAGGTGCAAATAATAACAGAACTTCAGTCAGTGCTGGAGCAGTACAAAATCACGCTTGGCTTAAGCCTTCTAATAATTTACTCTCGAACGCAATTCCTGCTTCTAGACACGATATCACGAGTCGCATAATGCATGAAAGAGCCAAACATTATAATGCGCATCATAAATTGGAGTTACCCGATGTTTTCCCAAAGGTCGCTCAGAGATCCCCATTTTCCATAAATCCCTTACATGATTTCGGCACGCAAATTGGAAATCAATTACCTCGAAGAATACAGCAAGTAAACAATGCACCATCTTTACAGACTCATCCCGTGTACCAAGTTGCAAACACGTCTGACCCCGTTTCAACACAAAAACGAAAATCACAGTCTCTTGTAGATCTTGGAAATACATTACTGCAGAAATCAAACAAATCTCTTGAATTTTCAGAACCTTTTATGTCTTCTCAATCATCCCAATCGTTCCAATGTAAAAAAATAAAGGCTTTCAGTACGTTACGCCCAGAGACTGATGATGATAAATCTCAGGCAAATATTCGTAGAGGTCGTCCAAAGCGAGATCCACGACTAGGCTGGCCGAAAAGGCCACTCTCTGCCTACAATATTTTCTTTAAGGAAGAAAGAGAAAAATTGCTTGAAAGCGCCGCAAAATTATCACTTTCAGCTAGTGGTAAAGAAGATAGCCCCTTCCAGCGTAAGCGAGGGTTAGTTTCATTCAGTGAGATGGGCAAAACTATAGGATCTAAGTGGAAAACCTTGTCAGATACTCAAAAAGTACCCTACAAAGAGCTTGCAGATTCCTATCTGATACAATATAGAAAACAAATAGAAATTTATCAAGATAAAAATGATTTCAATATCGAGAGTGGTGCAAATTTTACTTTGGACCAAAAAACGACCAAGAGAGAGGATGTAGGAAGTAAAGAAAAGAAACGTAGAGGGCGTCCCAAACGAGATCCAAGGGAGGGTTGGCCAAAACGCCCTTTATCCGCTTATAACATTTTCTTTAAACAAGAAAGGAAAAGGTTATTAGAATCCGACCCTGCTTATCAATCATTGTTCAAAATTAAGGTAGTTCAAGAAAAAAATCTACAAAACAAAACTCACTCACAAGGGCCGAAATCAAACAAAGAGCTAGTCAGGACGATCGCCTCCAATTGGAAGATCCTGAAACAACAGGATCGAGAATATTATGAGAAGAAGGCAGAAGGAAATTTAATAGAGTATAGGAAGGAAATGGAAAGATTTCAGAAGGGACGACAACAGAATGAAAAATAAGTGTTTATCTGTATTGTTGATAAGTGCGAAGCAAATTCAAGTCGCCTTTTGCTTGCAATGATCGTGATGTCAATTATTCCGCACTCTTTTGAATTTTTTGTCCCTAGTGAAATTTGTCGGTTACTAAGATTTAAAAAAAATTAAAACAACCCTATTATGTACTTCTTTCTGCAGAGGTATTTTTAAAATGTGAATTAGTCGCATGAAATGGAGTATCTATTGTCATCCTTAATTACCCATTAACTTAAAGACATAGAAAAAGTATCCATTGGAAAAATAATTAATTTATGTTAATGGTGCAATTAAAGTGAGTACACAAACCTATAAAAATTATATGAATAAAAAATGATTTCGCTTGCTCATCGCTGGGCAATGTAAACAAGATTATTAAGTTTAATTATCTCATTTAACTATAATAATAGATCACTCGATCTTATGATATTGGTGGGAGTTTGGGTAAGATGGTCGCTGACAAGTTAGTACAACAGCAACCTCAACGAAAATCATGATAAATGTGCTGCCTCGCTGAAATATCCAACCAAGTTTAACCTACGGTGAAATAAATAATATTTTTTTCTTTTCATCTTTTGCAATGATTTGGAAAGTTATTGAATAGAGAGGCACCGTACGCGCATTTAATTATGAGATCCAAAATATGCAGTCATAGCTTGCCGAGATAAAGTATTGGGCTTTCACAGAGAGTATTGTTGATACTTATTATTAAATGATCAACCATCATGAAAGGTTCTGCAAACAAAAATATTCTTCGGAGAGTGGAACTGATGCCAGCTTTGGGTTAACCGAATACAAAAGGTTTTAGTGTTCTCACATCATATCTTTTTAATTAGGGTTTTTAGTTCAATACCTCAACGAATTTAACTTTAGTTTCTTGATTGAATTTGGGTTCTCGTTTTGATTTTTTTCTCTAAGCAATTCATATCTTTTAGCATTCAATTGAAAGAAATACCTATAGGATTTGAATAACCAAAGCAAAAGCAAACTGTCTAAAGATCACAAATTTGGAGATTAGATGTTCTGTATGCTTTGGGGAGTATTTACAATCGCAAATTATAAATACAAATGCGAATTAGCAAAAGAGATTGTAAAAGACCAATTGCATTTACATCATAATGCAAAAAATTAACTTCTGATCATATACGTTGAATTAAATTTGGATATTATGAAATATGATGATTTAAGATGCTAGAAGATAAATTAAACTTACAATTTTAGAACTATCGTTTTAACTAGAGTTTTAATAAATTAAAATATCTATCCCCACTCAGACGATTATTCAATAATACTTGCTACTTGCGGTGATTAATGGAGAGCAAAACAAATGAAATGATACAAATTTGTTTGAAAAGAGCTTTTTCGGACCTTTGCAAGATTCTCTGAAACAAAAATTTATTCTTTAATTTTACGGCTCTTTTTCTTTATACCACAAAACTTCTTCATATGTTCGTCGTTTCAAGATTCCCAGATCTATATTGTTTTTCTCAAGAAAATCAGGGCATGTCAAAGGTTGATCGGCTGATTTCTAGAAGTGGTTGAAATTGGAGTGAGAATTGTATCAAAAATATTTCCGAAATGGACTTCATCTTACCTCAATTTCTCTCCGCCTTACACTTTTCAGAAAGTCGTGCTCTAACGCTTCTTCCGCAGTACAACGCTTCTTTGGGTTAAATTGTAGCATCTTTTTCAATAGATCAATGGCTTCAGGATCAGCAGCAGGGTACATGCTTTTGAAAGATTTACTATTTGTATTTTTTATACTTTTGAAGAAAATCTTGGCCTGAAAATTTTATGTTTCAAGTAATCAATAAGATCACTATCATTACAGGGAATTTACAAAACAAATCACGTGGACGTACCTGACCTATGGACTGGACATCTTCTTCCTCAGGAGTCCCTATAACGTCAAAAATAACACTGAGTTGATCTAATCTTTCATCATCCTTGACATTCCCAGTATCCCCCGATAATGGATAGCAGGACCCTCCAGGAAATAATGGCACTCTATCCTGATATCCTGGGACACTTCCAGCTTGCATGCTAAGCAATTCTGCGAGAATACACCCAAGACTCCAAATATCAACAGCCGCTGTGTATGGTTGAATGAGAATTAGTTCCGGTGCACGATACCATCGTGTCACTACATGTTTTGTTAATTGTCGTCGTAAACCTAGCTTTTCGTTCGAAATTCCGGCATTGTCTTTGCTCAGTTTTGATTCTTGATTTTTTTCTGACTGTGAATCATTTTTATCATTCGATTCTTCAGAAGACAACATGGGTAATGGCGTATCATTAACAATCCGAGCAAGACCAAAGTCACATATCTTTTTGTCGCGCACATCATAGTAGTTATTTTAATTCAAAAATGTGAAAATGTATCTATTTACGAAAGAAGTATGGATATTGGCAGCAATGACCTTACCTTAAGTGTGCAGTCTTCGTTGAGTAATATGTTAGCAGGTTTCTATTGATGAATAAGCGAAAAAAAATCGTTTGGCATAAATTCAGATGATCCAAGCAATATGAAAATGGACACAAAAAATCTTACCAAATCACGATGAATTACTGACGATGAATGTATGTATTTTAGACCTGAAAGTAGCTGGTACAAAAAAGTCTAACAATGAAGGAATGGCTTATGAGTTAGTCTTGAATTTTAGTAAATCGTAAATCAATGTAAGCACAGCGAACTTACTTTAATATGCTCCGTAGTTAAATATTGCGGAGACATGATAAGTTTGTACAGATCTGTGTCAACATCTGTTTCATTTAATAGAACGACAGATGTAATTTCAAAATAAAGATTAGCAAAGTCAAAAAAATATTCAGCACGTTGTTGGGACTCTACGCCTTACATTCAAATACAAGATATAAATCATTGAATGATTCGAAGTCTGCAGGTGGTACCACATCTAAAAGTTGAATTATGCATGAATGCCCTCGCAATCTCCGTAAAATGTGTATTTCTCTATAAATACGGACTGCATCTACCTCTTGATCAAACGCCGAAGTGATTCGTTTTATTGCTACATCTTTATCTGGATGTTTGCTATCATCATGCGAATCATATTGTAGCGACTGATAATGAGTGGAAGAATCTTCATTTGAAATTACCTTTGCTTGTGCCACCTCTCCGTAGGAACCTCTTCCTAGAATTCGCAATAAACGATACTTATCACCTGTTGCCCATTCTGAGAAATCTTCATTATGGTATTGATTGTGAATCAAATTATCCGAATCAGCAGTAAATCTTCGATTATGACCAGATGCACTTGGATCTGCAGAAGATGTTGGTGAAGTTTCTCCAATAGGGAATGTGGAATGCTGTGAGTGGGATGATGCGAGAGGAGTAACACTTTCATGAAAAGATTCATTTCTCTCTCGACTGGACGATTCTATATGTGATGCTAAGTAATCGGAATTCGGTGTACAAGGCGGTGCAGGCGGGACTCGGGGCGACGGAAAAGTTGAAGGGCATATAAACGCATTGGAAGAAAACGACGAGGATGAAGAAGTAGGTGATATTGAGGTAGATGGTATAAGTGCTCTTGAGGCAGGCATATTTTCTAGATATTTGCTGTGTTCATTGCTGGTGTCAGCAGCATCGAGACTGAATTTTTTAACTTTATCCTCGCTTCCTACAGTGGAAATTTTGTCAGTGTTATGCTTCGTAGTTTCGCCTTCATTTACACAAGAAGAATATTGTGGTTTCACGGTTGTATTATTAACATCGATGCCTCTCCTCTCACGTAAAGGAATCTCTTTATCATCATTTTGAGTATTATGAAAAGCCTTTACTTGGGCATAATTATTAGATTCAGATTTGAGGTAATCCCAACTAACTGACATTCTGAGCTTTTTATTGTTAGTATGATTTTGATTTCGATCTTGAGCCATTCGCTTGGAATCTAATACATTCTTTTTAACTGTATTTGATTTTGCATCTGTGTGTGTTCTCAATATTCCTGTTTTAAATGATTGAGAGCAACCCGTGTTTGTTGAAGCATAACTAATATCCGTTTTGGTTGGATTTTGATATGAAATAGTTGTTGAGGGAGTTGAGGATGCAGAAATAGTGGAGTACTTAGGTTTGTTCATGTTTTCAAATGATGATAAATCTGAAGATTTCTTCATTTCTGTAGGGACTATTTTGTCTTGATCCTTTTTGCCATCGTGTAGTTCTTCTTTTACAGATTTATCTTCCATCTGTTTTTTCAGCACTTTTCAGGTCTTTTAGGAGTGCTGTAATAGGAAGAAATTGATTTACTTAAATGTTTTTGCATTTTTTTGAAAAGTATGTTGCAAAGGCGAGAAATATGGATATCAGAGAACAAATCAGCAAAATGTCAAACTACATATTTCAACGAAACACTTAGATCCATTAAGGGACCAAGGGATATATTGTCTTGCGATGATTATTCCTGAATTTTTTTCTCACCTTTACAAATGAGTAAGTTTTGCTTCTTTAGTCTATCGGTTTGCTAAAAAGATGTTGAACTTCCAAGCAGATTCATTCATGACCAAGCTACCGCAACAATTGTTCCTTGATTATATTGATTGTTGACATTAGCACTCTCTGGCGCACAAAAGTTTTACGTGGACGTTCGATATCTTATCGGATAATTCTACGTGAAAGTCTAAACTTTGTGCGTGAGTTGGGATATCTTTCCTTCTAATTAATTGTTTTTTTTGACTTAATCAACATACATAAAAGATACCACATGGATATCTTTTGTTCCGTTCTAAAAAATGAAAAATGTGTCTTAACAACTACATAATTGAACTTATGTTGTATTAGTAGCAGCAGACTCTCGCTAGAGAGTCTACCATTAGTTATCATTGGTGTAGTGAATTCAAGATTTGATGAAAGATTTGATGACATCATGATTGCTGTAGGACACAATTTCTTCAATAAATAGGAGTAAAAAATAGTGAAAAATAGATCTTCCGTCAGAGCCGAAAAAAAAAAAAAACGAAGAACTGTTTAGATGGATCACGCGTTTCAACATGAAACACTGAAATGAATTTGTATCAAATATATGTCATATTGAATGCTAAATTTTTCAATTTGGTCGTCAACAGCAGAAAAAAAAAATTGATAATGGCGGAACTATATAATGAGATCATCTAGAGAAATGACTCCATTGATCAAAGTTAGTTGCTCATTAAAAAAATGAAAAATGTGCTTTACCACAAAGAGAAAAAAGGAGCATTGTGAAACAGCCTTTTCCAACAAATTTATCATTCGTCATGTTCGAAATCTGCAATTAAAAACAAACCATAGTCATCGATTGTCATGCTAATAATATGCTTTCCAAAGTTTGCTGAGATGGATTGGTGTCATCATATTGTAGTCTCCTATGGGTGTTTTGACCTTTCAAGTTTCGTAGGGTATAGTAAGTTTGGTAAGGCAGCAGTGGGGAAATGTCAAAAACATGAAAAAGGGGAGAATTGGGCAAACACTTCAAAATATAGGTTTTTTTTTTGGTGGAATCAATAGCCCATCTTTCCGTCACGCACGTACAATATCAATATCGTCCCGAACGAACAATTCTGGAATTCATTTCTACAGCTGCTGTCGCATTCCATTTTTTTGATAGACTTGCTCTCATTGTCTTCCATATTCTTCTGTGGGAGTGAATATTGGATTACACATACGTACTTAACCTATTCATTAGTTGATATTCAACCAAATTTATTTATTCTTAAGGGCATATGAATAAGAAGTTCAATAAATTAGAAGGAATTATTTAGCTGACACGGAGGCAATTATTAAAATAAATAGCAGAACATCAGGACTGACCCACGGACCCAGTAGGTAAACAAAGTCGGTCAAGTATCCATCCTTCACTGCTGACATCTTCAAGGTACCTCAAACTTCTACAACCACCACCACCAAACCGCATCCACCTTATCCTTACATCGATACACACATATTCCAAATAAGGTATTCCAATGGCATCTTTCTTTTCCAACTTGTTCCCACAACGTAACAGAAGAAGTCAAGTTCCAGTGGAAGATGAATTAGATGTGGAAGGTCATTTAAGTCATGATGACGATGCGATTCGAGACAACTCCAACGCAACTTTGACAATGGCGATAGAGGAAGGAAGAAATAGAAATGAATCAAATGATGACGAGGAACGAACTCCGCCCAATTCTATTCCATCAACCTCAACCTCAACCTCAACCTCAACTTCTACATCTACCTTACAAAGCTCTACTGACCATGCAACAAGAAGTTTGTTTTCATCATTTCCATCCTCTTCCAATAGGAACACCAGCAGTAACACCCACACCAATACAAATTCCTATTCTCGAACTCGAACTGATATGACCGATTCTGATTCCGAAGAAGATTCCACCTCTGACCCCATCGAAGAAGACCATCTACACCACCATCACCGTCGTACCTACTCTCGATCACGAGCTCGTCGTCATTCCACCTTAATACTCATCCTTCTCTTTTTCTATTTCAAATTATGGATAGAAGCACTGGTCACCGGAGATTCGGGTCTTTTATTTATTTGCATTATTAGCACCATGTGGATTTCTGGATTGGTACGACGTCAACAGGAATTAGCAGCTCGAGGCTTGGAAGGTGAAGATCGAATGAGTCACAGGAATACGAATGATGATTCTGTGACGGACGAAGAGCAAATGCTGGAACGATTAGGAATGAGTTATCAGGCGCAATTAAGTGCGGCTATTTGGGAGAGTCGAATGTTGGCGCTTATGGGGGGCATATCGACGCGAGAGGAGGAAGATGCTGAGGGAGTGAGTGAGGAGATGAAATCGCAGTGGGAGAAATATGAAGCGGTAATTCATTCTTCTTTGGAAAAGGGTCATTATGGCAAATTATGTCCTTCGAAGGGGGGAGGATCGCCTTTGACACATGGAACGAAGAATCCGGATTTAGTATTGCAAAATGAAGAAGATGCTACATGTTCTATATGTTTATGTGAATACGAGCATACAGATCAGGTGGTTCGGTTACCATGTGGTCATATGTTTCATTATGATTGTATCTCATCATGGACGAAAAATCATACTCGATGTCCTTTATGTAATCATGATTTGTCAGCAAGTGACAATGACTCGGTAGGAACAGCTTCGTTAAGTGTCTCAACTACAAGCGAGGATATTTCACCTCGACTGGAAGTTGTTTGATTGAAAAAAATGTGGAGTTTGGCGTGACAATCATTCTGAAACATAAAGCTTGTATACTATGACTGTCAGCTGAACTTTTATACGATATTGGTACAGAATGCTTTGTTTATTATCGTCTTCTTTTTACTCTACCAACTAGATTCATTCTAATTCTTGTATGTAATGTATTTCAATTAGTTAAATTATGATGGCTCGATATCAATGTCAATAATCCAAATTCCTACTTGTTGTTAAAAAACATCATTTTTAAGTTTTTTTTTTCCAACCAGATTCCTTGTTTTACTCATTCATCAAAATCCCCTTCGTGTCCTTAAACAACATTTCCACCATCTTTGCTTTCTTCCAAACCTGCTTCTGGCTTGAAGCTTTGAAAATGAACTATTGGTGTTTCCCCTTCTATATCATAATCAATACACGTAATACTGGCAGTTTTTATTTTGAGCTGAGTCATTTCTTCAATCGGAATATCCAATGCATCACTTTCAAACAAAGATTAACAATAGAAAATTTTTGTATGAAAAGCATGCTTTTATTTAAATATATAGCCAACGCATCTAGGAACTTACCTCAACATGGATCGTGTAACTTGCAAATGAGAAACAACAGCACTGGCCTTTCCACAACTCATAGTACTTAATAAGTCATCTCTAGCTTGTAACACTCGATTCTTTAAAAACGAATAACTCTCTCCACCTTCTGGAGTTACTGATTCATCACAGGCATCAAACCGGTTCATAAGATCTTCCCCAATTTCGACTTTGGTTTTTCCACACCAACTTCCACGGTCTAATTCTGTAAACCCATCGTATATGACAACTTCCTTCTCTTGACCAGGTTGCACTTTCATAGTTTCTTTCGCACCATAAATGGCTCGTTTGAGAGGACTGCTTGCAACATGTTCTAAATCGAATTGCTGAAGATATGTTGCTGCTGCCTCAGCTTCTAACTCACCCAGTGGTGATAATGGGACATCTAAAGCTCCATAAAATACCCCATGCACACCTCCTGGAGGAATAACTTCTCCATGGCGAACTAAGAACAAACGTTTTGCTGTATCAGGTATGGGAGGGAGAATAGGATTATTATTATCAGTTGTCGTGGAGGTGGATGTGCCATGGAGACGACTACTACTACTTGTGAAGGAAAGTGTTTGAGGGTTGAAAACTCTTGGTGCTGATTTGGATGTAAAACTTGAAGCTCTTGAGGTTAGATATGAGAGTGAGATAATGGTGGGAAGGATTTTGTGATAGTCGAGTCTCATTTTTGACAGTTTTGATTACTTAATCTTCTTTTTTGTTTGTGTAAGAACAGTGAAACCTTCTTATTTGAATGTGTAGATTACCTCCTTACGTCGTGAGAAAACAACACGTACTTCGCAAAATTAGAAAAAAAATCAGTATTATATTTAACCACTTAAAGAACAAACCTTTTTTTTATTCTTGAGTTATGCAAGATAAGAGAGTGTTCAATAATTTGATCTAAATATGAATATAAAGAACTCACTCACAAGTCAAAGGTGAAATGCCAATTCATTATACTCCAAATCGGTTTTCAGAAGTTGATTATCAATAAATTTGATGGTATCTTAGAGAAAAGGGAAAGATTGAACTATTTAAAGGAAATTCTAACTGGTGAGGAAACTTTGCTCTTGAGTGTTTTATGCAATTATTGAATATAGATGGGAAGCAAAATGTTTTCCATCAAATTTCATTGAATTTGAAAAATGATGTCGCCTTTCTCAAATAGCATTCCAAGAAATCATTCGTCTAAAAATACTGCATTTCAACACTTGTGTGTCATATCTTGATGCTACAATCATATTATGATGATATTTATCATGTGAATAAGCAAAAAGAGTTATATTCATTTTTCGCTCCTCCATTTACATAATTTGAACGACAAAACCTTCATTTCTTTTATAGTGAATGGGCTCTTGATCGCTAATATTCTTTTCTATGTTTGCAAGATGTAAAATATGTATTACTTGCATTTCTTTCAATTTATCATCTTAATTGGCTTCGTGGTGGCAACAGGCATTAATTAAGCAGGTAATGTTTCTTATCAAAATTGTGAGTAACCTTCCTCGGACAATCAATCGTTGGAATACCTTGGTTGTTCACAGCAATGACAAGCGTTGAAAGACTTCACTCGTATTTAACGTTAGGATTTATTTTAATTTATGTCTATTTACCTCACAATCTTTACTTCCCTCATCTTCGCTAAAACTCACTTTCTTCCTTCTATTTT
>Ga0209092_10004179_pt1 | contig 12185 bp, 5 predicted proteins | sample FraStrMetagenome_FD_187446 | JGI IMG/M metagenome (GOLD analysis project Ga0209092, IMG submission 187446) | Marine eukaryotic phytoplankton communities from Arctic Ocean - Fram Strait ARC3M Metagenome (SPAdes) (version 2) | ecosystem: Environmental > Aquatic > Marine > Oceanic | place: Fram... | reverse complement strand
CAAAACTTACGATACTAAAATAAGTATGTAAACTGATTTCGAACAAGATTCGAAAAAAAAATTAAAGTTCGATTTCAAACAGAAAAATAAACCCCCCCTTTTCAAAAAAATTGAATCCCGAAAAAAACAAACAAAAAACCGTACATAGGGAATGATTTCGTCAGAGTATTTGCATTTAAAACGTTCTTGATACAGCTGTCAATTTTATATTGTCGTTTTCTTTTCTAAACGAAAAGGTGTCACCCAGCAGTGTAGACCACCATAGTCATACAGGACATAATAGAATTCAAGAAACGGAAAGTTTGAGATTTTTGCTGATCACTTCTGAATAAACGAAGTTTATATTTTGAATTCATTTGGATTCCATTAAGAGTACAAATTGATATATTGGTACAGAATCCTACATGCAATTTTAAGCATCCTCAACTTTGCAAAAAGAGTACCACAAGCTACTTGAGACAAATCACACTGAATGAATCATCCAATCAAACCAAAATAAACCCAACCAACCCAAAAAACACAGCGCGCGAAAACACCTCTCTTCCTTTCATTTCAATTTTCAAACAACGCATCACCACACTTTCAACTACAGCTTTGCCTACATATTCTCTCTCTCTTTCACAGATATAATCAGTACTGAATATTCCGACAGTTTTGTCACCATCATGCCAGGAGATCAACAAACCAGTGGAAAATCTTCATTAAGTGAAGAAGAGAGGTTGCGTGAAGTTTTGGCACATAGACGGGATCGAAAGAAATTTCAAGAACAGGAAAGTAATGCTAAAAGTCCTGAGACAGGTTCTAAGAAGTCTTCTTCCAATGTAGGAAGTCCCAATGCTAAGTCGGCGAATATTTCGAAGGGAAACGAGAATGAAAAGAGTCAAAATAATGCAAAAAAGGGCGATGAAATCGACAAATCGAAGGATGTCATCAGTACGAATGATAAGACAGATGTAGAGGCAGACAAAAATAGCAATGGTAAAAAAACTCGTAGACGACGTCGAGGTGGAAGAAGAAGAAATAGGAATCGCGATCGCCGTCGAAGAAAAGACCGAGATGCTTCTATGGAAATGAATAATGCACCACCACAGTATGGAGGACAACACAATGATGGTGATCGCTGGTATCGAGGAACAGATTCTAGGGATTATTACGGAGGTCCTGGTTTCAGAGGAGGTCCTCCACGTGGACCTTCCTATTACTATGATGATAGAGATTATCGTGGTGGATATACCGGAGGTGGGTATGGACCACCACCAGATCGCAGAGGAGGATATGGTGGTAGATATGATCGTGTTACAGATGATCATTACCATGGAAGACGGCGAGACGATCGTTATTGGGAAGAAGGTCGTCATCGTGATGGAAGACATGATAGAAACTGGAGACGTCGTAGTAGAAGTCGAAGCCGAACCCGTAGTAGAAGCTTGAGTAGGTCAAGTCGAAGCAGAAGCCTAAGTAACAGCTCAAGCGCAAGCTATAGCCCGAGTAGAAGTCGTAGTAGAAGTCGTAGTCGAAGTCGCAGTAACAGTGTGGAAAAAGATCGAAGTTCGAATGATAAAAAATCAGACAACGAGAGAGAAAACGACAACGAAAGAAAAGTAGACCGCAGAAGAAGCAGAAGTCGCTCCCGAAGCATTGAGAAAAAGAAATCCAAAAGCTGGGACAAGGATAAGGACAGGGATAGGCATCGAAGGAAGGATAAAGATAGGCGAAGGCAACGATCACGATCGCCAAGTAATAGTACATCTCGTGCAAATGAGCAGGATACGGAAGATCAGGCTTCTGATGATAAATCAAAGAAAGAAAACAAAGAAGACAAAGAAGATGCAGCACTTACCAAAGACCAAAGAACTATTTTTGTTTCGCAGCTTGTGATGCGTGCCGATGAACGTGACATACGGCGTTTTTTCAAACGAAAAGCAGGTTGCAAAGTAAATGATGTTATCCTTCTCCGAGATCGAAGAACAGGAAGACACAAAGGGTGTGCTTACGTTGAATTAGGACGATTGGAGGACGTCCCCAAGGCCGTAGAATACAATAGCACTGTGCCGGACTTTCAAAGATTTCCTATACTTGTGAGAGCTAGTGAAGCTGAAAAAAATTATGATGAAAGTGGTAATCCTACCAGTAATCCATTAGTGGTGGATGGCGACATGTCGTCCGACATACACACCTCTGTAATGAACCCCAGCAATATTTCAAATGTCGCTGCTGCACTTACAGCCAAATCTCAATTAAAAAGAAGAGTCGAAGCTCAAAATATTTATGTTGGAAGCATTGATAGATGTGTGACACAAGCTCAATTGTTTGCTGTGTTTTCCCAATTTGGTAAACTCGACAATGTCGGTCTTCAAATGGATCCAGCAACTGGGATGAGTCGAGGATTTGCATTTCTTTCATTTCCAGATGCGAAAGACGCCAATCTTTCTATCCAAACAATGTCGGGACAAAAATTGGCAGGAAGGCCATTGTAAGTATATTTTTGTTGCACTGCTTCAAATGAAAATAGTTTATCCTGTGCAAATCGTGGTTGAATGCAAATGAGTGAAAAAGATGTCCACTTGTTTCCACCATTAGTTGTATTTATAGATCTTTTCTGCTGAATCACATGCAGAATCATATGCTTGAATTGTTCTTCAAGTTGTACTAGAAGGTTCTCTTTTATCCTTGCTTGCAAACAACTTCGATTTGTGTCCTCACATGTTGTCTGTTTATCTTACACAATTAAACAGAAAGATATCATCAGAGATTCAATGTGCAAATGTTGCAATGATGTCCTATTTTATAGTGACAAATTTGCAATAGGAGTCAAGAATTTTCACTTCATCCTTAATTGTGTTTGCGTTTTACATCTTACGTTTGCATGTCGCTTTTTTCCGTAAAGCAGGCCATCAATTACTGAGTCTATCAATGGAGTTCATGATTTTTTGTTTGTGCACCTGAATGCGAATACATTTAATCTTATTTTGCGCTCTTTCTTAATATCTCATCTTCCTACTTTAATCTTTTACGCAGGAAAACTGGATGGGCAAATCAAGCATCAACAGCGGCAGTGGAGTATGTCACTTCGGACGAATTCCCAGAAGATTCTGCTGTGCGGATACAAAATGCCCATACAGTCCTCACTCAACTTACTGGAAGTGGATTAATGGCAATGGCATCAATTGCTCAACTTGGATTGAACCCCACAGCCACTGCAAGTACATTTGCTGACCCGTCTAATACCACAGGAGACGTGTCAATGATACAACAACCTACATCAAATCTCACAAATGCAGCGGAGGAAGCTTTGAATTCTGCATTAGGCTTACAATCGTCTTCATCTGAAAAAGTATCAACGAGCAATGGACTTTCTAAACCTTTGAGTGTCACAGAAAACACAGAGAAAGTACTTGATGCAAAAGAAATTCAAGGTAAACCAACTCTCAATTTACTAGTACACAATATGTTTGATAAAGAAGAAGAAACTGATGAGGGTTGGCAAGATGACATAAGAGAAGATTTTGAAGAGGAATGTTCGAAATACGGGAAAATAACAAATTGCATTGTAATGCATCTAGAGCCTGGGGGCAAGATTTACGCGTCGTTCGACACCGAAACTTCGGCAAAGAATTGTGCTTTAGCGCTTGCTGGTCGCTGGTTTGATAAAAGACAGCTTAGGGTTGAATACGTAAAAGATGAGGATCTTCCAAATTCAAAAAATGAGTAAGTATTCTGTTGTATGCAACTGCGATATATTTGGATAATGTAAATGATCTAGATTAGTATGTCTACCTTGAAGTATGCTTATTCTGTAAAAAGAAAAATAGATCTGACTTTGCAATGTGCTTGAAAGGAGTTGAAATTCGACGTTTTTATTTTTATTTCTACTTAAGAATCAACATCAATTCCTGAATTTCTATTACCTGCTTCAATAAATTTGGCATACACTGGCCCAGGTCCATATTCATCATAGGCCTGAAAAAATAAAGTATGTTTGCCTGCACTGACATCCGATAGCGACAAAGTAAAGCTTAATATTTCTTCTTCGAGCCAAAAAGAGCTACTCATATTTAATATAGGAGATGCGTTTACGTCGTATGGGTGAGAATCTAAGAAACAATAAACGGATGTGATGTTTTGGTCAACAGATGTATGATTGCCATCAATTTGGGAATCGCTAATTTTAATCGTAACGTCAAATGTATCATCGGTATTGGCTTCATCACTGGAAACAGTGCATGAAACTAAATCCGGGCCTTTTGGGAATAAAAATGGTGACTTGCTAACTCTAGCACCATAGAGTACAGAATTCATTGCATTGTCAATAACATTCTCTTCAAAATAACTACATTTGTCATGAAAAGCTGATCCTAACTCCACTGTGTATGCTATCACTCCAAGTGATTCATAAGCATAATCTGTAGTGTCACCAGATGTAGCGTATATTTCATTATGTGTACTATATAAAGAATCTGTGAGAAAAGACATTTTCATTGCCATGGCTCTGAAACTTTCTTCATTTGGAGAAGTGATATTCAGTTCATAGTTTGGTGGCCAAAAAAAATCTTCACCATAAGCATGAAAATCCATGAGTACACCCTTTGCATCTTCTGTGTATGCTCCTGTTTCTGGATCTTTCACATTTGTACCAGGTGGTAGCACAGACTCTAAATACTTCACTATTGCCCGTGTTTCTGGTTCTGAGCCTGGGCTTTCTCCTGGAAAGCTTTCCCTGCATTTAACAAAATTTGGAGCTTCCGGAATACCTGAAGTTCCCCATTTTGAATGAGGAAAGTTTCTATTCAAATCCACTCCTCCAAATCTCGTTCCAGGACATCCGTCAAGATCAGCGTGCATATTTTTTCTTCTGAAACGACATAAGTTCGCTTCATCGTTTTCTCGTCCATCTGGATTAGCTTGCATTATAATGTGAATTTCGGTATAATCCAATATCCAAGTTATATCAGGATCGTTGCCATATTCAGCAGTTATCTTTTCTGCAAATCGAGCACACACTTCTGGTGGTGCAAGCTCACGTGGATGAATACCACATATCATGAAAAAAGGAGATTTTTCTTTCGTAGACTCTTGATTGGTAACCTTTAGCACTTGCAGCTCGTGGCCTTTTTCTGAGTTTTCACTGCTCTTTAAATAAGAAGGGCCAATCTCGATGACTTCTGCCAACGTTGGGTACTTACTAGATAAGAAGTCCATAGTTTGATAACTACCTTCAACAGTTCTATAACAATCGAATCTTCTAATGGTCGGGTATTCATTGGAGTATTTATTTGCAAAATAGCTTGAATAATAAGATTCCGGTGGTTCATGTAGTTTATCCGTCATTTCCTGTTCTAGCATAATATCATCTATCTTAATAGCTGCTTCGAGGTGATCGAAACGGTTATGAACCATAAAGTAGAAGTTTTCATCTGATGTTTCCAATAGGTCCAAATATGCGAGTTCTTTATATGATATTGAATTCTCTGCAGGCATAGGAGCAGAGAAAATTGCAGGATATTCAGGAATTTCGACGATGAGACGAGAAAGTTGTAAATTTCGTAGCAGGGGAAAGCTAGAAAATCTAGGGGGAGCAGGGAATTGGTTTGAATGATGTTTTAGGATAAAATGGCGAAGGAGAAGCGCAGAGAAAGTAATGGATAATATAATAATATTCCCAATTGGGCGAAGATTGATCACTTTCATTTTGATTATCTCCGACAACAGAAGGCTTCCCGAGTCTTGCTTCGATTATCTGAGACAAGATATTTTTTCCGTTTTTATTCCTGCTTTTATCAAGTATGTCGTGATAGTGAAGCTCGTAGATCTCTCCTTTCTGTATGATGTTGTGGTATGTATTTATTTTACGAGGTGTACTAAGGCTACGTACTGAGACGGATCCCCGATCTTCACGCTCTCCGGGACCCCTACCTTGATTTTCCGAAGAAAACAGGACCGTGTGGATCATGGCTGTAGCCATTCCATATTTTCCAATCGTAGGTTTCCCCCGTCTACTTACCCCTACGCCATCTACGCACCAAAGAAATTCACCACCAAACAAATGAGTTGAAACAAAACAAAACAAAACAAAAAGCTGCGCCCGTCAAAACGATAACAAACAAAGGTGCCTCGAAACAAAATACAATTCAAGGTGAGATCATGCTATCCTGACTGAATTTCTGCTGCTTCATTATTGGTTGGTTGTCTATATGTGGATGTCCTGTGTCGAAACCGAACAGGTGCAGTAATCATGGAAGTGGTAACAGTATTAACAAAACGTGCTATTTTCTCTCTGATGTTAGTGGAGGTATATAAGTGTGCCGGTTCCTGTATTAGTGATGCTCTATAGATGCATTCATCCAGAGTTGAATTACAATCCATTCCCTGTTGTATCACCCACATTGCCAAAATCGCACATTCTAACTCCTCTTGTCTTCTACAATTACAGGATATCCATGTAAAACGCCCCCGTCCTGGTGCAAAGGCATGTTCTATTTTGCCTGCGTTTCTTGTATCTACTTTTCCTGTCCCGAGAGAGTCTATGCACCAAGCTCTAATGTTCTACTTCTCTCCAATTTCTGGACCATACATAGATGCCAGTGTCCTGAGGATGTGTCTCAAGAGAATAGCGAAATGATGTAAGTGCCATTTGCCTTGTTTTCAATTAGTTCCCTTGAACCAAAGAATTTCGCAAAATGTCTCCGGCGAGCTGTGTCTGCCATTCCAAAATTAGGCTCTCAGATTTGGCCGATGCAAAAAATGTGTGAGTTGTTTTTTTAAATCTTAATATTTCAATTACTTTGGTCATGCTAAGACCATGAAGGCACCTATTGGATCTTACTATCCTAGCTGTAAATTCCTGCAGTTTGTGTTTAACTGATATGAGTGATGCATTGGTTACCTCATGTTTTTGTGCGGATGCTAGTAGTATCGCTGGTGGTGGTTTCGGTTGTAACTGTTTTCCTGTCATGGCGCTTTTCAATTTGCCTTATGCATGGATAATGGATTACAATAACTAATACAAAAGTTGAAAGGATGATGTTTATGAGCTTATTTTAATTGATTATTCCAATTTCATAACTTAACATACAGGACATATTAAACACATATTGGAAACCACCCAGTTTTCATGGCAAGGGCAGCTGACACCTGTGGACCAGACAGATGACAGCTGGTCTCTTATTCCATATGTCTAACAGGGCTGTCATTCCTAGATGACAGGCAGCTGTTGGATGCTACTCAATGTATATGAATCAAACTGCAAGCTTGGCTTTAGCAGCTGGCTTCCTTGTGAGGAGGAAGGCTTTGATGATTTTGTTTTCATTTAATTTAATGTCATCTATGAATTGCTACATGCATATTCATATCTAACTATTAAATTCAAAGCTAGCTTTTCAATCAAACTATTAAAGTTGCAACTATTGTTTTAATTAGACAATCACATCTAAACATAGACTAATTTAGCTTGATCATAAACTGTATATTGCACTTTGTTTTTCTTAAAAAACGGTTCCCAAACTGAACTTTCAGAGTTATCTGTGTAGGAACTGTTATCAGAAGTCTCCAAATCAAATTTGATTTTGAGACCAACAAATTTGGAAGATTGATTTTGGTTTTTGTTTATATAAGAAGAAAATTTATTATTTAAGCTCTGAGGTGACTGAGATAGGTTGATGTTTCCTGTCAGATTTGAGGAGGAACGAACTCTGGGATTCTGAAAATTCCTAACGATGTATTTCATATTGGTGACCTGTGCAGGCTTTTTTTTATAAAACTTATCGGTGAAGAAATACCTATATTAGCTCTGAAATAGGATAGAAGAGAAGATTGAAGTACCATTTTTTCTATCTAATTTTGAAGAAAGATGATTCTCTTTTGCCCTGCAATATTTTCATTTCCCGAGATATCCGAAGTTTGAAAAGCATAGCAGATTTGTATCTAACTTTTGGCCCTTAGTGTCTTGAGAGAATGATATTCGTAGAGGACCTCCGTATGTCAGCGTTTTAAATACCTCCAAGAGATTTTTGCACGACCGAATTTTATTGTCTAAATTGAGATCCGAAATCTTGGATAAAGATTTGAGATTAAGCGTATTTATCGGCAGTATAGGACTTTCACGAATATTGCTCCAAACTGTAGGAAAAGCTATCTGGATATACGAACAAATATTATTCCACGCAATATTGGTTTCTTGTGTGTGTCTTAAAAGTTTTCCTTCGCTAGTACTCTCTTTTTTGGTAATGACCAGGTTCCAAACGGTTCTGTAATAAGGAGGCTATTTAACTTGCACCGTATAAACGCGTTATCCAGTAGGATATAAAAATGCTGTCTTATACTTAGATTTCCAACTTTTAATGCCAGAATTACCTTTTCCAGCCACATGAAAAAAGGTACAGACTTGGTGAATTGCGTCTTCAAGTTACTGACGTATTATTTGACCAGGACCCTGATTTAATTAAATTAGTACTGAATGAGTATCTTTGCTGTATCTAAAAGCAACCTTGGATTAGTACTGCAACGAAAAACGAGAGCGTTGACACTGTAAAAACGCAGGGGCTGTAAAATTCAGTATCTAGTAAGTACTATTCTGGATATCTAATGGAGCGCAAACGATCCAACCACTTTTCGTAAAAGCGTCCGAAACTTTCGTGCGTAAATGCTCCAAATTAGGATAGAATTAGCCACGTTCCTCGGAGTTTAATTAGGATCTCTCGAATGCGATTTGCAAATTATATAGGAAAAATCAGGATTTAATATTACGGAAACTCTACTCGAATCCAAGTGAGTCCCAAGCCCCCGAAAAAATTAGGAGCGTCGGCGATGGCGGTCTTGTGGGAAAATCGGCTCGAATCTAAATGATCCAGCAATCACACGAGTGAACCGAAATGCTCTAACGGTAGCTAAGTCTGCACTGATATAGATAGGTACCAGAGAGGAAAATTTAGGCCAGAGTAACGTTCCGCAAGTTGAAAATTCGTAAGTCTAGATATTGATAAACCAAAAATAGGAAGAAACTATCTAAGAAGTCGCCGAGAGGGTCGATATGTAAGACGATTGGCCTAAAGATGCTCCTAAGTGTGCTGATTACAACGGTATAATCAGATTGAACCGATTCAGTCAGGAAGCTTCAAAAATTAAAGAAGACGGCAAAATCCCATGGAGAGGGACTGTTCACCAAGTTACGTATTTTTTTTAACCTGCTATAATATCTCCTTTCTGTATGTAATATGAAGATCAGTCCTCTTATTAAAATTGCACAGCCAATTTCAACAAGTTAATAATCGGCTGTGGCCCCCCAATACCCATAAAATGATTTTTGTTAAAGGTAGGATGCTACACAAAATGAGTATGTTGGTGGATGGAGCACATGGTAACTTTCCCTAGCATTCAAATATATCCAGCTGGAAATATAAATTTTGCCTGCTAATAGGGTGAAATTGTGTGTTAAACACTTTTTTGCTCCATCTGATCATGGCTTTATTTAGATGTAAACAAACCAATGATTTACTTGCATATAAACCAATTATTTAGAAATTATATAGGCTTAACTCATAACCTATTGTTCTAATTGAGAGACTCAATTAAGGGCAGTATACCAGAGCTGATAACCCATTGCTTGTTTTCATGAATCTTTATCAATGTATTGATTGACAAATAGATTGGATATTTATATAACCACAATGTTCTTGTGAATGTGTGAGTACAACCGCATATGAAACTTCTACCATCAAGAGATTAATAGGCAGATTAGAAATCCATAAATGTCCAAAAATCAAGTATTACCAAAATAACAGTGCAATATCCAATATATCACATACTGCTTGAAAATACAAGGAATTCTGATTTTGCTATCTTGAAAGAAGATATTGTGCAAAATTTGAAGCTTCAATGGCAAGAATTCTCTTTTCACATTCCTCCAGAAATTCCGAGTTTCGATATAGCAGTTAAATAGACGTTATGTTTCTAATCATAACATGTGTATACATGAATGTAATTCCCACAGACTATCTTACCCTGGTTTTTCGTTTCCGTTGCACGCTTTGGCGGGAATTCTCTTTTCACATAACCTCCGGGAATTCCGAGCTTTGGCAGCTATTTCCCGAATTCCCAGGATATTCCGAGTTTCGAAAACTTCCAAACCGTGCGAAAACTCAGGAAAAATACAGTTAGCGAAACGACTAAATATATTGACCACAGGACATTCTCTTTAATCCTCCACTACAACCAGAACCTCAACAAACACTGTACACTCCGAAAAATAATCGAAACAGGACCATGCTACTACGAACAACATCTGGTGCATCAAACAAGAATCGACACCTTCAATATTTTTTCAAGATCATACAAACAGGTTCAAGATGCCTCCGTTTTTGCATCCAATACCAAATTGCAGGATTTTGCCTCAACGATTATAAGACTGAATAGATGCTTAGAGGGGGGCAGCGTGACGAAGGCGATCGAAATCCTACGGTCTCTACAAACACCCAACATCCTTTTTGCATCAGCAGAGTCGGGAAGCCTTGTAGCAAATTGGCAATCGACTCAAGGGTGCAAACACTTTGCAAGAATATTTGGCTCACGTGAATTGATAAGTAACAAAATCAATGGAACGTACCTTATACCTATATTTTCAGGAGACACATCCTCGGGACACTGTTCTCTCTGTGTGGTCCATAAATTACGACAGAGAAACATGAAAGCATGGCGTTTAGACTCGCTCGGAACGGGCAAACGGAGGATGCCCTTGCACACAAAATAAAAAACGCATTTGCTCCAGACAGGGGACGATTTATGTGGATCCCATGCCCATGTAAATTGAAAGAGGAATTAGAATGCGGACCAAGGACAATTTTAGCAATGTGGAAAATACAACAGGGCATTTATGACAATTTATCGATTGTGGACTGCATACGCAGAGCTACACTAATTGGCGAACCCCCAAATTTGTATATCTCCACTAAAATTCGCGAAAAGATTGCACAATTTGTGAATAGGTTGACTTCATCCATGGTAACTCCACCCATACGATTTCGGCAAAGAACCTCCCTATATCGCGCACCACTCAACAATGAAGCAAGCAGGAATCCCATAGTACTATAGTGACACATGAAGACGAGAGGACATTGTTTTTTCTTTTCGGAGCATTTGATGATCCTGTCGATCCGCGTAACTTTGTTTATCGTACGTTTTTATTCTGCTTTGCGCCCTTGGAATTTGTTAATTATAATGGTCACTTGTTATTTCGCTTAATCGGATGCTATGTTAACACGTGGAATTTGTAGGGGTAAGTAGACGGGGGGAACCTACCATTGGAAAATATGGGGTAACTAAGTTTATGATACAAACGGTCCTGTTTTCTTTGGAAAATCAAGGCAGGGGTCCCACGGGACATGAAGATCGGGGATCCGTCTCAGCGCGCAGCCTAGAATAACATGTAAAATATCATATACCTTAACTTAACATACAAATTTAACTTAACATACAAATTTTATCCAAATCTTTTCCATCTTACACTTCAACGGCCAACATACATACGAGCAAGTCGAAAATACCTTGGTATAGAGTATTGATGGGAGGGTGGTGACGTCAGTGAAACTTTGAGGCCTAGCTCAGTCTAATGTCGAAGCATACATATCAGAACTAACTAGTACTAACTAACTAACTAACTAACTAACTAACATACGAGCAAGTCGAAAGGCTTAAAACGGCTACCGTTTTTTAGATAAAAAAGTATCAAAAATGTTTTACACTATTTACTTCATAATACGAATCGTAGCATTTCTAGTAACTAATATTTGTCTTGATTCGGGTTCAGAATACATAAATATAACAATTTTCTTTTTCCGGTGGTAAATGTTGAGAAAAATATATTAAAAGGAAAAGGTAAAGTCAGTTTTAGCGGTTGCGTCAAAGTTTATGAAAATGGAAGAAAAAGGAGCTACGCTGATACTGTACGTGGAAAGATATTATCATAGATATAAAGTATGTATTTATGAAATGCATGGATGAACATGCGTGTATATGCATGCACATATACATCTGTGTGTGTGTGTGTGCATGTATACATATAATGAACGAATAAGAATGTGAGGATGTCGATAATGAAATATCGATATCTTCTCATTCTGTAAAGATAACTACTACTGTAAAGAATTAAGTTTTTCAACAGAATTAGGATTTACAATCAGATCAGGTTTATTGTT
>Ga0209092_10004178_pt1 | contig 12188 bp, 7 predicted proteins | sample FraStrMetagenome_FD_187446 | JGI IMG/M metagenome (GOLD analysis project Ga0209092, IMG submission 187446) | Marine eukaryotic phytoplankton communities from Arctic Ocean - Fram Strait ARC3M Metagenome (SPAdes) (version 2) | ecosystem: Environmental > Aquatic > Marine > Oceanic | place: Fram... | reverse complement strand
GCAAATTATGATCGTTTAATTTGTCTTCTACGGTTGTTTGAGTTATTTTTACACATATAGGTTTCATACATAAACACGTCTGCCAATAGAAATTGATGAAAAAAACAATTTTCGTATCTAATTTAATATATATTGTAATATGTACTTTCCTTCTCGTATCTCCCAATTAAGCGGGTTAACGGCCAAAGTGTTTTGAACAGTTATTATTAGTTGCGAAAAATTTACTTACAAGCGATTTGAGAAAGAGGATAAAACCAATAGGATCAGCTTATCATTAATTGGCATTTAAATGGCCTTTTCGGATGAGCTAAAATATTATCCAAATAAGTTTCCTCACTTCTAAGAAAATTCAAGTCATCATTTTCAGTCTAAGAGAGATCTTCTCAATCTGCTTCGGTATCTGACAAGGTTGGTATTTCCTATTAATCGGACTCTGGAATGACAGTGTTTAAGCTGAGAATTCGAAATTGCAAGAAGTTGAAAATTCCAAATATTTACATTTAGACAAACGAATTGTAAATGGAATTTACAACATATAGAGAGTTTTCTTTTTGAATACAACATTCATTAATTACTTCAATCTAATGAACGATCATTAGAATACAAGAAAAGCTGAGCTTGGGAATCTAAATGATTTGAATCAGAATTGTACAGAAAAGATGCCAGCTTGTAAGCTTTTCTGAAACTCAACATATTGATCATAATTTATGATTACTGAAGAATTCGGCATTAGACTCCAATATTGGTCAGCAAAGGAGCTGGTTTTCAGATAGATCCAACAAATAAATGAACAAAAATTTTCGACGATGGTGATTGAGGATAATGATGAATTCAATTTCAATGTGGGTACCCTCTCATGCTCTTTGGGCCATGTCGTGCCCGGTCTCCAAGGGTCTATCTTTCGCGGAGATGGGGGGGGGGGTCAGTGTCTTCATCAGACAGAGTTTCGACTCCCTCAACCTTATCAGGTTCAGGTGAGTCGAATTTGAACATTGACACTCGGGCTGTGCAAGCTTCTGCTTTAACCAATAGGAAGCATAAGCTTTGGAATGTTCAGGAAGAAGAAGTAGTATCAATTTGTGCAAGAACAATTGGGCAAGGACATGTGTTTTGCACGTTAAAAACTGTACCAAAAAACATCGTGGTCAAGAGAGATTGTGTACGGTTATTCCAGGAGCGGCATACGTCCAACGGGATAGTGAGACGGTATTTATGTGGCCGTCTGTTATGATAACAGCTTTGGATCCTGATCTAGCCACTTCATGGAAAAATTCGCCTCAAACATTTGATGAGTTGGTAACCATGTTCAACTTAGTAAAAGATGATGATGATTCTTCCTCACCATCAGCACAGAAAAGAATTTATGGTTTGACTTCGGCAGATTTCGAGGAAAAGGCAAAGGAAGAATCTGAATTTCTTGCTTTCAAGACTCCACGTCCCAAACGAAGGAAACCAATTGTGGAAGACGAATTCACTCTTCCAGAATTGAAGGATATCATGGAGGGACTTCAAGCAGATGGTGAAGAGATATCTGGTTCGTCTACTATTCATTCTTTATTCAAAGAATTAGATGGAAGATCAAAATTACGCTTGCAAGTGTTAAAAAATCATGTCTCAAGTTTTGAAGAGGAGCGTAACATAAATGCGACCTGCAATCAAAATGAAGATATTAGCCTCTCTTGCTTAAAAATGAATGTAGGAGATCGTCCTGAATTCGATGCTCCAAGTTTATGGCTGTCTTTGGCAAGTGTAGCTACTGAATTATCTACCATGGGACATAGTGGTGTTAAATCTAATTGGAAGCAAAAGTTTCAATCCAGCGCTACCGCAGGTGTTTAAATGGAATGAAATAGCTGGCAAGATTGCCGGTGATCTCAGAGCATATGTAGATGATCTGAGAGCCATTGGGTGGTCTCACGAGCACGCCTGGCAAATAGCAAGACATATTGCTTCGAGGCTCCAGTATCTTAGGATACAGGATGCAGCTCGTAAACGAAGAATAGATAATGGACCCTGGGCTGGTTCCATTTTTATTTCTTCAAAGGATAAGGTACAGAGAACAGTATCCCAATCCAAGTGGGACAAAGGAAGAAACTATGTGTTGGAGTTAGCTAGTTTTTTATATAAAAATAAAGATGGGAACCTAGACTACAAACATTTGGAGAGAGTACGCGGTTTTTTGTGCCATCTTGCGATGACCTATGAAATCTTATTCCCTTTCTAAAGGGTTTTCATCTAGAATTTTGTGCTAACCTTCCTCGCAGGGATGAGGAGGGTTGGAAGTTGAAAGATTTAGAATGGATTGATTTTTTGGAGGAAAGGATTTCGCAGGGAAAATTAACTGAATGAGAAAAATTAACTTTATTAGATTAACAATTCGATTTCAGTAAAGCACCCAAACAAATCAAATTGGGTTTACCTCTGGGCCAGCAATATCAGATCATTCAGGAAAATTATTTCCTTTGAGAAGTTTGAATGAAATGCTGTGGGAGGCGTTGATGAAAATTTATCAAGATGATAAAATTTTGTTTCCTCGGAAGATTTGAGATGAGAATGATATAAGAAACTATTATCAAAATTTCAGAACTTTCCGTTGAACCTCGGATACAAGAGCGCTGGAAAGAGGGGTCGCAAAAGAAGACATTGACATTGCGAATAAATGGTAATCAGATAAAAATTCGAAGTCAAACAAACCAAGTCTGTCGATGCATCTTTTATATGCCCAATTTAATATTTCTATTGCTGGGCTGTTCTTACGATACACTAAAGAGATGTGATCTTGTCCTTATTTGCGTCATGGAATCATGCAGACAAAAGATCAATAAGAAGATACATATTTTTAGAGTATTGGGATTTAGTTGAGGAATCGACTAGGGGGGATTGGTACGGTTTTCTTTTGGAACCCAATCAATGCTGCGATTGTGTTTTTTGAGATCCATTAGGGAAATAAATTTCAATACGGGAACAAGAAAGTTTCAGATGCATTTAATTTGTACTCTGATTCTTTTGGGGGGTATGAGATGAATATATTGTTGGTATTTTTCAAGCGACGGGAAACCCCGTGAAAAGCTAATTATTCAAATCAGGGAATTCCTCACTTCAACCTGAACCAGCACTGGAAAGATTACTTTTCTATTATTTCATTATAAAGAGAAAAGAAAACTACCTCCTAGTATCAGAAGATAATTATCCTCTTGATTTTATGATTGCAAAAAGTATTACGATAAAATACTTTTTAACTTTGCATGTTATGTTTTCAATACAAAAACTAACAAGCCTTTTTTATTTGTTACGTTTGAAGAGAAAAATGATTTTAAGTTCGCATCAAAATTATTCAAGAATACGTCAGCTGAACGAACTTTGGAACGGTTGTACGTATCCAGCAGTAATTATATATTTTTTTCCCCGTTTTCAAGTCAAGGAGAGCACATTTGTACAACTTCACAAAATAGAGATACCCAAAAGATGTAAACGAAATAGTGTTGCCCATGCAGCATTTCAAAATCGAGTGATGTGCATTAAAATAGAAAATTCCTTTTCGGTAATAAATATCTTTGAACGAAAAAGTCGCCATATGGTCAAAGAAAACTTTTCTCATTGATATTTGATACACTTTAATGCTTTTCAACATATTTAAAAATTAAATTGATTTATCTTTCCATTGAATTTTGTTTGGAATTTCTTGTCTCTACAAGAGCTTGGCCTTCATTACTACTTGTTCTCCGTCTCCTTCAACTAATACTCCCAACTCATATACAGTGTCGTCAGAATTCTGTAACAAAGCCTTGGCCTCATCCACTTTATCTTTACGAACAATCAAAACCATTCCTACGCCACAATTAAAAGTGCGAAGCATCTCGTGATCATCGAGTTTACTTACATTTTGCATCCATTTAAACACAGGCGGAAGAGCTGGATGTCCAGTTATTTCTGCTACAACACCCTTTGGTAAGCTTCTAGGTAAATTTTCAAGTAATCCACCTCCAGTAATATGGGCCAATGCATTCAAAGATTTTGCCTTTAGAAGCGGGACGCAACTTTTTACGTAAATCTTTGTTGGAGTTAAAAGTGATTCCCCTATGGTCTTCCCAGATTCCCAAGGACAAGGACTGTTATAATTTAGTCCAGCACGTTCAATAAGCTTCCGAACTAAACTGAACCCATTGCTATGAATTCCACTGCTTGCCAATCCCAATAAAACGTCACCTGCACCAACATTTTTTGGTAATACACCATCTCGAGACACTGCTCCTACACTGAAACCAGCTAAATCATAGTCTCCTGGTTTGTACATTGATGGCATTTCAGCTGTTTCGCCTCCAACAAGTCCACAATTAGACTGACGACACCCTTCAGCAATTCCTTTTACAACAGCTGCAGCTTCATGTACTTCAAGCTTTCCAGTTGCATAGTAATCCAAGAAAAATAATGGCTCTCCTCCAGCTACAATCAAATCATTGACACACATGGCAACCAAATCGATTCCTACAGTATCATGGCTTTTTGTTGATTGGGCAATTCTTAATTTTGTCCCAACACCATCTGTCGCCCCAATCAGAATTGCATCTTTTCCAAAGCCAGCAGCAGTTAAATCAAAAAGTCCACCAAAACCACCTAAATCTGCATCACATCCAGGTCTGCGAGTACTTTTGCACATGGGTTTAATCATCTCGACAAGACTATTCCCTGCTTCGATGTCAACTCCAGCATCTGCATATGTAAGAGCCCCAGCTTCATCTCCAATTTTATGCTTTACACAGTAATTTTTAATTGCTTCAACGAATGCAGGGCCTTCAAGAGGCTGTACGCGAGATTTTAGTGATTCTGCAGTATCATTTGATTCAACCTATGATTTAAATTCGTTATAGATAATGTGGGTTCATACGGGTTGGGATCAATATCGCTCGAAGTTGCGTCGTATAACAATTTGGACACTCACCTTAACAACCTTTTGCACAACTACGGGCCCCCCATCAACTTCTTCTGTGACCTCGTGTATAGTACATCCAGTTTCAGATTCACCCGCATCAATAACTGCTTGGTGGACCTTTATGAATTGATTTATAAAAAATGTTTGCAAGCCAAAAAGTGAACAAATGTGTAAATTTCCATCAAAGTAATCAATGCAATAGACTTACCGCTAGATCCATTCCTCCTGCAAACTTCGGCAACAAGCTTGGATGAACATTAAGGCAGCGTCCTTCATTCCAAAAGTCTGTAAATCCTTTACTTAAAATTCTCATGTAACCAACCAGCAAAACAAGTTCGGCTCCTGCTAGGAGCAGCACACTTGTACATTCAGCATCAAATTGATCTCTGCTCAATCCCTTCGATGAAACAAACTTAGTTGTCACAGTAACTCCTAATGCTTTACCTTTTTCCAATATTGGAGCAGAACTCCTGTTACTAACGACGGCTACAATCTCTACATGTACATCATTTCTTGCACATGCCTCAATAACTGGAATTAAGGCACTGCCTCTTGTTGATCCCATCACTCCAATTCTTAGTTTTTTTTTAGTTGCTTTTTTTGCAATGTCTGTACGGAAATGCATAAGCTTATTGTTTCCCTCGTCGCTTACAAATGATAAGCAACCAACACCTTTATATGCAGCGCTTAAGGCCCCCGATAAATCCACTCCCATACCAGTAACAGCAAGTACTCTACCTCCAGAGCAACGAGCGTTGTTTGCATCATCTAATTTGGTACCGGCGTGGTAGACTTTGACGCTGCTAGTAGAATTAGCATTGGAAAGCCCATGAATCAACATACCTTTAGGATATGATTGTGGATATCCCATTGCAGCGCATACGACAGTAGCAGCAGAAGTGTTTTCTTCAAAACGGACATCTATTGAGTCAAGAGATTTGGTACAACATGCGTTGAAAACTTCATATAAATCGGTTTCAAGAAGAGGAAGGACAACTTGAGTTTCAGGATCTCCAAAACGACAATTAAACTCAAGAACGTAAGGTCCATCTGGTGTTAACCTGTCATACGTAAATGTCACAGTGAAATAAGAGGTTGAATTTGCTTCTGAGAGATTATAAATCAATGACGATATTTATTATTGGCACTTACATCATTCCGGCATACAAAACTCCAACATACGGGGTACCCCTTTCTGCCATTTTCTGCACAGTTTTTTGACACATTGCTTCGATTTCTCTTTGCAATTTTTCTGTGACACAAGGTGCTGGTGCATAGGCACCCATTCCGCCAGTATTGAGACCTTTGTCACCATCCAAAGCTCGTTTATGATCTTGTGCTGCAGGCATTAGTTTTGCGGTAACTCCATCACAAAATGCTAAACAACTTGCTTCTGGCCCAACCAAAAACGACTCAATAACACAAGTATCACCTGCAGCTCCAAATGCTTTATCTGACATAATTTCGTGAACCGCTGAAATGGTTTCCACAGGAGTTGTTGGTAAAAGAACACCTTTTCCAGCTGCAAGTCCAGAAGCTTTAACAACAACACGTTGTGTTGGTGAAAGGGATTTTACATACTCGACGGCTTCTGCTGCGTCTGTAAAGTTACGATAGGATGCAGTTGGGATATCATTTTCTTCCAAAAAGTCTTTTGAAAATGCTTTACTTGCTTCAAGCTGGGCAGCTGCCTGGCTTGGACCAAAAGCTTTTACATTAGGGCATTCTACTGTTAAAGCATCTACTAAGCCATCCACAAGGGGTTGTTCTGGACCTACAACAACCATGTTCACATCATATTCTTTCACTAACCCAATAACTGTTGCGTTGTCTTGACTTTTTCCGATGTTACAAATTTTTCCTCCTTCAGCAGCCGTGCCACCATTTCCTGGACAACAAATAACCTTTGAAACAAGAGGTGATTTTGCGAGAGCAACAGCTAATGCATGCTCTCTTCCTCCAGACCCAACCACGATGACTGTATCGCCAGAATCATATTTTGCAGCCAGGGCATCTAGATTTGAAAGAGCAGATAAAGTCGCTGATGCTAAAGCTGTGTTGCTACTAGTGGTGTTTAGCGCAGAGTATATTTCTTCATTTCCTGAAGATACACCTAAGAACGCATCTGTTTGTACGTCATATGTAACAACAATATCATTACTAGAAGAACACAAACCCTCAATTGCTTTGCTACGGACAAAATTCGATTCAGAAATCCCATCAGCAAAATACTCAGAAAGAGAAATAGGCAGTGCATAAATGATAAGATTTTTTAGGCTTCTTTTCTCGGAAACAGAGGTAGACGATAGGAAAGTTCTGTAAGGCGATTCTAGTAGGGCCAACTCCATACTTTGAGACCGTTTTGGAGTGATTGTTTTAATGCCATGTTGTTGAACGGATTGCGATAAGAGCTCAAGAACCTTTTTTGATCAAGACGACGAAACGAAGAAAATCAGGTTGTAAGCTTTTAAAAGACAAGCAAAGCATGTCGCATACAAGTGGGAAATATTTGCGGATATTTCTGTGGAATGTTCCTCCTCATTTTTATGTGAAAACTCGTAATCAATCCATTGCTTCGCAAAACTAAAACACAAAAACTAACCTTAGCAGGTGTTCTAGATCCAAAACCGATCACAGTTGCGGTTGCGTTGCTACTCATTTTCTTAAAGTGTTGATTGACCAAAAGAACTGTGAGAAAGTTCTTTTCTAATTTCGGTGTTTTTTCTGGTGGAATATTTTAATGGCGATGCGTTTCTCTCTTGACATCATATAAAACCGTTTTCAGCAGGTAGAGGAAGTAAGATTTTATCGTAGGACGATCATACATCCTTCAATTTGTTGTTGTTGTGTGGATTGAAAATGAGCTTTTTACTTTCTACTCATTTTTTGTACCACAAAAAGCGCTTATCTATTTTGACATCATTCACCTCTGTGTGACATTGCATATTCATACCTATATCATTTTACACAGTGTGTAGTACTATAATAAATAGCTCAGATATGTAACGTTCAATATAAAAATTAAGTGCTTTCAAGAACTCATGCAGAAAAGTGAAAAAAAAGACTCAAATTATTCTCATTTTTTCGTTATCCTATTTGAAAATCACTTTTGACCATGTGTCTGCTGAGACTTCATTCGCATTTTAAACAAGATTATCAATAGAGAACGAAGTTGCTCAATCCAATAAGTGTACATTGTGTATATCTTTTGATTCACCATCCGTATCTGTAGAGCATACATTTGATTTCATTTCTATCATTAGGTCTCAATGACTTCACTGCAGGGATGAGCAATATATCAAATTAGCACGCATGCATAAAGCTGCTGCATAAAAAGAATACAAGAATATGTCATTGATATGTAGTCATTCAAAAACGGATTTCCGAAAATTTAGAAATGTTCTATTCGTAACAACAGGCAAGTGGAAACCAAAGATTCAATCCAGGATTTGAAAGTTTTCGATGCCTCCGATAGAGAAAGCTTTCTTATCAATTCCCATGATGTTTTAGACTTGCATAATCAAGTAAAATCAGCGAAAGTCTAAGTTTGGTTTTGATTGATGAATGATGAATATATTTTAAGAACAAATCTCGTCGGAGGAAAGATGTTTATCATTCAGGGAAATAGAAAAGGATTGGAATAATGTTATTAAATGCGATTAAAACTTATGGTAAATTTAAATTGTGCAAACAAGAATTTTATCTATAAACATGACCCTCAACTATATATTCTTCATTGTAATGTCTTTAGCCTCTCAGAGTGGTCTCGTATTTCCCCAATAAATAACAGAACGAATAAAATAGACTTCACAAATTTGAAACTTCGGATAGTGTGTAGGTGATTGGAACTACGTAAAATCAGAAGCTGTTATAAAAATTAATGAATCATAATGGAAAATATATGCCTGCAATTGTTTTTGCCTCTTGTCCCTTGAAGATCCTGTCCAAAAATAAAAGGATAGTTTCAAGTAACTCACTGCACGGTACAGGCAGACTTGAATTTCCACATTCGTAGAAGTGGCCGCAATGTCTAAAACTTGCTCTTCTTTCCTTTAGAAGACTTGTTGACAAGGGACTTGTGGATGTGGGGTATGACTCCACCACCAGCAATCGTGGCCTTAATTAGTGTATCTAATTCTTCATCTCCCCTAATTGCTAGTTGTAAATGGCGCGGTGTGATACGCTTAACTTTAAGATCTTTGCAGGCGTTTCCTGCCAACTCTAGGACCTCAGCAGTTAGGTATTCAAGAATAGCAGAAGTGTAAACTGCGGCTGTAGCTCCTACACGCTGACTTTGTTGAACAGAACTTTTCAAGAAACGATGGACACGACCAACTGGAAACTGGGTAAATAGAAGAGATACTATGTAAGCAAACGATCTTTTCGATTACGGCAACACCCCTGCATTTCGATATGATAATCTTACCTGTAGACCTGCTTTCGATGAACGAGATTGGGGTGCTTTTTTTGAGATGGGGGCCTTTCCACCCTTTCCTCCCTTACCACCTTTGCCTCCTTTGCCAGACTTTCACGAAAAACATTTGACAGCATACAATAAGAATTTGTAAGAAAGAGAGAGAAAATAGAATCGTGTTGAAGCGAAGTAAGGAGAACATGATTATATTGTGAAAAGCAATTGACACTTCACACGCCAATGAATTCACATCGAAAAACATATGGATCTTTACGTGACGTCAACGTAAGCCTCTCAAAAGAAAACCAGCGCGGAAGCTATAAAGAGTTTACTATCTTTCATTTGGTAAAAGAGTGTTTTCCATTCAATTTATAGCACTCTGAGCCCATCAATAGATTTATGTATGAATGCAGAGATATAGGTGATGTAATGAGGAGCATTACAGAGGCTCCGGAAAGTATCTTTTCATAGAACTCACCATGTTTGTGATTTATAGTTTTCTTGGAAATATATTCTCTTGATGTGACCTAAAATTTTGAATTGGGACTCCGTTGCTTCGTCGTCAAATTTTTAAATCTGTAGGATTTGACATATCAATTTCACATAGATTTTTTTACTTATGCCTAATAAACAGAAATGAAAGTATGTTCCTTAGATACAAAAACATATGTATCCCAAATAGTATTTCTATGCGTAGAATTCAAAACTTACTTAGGGTATTCGTGAAATCTTGTTTCTTTCCCACAAACGGAATAAATTTTACAAGTAAAGTTTGTACGAAAGGTACGGAAGTGCGCGCCATAAATTGGACCGTAAACTGGATTAAAGTATGATGAGGTATCTTATACATCTGATATCCAATCCATCTAGTTCATCTAAAATATATGTCTTCTCACTTTCTTTGAACACATCGAATTTCATTGAAATTCCAACTATAAATCTTTAATAAACAAAGGTATTACTATACACAAGAACCTTTGTTCTATTACAATAACAATAATTTTTTTGGAGACATCTTTCTCCAGTGATATCCCACATACATATATTTTAGGTTCTTTCCGTTTAAACCTGGTACCCTTGTACCTCACGCGAGTTTTTATGCTCTTCAGCATTCCCCTATTCTCGCATTTTAGTGCTTTCCTCCTTTTTCCTGCGTTTTTTCCTCGATTACATTACCTTTTTCTTCTGCATTTATTTTATATTTTAATTTTAAACACATTATTATGTTGTTACTATTCCCTTACTACACTAATCCATCCGATTCTGTTGATCACCTTTTCGGCTTTATCATTTTTCGTGTCTTCGTCCCATGATAAAACTGTTCCCTTATTTTTTACTCTGTCTTTTTAGTAGATTAATATACATTTTGCCTTTCCTTATCCCCCACACACATATTCCCTAATTCCCCATTTAGTTATATATCAATCTACTTCTCTCCAAACTCTTTCCGCTTATCCGTAGTCCTAGGCGGTCAACCTCCTCTCGTAGGTGTTTGGATCGTGATTTAAGTGAAGCTTTCATGCGACCAAGACAACATAGCATGCATGATAGTCTGAAAAAATTAGAACCATTTTTGAACACTTAATTTCTAAATGATTCTGAACATATTCAAAATATGCATACTTTCGAAAAGAACATTTGACATTTTGAATTCATCTTCTGTCAAGACAGAACATGAACACCAACTATGCATCCAATGTTTTATATTGGATGTAACAGTTTTATAAACTAACTTGTTATCAAAATGTTGAGATTGATGCCCGCGTCTATCCCAACATCTATCAATATCATGCCATGAACATCGTATCCTCTTTATTTTCGGATTGAATGTGGTAATAGCTTCATCTATCAGTTGGTACTCTTGCGAGTCACCATCAGATATGATTACTTTGATTATGTCGAAAATGTTTTTTTGAAAATATAGTCGGAAGTACATGCGTAAAAATCCAACGAAACGACCAACTTCGTTGATTTGCCAAAAAAGCACGTAAACATGTAAAGATCTTCCCACTTGAGTCGCAACCTCCAATCATGAGTAATGGACAACCCTCTTTGTTGGTATCTTCTGTGGCATCAACAAATAGGGTGTCAGGATATAGCTCTAGCATGCGTCTTTCTAATGGAGCGACCCATGCTAATGCCATCAATAAATTTTGATCTTTTTGCAATTTTTGATTAGATCTATTATCTAATGCATAATTAGATGCATCCAGATGTTCATTGGCTGGTACAATAAACTCTGTATTCGTAAATAAAGAGTGAGATGATATATAATTATCATTTACTACATCAACAATTTCATATTTATACTGAGGAATTGTTGAGTTATATAGAACAATGATATTGTATTTGTGATTTTGGAAAAAATCTATAATATTGTCAGGACTACTTAGTCCTGTCAAACTGTTAATTCTCTTCAAGTCATCACTTTGTGAACCCAAGTAGTGACAAGCGCTAAGCGAAATAGTTTGTCCAGTGCGCCTACCAATAACATTGCAGATAATACTCTTGTTTGCATCAGCGTCAATAACGGTTTTTGCAATCAACTTCTCTTCATCCAGCAAAAGGAGCTGGATAATGATAATTATCCTGCTCAATTCTTGGATGTCCAACATGATTTGAACATCCATAACAATTTCTCATATGGAAACCTACTGAATCAAATGCTATGTGAAAGTGAAATGGACAACATGCATTTGATTCAGTAGTAGGGCGATAAGTCCTTGTTCTACGTGACATTGTAACTCCTTTAGGTCCTCGGCTGTTTAGTAGGTCGTTGCAGATCCTTGTCTCACGATAATTTTCGACAGATCTGCCACTACTGATACAATTCCGATAAACAAC
>Ga0209092_10004177_pt1 | contig 12188 bp, 8 predicted proteins | sample FraStrMetagenome_FD_187446 | JGI IMG/M metagenome (GOLD analysis project Ga0209092, IMG submission 187446) | Marine eukaryotic phytoplankton communities from Arctic Ocean - Fram Strait ARC3M Metagenome (SPAdes) (version 2) | ecosystem: Environmental > Aquatic > Marine > Oceanic | place: Fram... | reverse complement strand
GAGTCCAAGAAGTTTGATGTGAATCACGCCCTTGACTGCAAAAAGGGTGGATTGGTCACAGCTCGACACGACGAGATTCGTGACGAACTCAGAGATCTACTAGCACATGTGTTTAGTCCATCCCGTATCCGATGCGATCCTATGATTAATCCTGCTCCGATGCGTGCCAATGGTACCAAAACGCATGTGCCAAGTGCTTCCTCTTCGTCCGACTTTCTGAATGCCGATCGTGGTGATCTATTGGTTCGCGGCTTTTGGGAGAAATCGACTGATACCATTATTGACGTTCGTGTGACGAATCTTGACAGCAAATCTTATAAGAATCTGTCACCCAAGAAGGCCCTGGAACGACAGGACAAAGAGAAGAAAAAGGGTTATTAACGTCATATGTCACTAGCATTTTATTCGTAATTTAATGATAAAAGGCAAATTCTGTCTTCCAGCGGGAAATAAAATCTGTTGAGAGGTAAGGTTTCGATCTCCTTTTTTCATACGTTACTGACATTTTACTAGTAAACCATATACTTACTGTTTTTCGAGATAAAAGACTGAATAGATAACGAATCTGTATAATACTATACTTTTCGTAAAGCTGAGAATATAGTGAAGATATCTAATGGTATACAAAAGAATGATGTTTACGGATGTGAAATTTTGGTCTATCTTTAACAACAATTTACTAGTAAGAAAGTTTACTGTATTTAGTAGTTAGAATGAAAAGACTGAATAGTTGACGAATCTATGATACAATGTTTTTGAACATAGTTTTAAGTCATTTTCTCTTCAATAAGATAGAGTAGCATACACGCTTTGTTTTTTTTGTTTGAAGCCTCTTGTTTTGCATTCTTTGAAATACAGACACATAAATATAGCTTTCGGGTGTAACGTTTTTGACGGTAACTGTTTTTGACTTCATAGAGTAAAGAATTTTTTTGTACAAGCTCTGACCATGAATTATTGCTGTCAATTGCGCCTAAGCCTTTGCTCCTTAGGACTTTGTGGCTTCCACTCATTGTTTCTTTCTCTTTGTGCCATAAACAGCTCCTCCTGGATGCACATCTTCATCATAGTAATGATTTGCAAGGTACGTGACGCCAGATATATCAATGAATTCTTCTAGAGCGTCAATTAGGTCTTCATATGTTGTATCCTGATTGGAGCTATTGAAATATTCAGGATATTTCTTGCATACATCAATGGCCCTTTCACATTCAATTTTTATTGTTGGAACAGCACTTGGTGTAGTAGCAAGGCTGAAGAAGATGATTGGTCGTAGTGCAAACACTTTTGGTGTCAGAGGAAATTTTGTATTCTTCTTCTTTGACCTCTTCTTCTCAACTGATGCAGCAGGCTGTTTGGAGTTGCGTGTAAAAACTTATTCTTGTTGATTCATTGCTACCAATTTTTAATCAATGATAATAGAAGATAATAACTAGTTTTTATGCGTTGATTTTGTTATTCTTGTGGTGTGAGGAAACACAGCTGCTGACTTCGCCCGTACAAAAATGGAGTGTCTCCCGTGTAAAAAACACTAGCTTTGAAACACTTTATTTAATTTTTTACTTTTTCCCTCTCTCTCTCTCTCTCTCTCCATTTTTCAATTTTGCTGCAAAGTACTGTATGGTGGTGGCATGTTATAGGAGAGTGGTAATTCTGGGATTTTTTTACTAGAGAGTAAAAGAAAGTTTCGTGTGAAGTGTGAATTTTTTTTGTGTATTATGGGAAAAAGTTAATTTTATGAATAGCCCCATCGGTAAAAGAGTAGAAGTTAATATAATAAAAGCATACAGTTCAAAAAAATCTTATTTATTAAATACCAGTATTACATTTTAGCATCTCTGCCTAAAGGAGACATATCTGCTATCATTCGTTTCTATTGAGTGACATATGACATATATTGTATTCGCTTCTTCTCAAGAATGGATATTGTTCATTTTGCTGATATATATATATATATGTATGTATGTACGAGAAGTGAAAAGGTCGAAGACATATTCGAATCGATGTCTATGAGGAACGAGAGTTACAAAATATTTCGTTCAAATATTGTTAATTTATAATTTATAATTTGTAATAACTCGCAGAAAATTTTCAAAGATCAGCGTAAGTTTGTCGATTTACTTCAATTTGATAAAATATTGTCTTATGGATTTATGTGTATGATAGGTGTTTAGGGGCACGTGGGGAAAGCTGCTTTGTGCAGAAAGTCTTTTCGAGATCCTCCGCACAAATTGCAAACAAAAAAAGACCAGCAGCTTCACAAATTGCCCCAACTCGAGAGTCAGGATGCCAAATCAGAGGCCGCGTCGAGGAGTTGCAGCCGTCATCAGGAAACGCCCTCAGCGTTCGAGGAATCGTTCCTTAAATCGCACGGGCGAAGAGGATACTGGCGGAAAAGTACGAAATAGTGCGCTGTCGTTAACTGTTGATCGAGCTAGCTCTCATACAAAAAGCAGCACAAAAACTGCTAGTCGCAATAAAGCAGCGATTAGTTCAAAGAAGAAATCTCTGGTAATGAGAGCGGTCAAAAATGATCCAGAAATGGACGAAAAGATGCTCACCTCGATCATGCTTGGAGGATGTCAAGTATGTGGAGAGTCAAATGATCGTTCATCATTGTTAATCTGTGACGGTAAGCCCAACGTTGTGTACCAATCGAGATGAATAACACTATTTTTATATCCTCCTAACTTAACTACAATAAACACTTTTTTCTATTGGTCGATTGCCATCGTTATTTTAACATGTTATCCAGGCCCCAATTGTGGGGCAGAATATCATCAAGATTGTTTGTTTCCTCCTCTAACTCATGTCCCTGAAGGAGAGTGGTTCTGCCCCGAATGCGAAGAACTAGGGAACTATTCCAGTGATTTTTTGTTATTAAATGATGGGGTACATAAGAGTGCAAAGATTATTTTTGCGAACGGCATCAAATCTATCAAAGATAATCCCAACGATATCGAAGTTAGGGTCATAGTCAATACCAGGAGATATGTACCACCCACTTTTGCAAACCAATTTTCTTTCTCATTTTTGCAAAAACTAAAGAAATCGAAGTGCGCAGAACATCTAATTGATGCCGATTTTGATGAATATAATTGTTCCGTTTGCAGATGTCCAGGTGATGTCTTCTTTTGCGATACATGCCCGAAGTTATTTCATGAAAAATGCATTCCATACGGTCCTGCAAAGCTATCATTTGAACGCGGAGATACAATTTGGAATTGTCACAAATGTATTCAAAATGGGCTGAGATATCTTGGATCAAGATCTCAACGAAGTAGAAAGAAATGTGTTGTCTGTAAGAAGATCGGAGGTAAAATGGATCAATGCTCGCATTGTAGTAATTATTTCCATCCATTTTGTTCCCGTTTCCAGTCTGTTGGAGCACCGCTTTGTTCATCTTGTCAACATCAGAAATCAATGAAGTCTAAGCTGAACGAAAGTCCAAGGATACGAACGCGTTCTGGATCCTCGAACTTTGTATACGAAGACAAAGATGAACCAATTGATGACGAAGAAGATGAAGGTGAAGGAGAAGAAAGTCAAGACGATGGAGCGAAAGACTTCCACGACGAAGATGATTACAGCGAATCAGATGAGGTGCCTGAAATGTCACTTGCCCCTGCAAAACGCCCACAGATGAGATTGATTCCTGTGCCCATTGTTGCAAGTGTATTGCCGAAACGGAAAAGATATAGGCCTGATTTACTATCGAATGGCCAACTCAAACCTACTCCTGGCTTCTTCCTTTATTTGGAAGAAAGGAGCGCAAAATTTGAAAAAATTATAAAGAGGCGTATGGGTGGAAAGAAGTATAAAAAGCTTCCGAAGATTGAACAAAATGTACATCTTGCGAAGGAAGCCGCCATTTGTTGGAGTAGGGAGGCGCTCAAGATTCGTAGGCATTGGGACAGCAAACTCACGCCCGAGCTAAATGCGAGTATAAGGGAGTGGGTAAGTGAAAACGCATCTGATGTCGAATTAGCATATGAAAACGGTAGGAAAAAACGCCAATCAAAAATTGTTCCGAAACAAGTCCCTGTCAAGAGGCAAAAAGTGCTCGCTGGCGCTATTTGTTTTGAGAGGCGAGATCGCGGTGGCAACTCAATCTTTCATGATCTACTGCAAGATGATCGTTTCCATCCTCTTCCTATCTTCGGTCGTAGAGGAGGGTCGATATCATGTGAACGTCTAAATCATTCAAAAATGACGATCCCTAAATTTTTTGTTCAAGGTCCATTTTCATCATCTCTCGGAGATGACTGTATTGGATGTACCCGCGGGTGGTGCCATTTCTGCCCCGTCCTTAAGAGGATGCTACCAGCGGTTGAACACAGGGCCAAACTTCAGCCACCTACGACAACGCTTGTTGCGACTCGAATAGCTTTGGGGAATAAAAGTGACAATCTTTTTGAAAAAGATATATATTTATCTGAACCAAAAAAGCGTGGGGAGGATGTTGGTAGCTTCGTCATAGAGTTATCGAAATCCAATCAGTATAGAAATAAAAATACGGGATTAAAAGATATCGATTTAGGAACCGGTATTGGGAAGTGTTATCGGTGTAAGTGTGGTGCGGTTGCTCACTCAATGAAGGGATGTAATTTATGTTGTAGAAAATTATTGTCTAAAGAATGGTCAAAACTGCCTGCTCCTGAAGTCAAAAAAGATGAAAACGAGGACTTTATATCAAACGGTTACGTAACTGTTGAGTCTGTTGCTCTCCTCCGTGCCCCAATGATCGAAAACACTTTTGACGAACAACGAGAGCATGATCAAAATATTGCTTCAATGCTTTGTCATCAAAAATGGAAGCCAATAAAGGTGCTTTCCGGTGATCGAGGAATGGGAGAGCAGCAAGAGCGGAAGGCTAGCCCAGATAACAGTGAAAGTAGAGACTCGACGACCTCAGTCGACATCCATGGCAATGGAGAAAGCCTTGAGAATTCGACGAGCAATGGAATCAAGAATGACAGTAATGGGATTGGTGTAACTCGTAGATCTAAGCGCTCATCGGATACTATCGTGGAGAAAGATTCTGCTGAACGTGCAGAAGAAGAAAAGGCGCGTCAAGAGGCGATCAATGATTTAAACAGAAAATGCCGAGCAATTTCATTGCTTGGAACATTTCTTGCAATTGCCAGAAGGGATCCTTTACGTTTATTTGCTGAACCAGTTCCTCCAACTGTTGTTGGATATCACGAAAGAATAAGAAATCCAATGGATATGGGGACAATTCGGATGAAGGTCCTAAATGACGATTATAGTGGACTAAGTGGACTGGTAAACGACATAAAGTTATTGTGTAACAATGCTATGACTTTTAACTTACCGAATTCCGTCTACTACAAAACTGCTACGGTCATGTTAAATTGCTTAGACGAAGTCGTGGAAAGGGCAAAGTCATGGGAAATGTCCATTAAAGCAGCACATTCTTCATCATCACGAGAGGCTGTTCGTTTTGGAGTATCCAATGCTGATCCATTTGAAGCACTAAGATCACAATGGTCGGGGGCTGCAGAAGTCTTGGATGATTATGATCGAATGAAGAATCTTGTCCAATCGGACTTTTTCAGATCAAAAGAAAATGAAAGTGCGTTATACGGGGCGATGGTTGTCCGGAGAGCTGCAATGGCAGCAGCAACTTCAATTTCTTCTGATATAAGTCCTGTTATTTGTAGGTCAGTTAGGGAAGATGACGAGATGAGGCGGCTTGTCAACAATAGTGTTGCCTCTCTTGCTTCTACTTCACGACTCTTAGACGAGCCCGGTTGGCGTGACTCTTCATTACTACAGTATTTACATTCTGTCCAAAATAGACGGGTAGAAGTAAAAGGTATGTCTAAGAGTGGATGCGCACGTTGTGATGATTTAAGTATAAAGGAAGACACAAAGCTAGCGATGATGACTGAGGTTTTACGAAATTCAAGATGCAAGGGCAAAAACAAAAAAATGTTAGAGGATAAAGAGAAGGGAAAAGAAAATAAGAGATGCAAAGTTGTGCCTTCAAGATTGGCGTATAGTCTTACCAGTCAGTCCACCGTACGTCATTACCAAAATAAAGTTGGAAGTGATGTTAGTGTTCGGGGGAGCGGCATACATGGTTGGGGTTTATTTGCAGACCGACCTTTCAAATCCGGCGAAATTGTTGCTGAATACCTAGGCGAGTATGTGACTAATGCTATGGCTGACAAAAGAGAATTGATTTATCAGGAAAGTCGTATCCAAGATTATCAATTTAGAGTAAGTTCGGATCTTGTTATTGACGCCACGCTTCAAGGTGACCTGGGTAGATATATCAATCATAGCTGCACTCCAAGTTGTATTGCAAAGATTGTCGACGGTGACGAACCAAACAAACACCTCCGAAGAGTTTTAATCATTGCGCAAAGGGATATTTTACGTCAAGAAGAAATAACATACGATTATCAGTTTCCACTTGAGCTCGATCTTGAAGCTCGCATTCCCTGCAATTGTGCGTCAGAGAAATGCCGTGGTTTTATGAACTGGGATTTACCAGAATGTGGAAGTGTATCAGACGGTGCCAAAGGAAGTCCTGGAGTTGCTGGAATTCGTGCAAGATCAACCGGATCAAGCAGTCATGCAGGAAGAATAAACTACTCGCGATCGCCTTGAATATTTTATTTTTGAACATTAATCTAAATGTTGGCGTCATGCTATATTAATGGTACTGAGAATGGAGTCAGAAATAAAGCTATCTTTTCGATCTACATGTCAAAGTAGTGAACGAATTGTCAATATGTTGTCAATCTCACGGAACCGTGCCAAGACAATTCCAAAATTCATGGAGATCGTATACTCGGTGAAGAATTCCTGGAGGGTCTCTCTGCACAAAATTACATTCCTCATCAAAATGCTTGTTTATTTCATGCTAGAACACAGGAAGGAATTGAATAACATGAAAGCGTACCTATATCTGATGCTTAGGAGATGAATGCTGTGATTTACGTAAATTAAATTACAAAAAGCAATAGAAATAAAAATATCTATCCAGTATTCTTTCGTAGATAGTCTACACTCATATCATTTTCCCTTGTGCTAGCCAGACGACTAATATCCTCCTTCTCTTGCCCTCGGGGCACATTGAATGATGTCATCGACACGTAATATCATTTCGGCAGCTTCAGAAGCAGATATCAGCACTTGTAGTTTCGATTTGAATGACTCGACGATTCCAAGTTTCCTCATGCATGCTATGCTGCCATTGTACATATCTAAACCATATGTAGATTTTCCACTTGCATGTGCTGCACGCAATTGCGTGACAAGCTCGGCCGAGTCGTATCCCCCATTATCAGCTACAATCGTTGGTAGTTGCCGCAATGCACGAGCAAACGCCTCCATAGCCAATGCTTTTTTTCCAGGCGTTTCTTCGACGTGACGATCGATTGCCTGTGCCATAAATATTTCTGTACATCCTCCACCACAAATAGTCCTCGGTTCTTTCACGGTGGATGTAAGTACGCATAAGGCATCATGCAAGGACCGTTCCGCTTCGTCCAAAACATGACTAGATGCACCACGTAACACAATGGTACAAGCTTCTCCGGCCTTACAGCCACCAAATCGCAATACCTTATCTTCTCCAATCATCACTTCTTCGATGACCTTGCATTCTCCAAGCGTCACAAGATTGGGATGATCGAAGGTCGACGCAAGTTCCCCACCGGTAACCGCTGCCAATCTTTCCACTCCATCAAAGTCGGCATGTTCGATGGTAACCACACCAGCCTCCGTAAAGATTTGTTCTGGAAAGTTATAGATGAGCTGTCGATTTATGAATACATTAATTCCGTGATCGATGATCTTTTCGCACTTTTTACGCATCTTGTCCTTTTCTGCGCGTTCAATTTCAGCTACCTTGTTGACGGAGTCGACCCTTACTCGACTTCCATAAATCTTAATTTTATCCGTATCCATTGGCGTATTGGCGATCAAAATCTTGGCATTCTCAATACGTTTCGGCTGTCCGACACCAATCTTCTTATCTAACAGAAATCCTTCCTCGAGGTACGAGTCTCGTAATGATCCGCCCGGTCGTTTCATGATTTGGATATAATCCAAATTCCCAGAACCCTTCAACCGAAGCACCGCATCGACAGCCAGGTTAGCAAAGTACTGCTTATCATGCGTAAGGAGTTTACTGCTGAGCGTAGTCATGGCAATTTTGACTAAATCTGATCGAAATGCATCTGCATCGGAGCTATTATCAATAGCATGTGCCTCCAATGATGCCCTGGCATAGTTTCTTGCCAAACGCCAGCCCTGAATGATCGTCTGTGGATGTATACGCTGGGCAATCAGTCCTTCCGCCTGTCGAAGAAGTTCTCCCGCAAGGACGGTAACGCTCGTGGTACCATCGCCCACCTACAAATCATTACATTCGAAAAGGTAACGTCAAATATTTATCATACATTTGAAAAGAACAGTGATTGGATGATACATTCATCCAAATTACAAACACACACTTAATACAAGTAACTCTACGAAACAAAGGAAAGCAAAACAAAACAAACATTACAGCAACAAACTTACCTCATCATCCTGAACCTTCGCAATATCCACCAAAACCTTTCCTGCAGGATTATCCACATGAATGGATCGTAATATCGTCGCACCATCATTCGTCACACTCACGCTTTGATCATGTGCACTGAGCGTTTGCAATATTTTATCCATACCTTTCGGTCCAAGTGTCGTTTTCACGAGATCGGCAATGGCGATGGCTCCGACGAAGGAGGAAAGTCGGGCATCTTCGCCCTTGTGCACGTTTGTACCGCTGGATATGTAAGCTGCCTCCATGATGAGGACTGATCTGACCTGCTGGTTTGGTTCTTATGGATTGGAATTGATTACCACGGCAGACAAGTGAGCATGAATAATGATAATGATGCTCGGGGTGTGATAAACAAATGTCGGTCCGTGTGTCCGGGCAAGCGCGGGGATTTTTTGTGTCTTGGTTGTTGGTTTTCGGGTTCATTTCGAGCCACTCAGATTTTCGAATTGTAACAGCAATTTCTAACGTTTATCAGGATGGTTTTACTAATTTAGCTTAACGTGTACTTCGAAGTATAAGAAAACAAAATCACAAATTAGCTCTCGGATACGAAATCAATCTTGCATTCAGCTCAATTTGCAACGAATATCACTGTATCACTCGATGATCCCAGGTCACGAAACCAACTTATCGTCAAGTCATATACGACATAACGATTCTAACTTTGCTGGATTTACGCTGAATGGAGAGATTTAGCAGGGATCAATTACCCTCTGCTTGTCGAAAGATCTAGAGGACATGACAAAAAAGCATCTAGATCTGATCTACACCCAGAACGAGGACAGATATATTTCAATCATAACATGGGGCGTCTTTCCTGGTACACGTATGCGATCAGCATTCGATGCCTCCGAGTTCTACCCAATAGAGACGGAATTTTGAAGAATTACGTATTCATCGAAGCCGTTCGTTGTATTCTACGTCTACCGAGTCACATTCTTCAACCCTTTGCAGATGAACACCATTTCATCGGACGTAATGCAACATTGGTCGACGCATATGGTATTGTGGTAAAGAATGCGATGCTAATCAATAAAGACTATCATCATATGCACGCATGCATTCAAAGTCTTATCACTTATTAATGATTTATTTTTAGACAACCAAAATAGAAAATATGGTCTATTCGCGAACCCCAAAATATGTTTCATGGCCTTGTCCTAGCTGATATTCACAAGCAATACTGCGATCAACATTCGATTAAAGAATTCATTATTCCCGATATAATGACTTACGACCATACATATCGAGAAAGGCCTGGACGGGTGGCACTGCAAAGACGAATTTTCGAGGTGAAAACGATGCACGTAGATAGTCATATGAATAGGTACAATCCTTGTAACCCCAATGGAAGGGCCGTGGAGAAAAGAATTGCAGAGATTGAAGCTCATTATATGAAGCGAGCCAAGAACTTAGATGCCACTTTTGCAGCAGGTAACAATTCCAATCCATTCCTTAGTGCCTACAAGTCCTACGGTATAAATTGAATTGCTTCGCTTGTATATCAGAATCTTATACGAATCTTCACTAAAATATGTAAGGAAACACACACACCACATTCTAATGCTCACTAACATAGATAAAACGTACATAATACTATCCTTGTCCATCTGAGAAAAGAGATAAGATATTAATAGAACCCACGCTCCACTCTTCCATTTTGTTGCGGTGTATTGGGTGCAGTGTATTCAAATACCACTCCCAAACCTTCCTCCTTGCTTGCTTCTTCAAGTTGAACATTTTCACCAGCATTATCGCAACGGATGAATTTTACTTGGTAATTCAAAGTAGTCTACAGATGTTTGATCAAAGCTACAACTTTTGCAGCAGTTTCCGATTTCTTCTTCAAAAAATAACTGAACTTGTCCCCAGTTGCATCATCAACAAGTAGCAACCAAAACTTTGAGCGACCGAAGCTCTTCGTCTTGGTAGAACTAATATCTAAAATGAAACGCGAATTGTACTTTTCTTTTCGTCTGGAACGCTCTTAGAAACGCTTTAAAATTTCCGGTCAAACGGTTCCACACTTCGTTGGCTTCACCGTCAGCAAGTGCTTTAGTCTTCGGTCCCCGAACGAGTTGGAGCACGACACGTCCAACTTCAGTTTCTCCATTGATACTTAAAATCAAATCCTCGTAGGCGTCTTCATTTAGTTCGCGTAAGTCTTCTTTCTTCTTCTTTTCATCTTCATTAGTAATTTTATTCAAATCAGTCGCATCATCCGGTACCACTTCTTTTCTAAGTAGCACCCTTGCGTCGAGCTCGCGCAAGGAACTTCTCACTCCAAACAGGCCAATCGACTGCCTTACCACTGAATTGAATTAAATTGATACTGATAGTTCCCCTGTCGTCACTCATCTTTCAAATTTCAAACTTCAAAATACAAATCGTATTCACAAACGTACTCGTATCTTCGTACGATTTATGGTGCCGTGATGGTTCCTAAGCTAAATAGATTTAATACCCATCGATAATATTCTATTTATATCCTTTTGACAGTGGAGCAAGAACAAATCCTCAAAAGGGCGTTGATAAAGGCTAAGGTTAATAGAATATACCCCAATGTCCTCATATTTAATTTCATCCCATTTCGTTTAAGTTCATAATGTATTGTTTACAGCGCACCCTATTTCGCCTCAGTTTAAAAGAAGATCTGCGACATATATTGACAAAGCTGGCGTCTCCGTGCAGTGGAGTAAGCAGCAGAAGTCTCTGTTCAAGACCACTTTCGCTTTGACAAGTTCAAAGTCTCTGACTAGGTTTCCCATTCGAAGCCCAAGGCCTGCACCGTCTTCCTACCAAATTTTTTTTGACGTGTCACTTGCAGGAATCTTCATACCTCTGATGCATCGATTTGTTGCTCAAACTAGACTGTGCTCATTTAAGTATTGATGAATCTCATGTATATTGGATAGGGCTTGACTCACTTTTCTGGAAGAAAACTTACAAGCCTCTTGAGAAATTCTTTGGCTTCGAAACCGTACAATCCGTCCGTAGATACCACGAAAGGTGTAAAATACCGACGTTTGTGCTCGCAGGGTTTGCAGTATTTCTTTTTCTTCTCTTTATCTTGTCGTTCCAAAAACATTATTGGATGGCAAAGTCCGATAGACTTGCTGTCAAGATTCGTTACTCGAACATCAATAATAGTATCAGTCAGTTTTTCCTAAAAAGCGCGCGTTTCAACAGATGACCGTGATCGCGATCGGTATTAAAAAAAAGTCTGATGAAGAGTATGTACTTGGCTCGTCTCTTTTATTACCATTACCACGCATCGGAGCAGGATTATTTTCTTCAACTGTATACTTTAATTGTTAACCTATATCTACTCTTGTAACATATGTTCGTATCAGGTACGGGATGGAAAACACATGTGTAAGGTGCTAGTGTAACATCCATGAGTTCATCACAAATTTCGTCGTTTCGACCTGTGACAAAAAATACCTTTTGCAATCAAGGGCGTGGTTCACGTCAAACTTCTTGGCGAGAATGGGTGAGATATTGAAAATAGTTTTTTTTTAAACTGTATGCTTTTATTTTATTAACTTCTACTCTTGTACCAGGTATAAATTACTTTGTAGTTACAACTCATCCTCTTCATCAGTTA
>Ga0209092_10004176_pt1 | contig 12189 bp, 8 predicted proteins | sample FraStrMetagenome_FD_187446 | JGI IMG/M metagenome (GOLD analysis project Ga0209092, IMG submission 187446) | Marine eukaryotic phytoplankton communities from Arctic Ocean - Fram Strait ARC3M Metagenome (SPAdes) (version 2) | ecosystem: Environmental > Aquatic > Marine > Oceanic | place: Fram... | reverse complement strand
TGATCTACTACATCAAAACTAAACCTATATGCTCATCCTAAATCCCAAATCGCTTTTCCTACTTCATACACACCATAGTCCATATGTAAGAAGCAAGGCGCAAGGCTTAAAACGGCTCCCGTTTTTGGACCGAAGACTGAATACACTCATATGACGTATACACAAACCATATCTTAGTATTCTCATGCGCTGAAACAATGATTACTAGTACGTACGTAATTTGTTACATTATTCCTAGCTCAACGAATATCCAAAAAGATCACACTTTCTTGTTTATCTCGTTATTACGAGAAAAGATATTTTTACTCAAGATGGCGTTCACCATCATTTCTAAACTTTTAAAATTTTCTTTTTTCACGATGGTACTTCCCATCTTCTTTTTTCAACTAGTTTTTTCCCAAAATCTCTCTTCTTCATTGAGGGACCTTTTATCCCTCCTTTTTCCTTTTTATCTTTCTCCGTTCTATTCTGTAGGCCGGGATATAGCCCTCCCTTTGATATAGTCTGTTTTTAGATGCGCCTTGCTTACAAGACGCATGTTTCTTTTTCAATATATTTTAATTCTCCAATAGTTATATTATTGCACTACTATATGAGTAATATCTAGCTTAATTTCATTTTACTCGGTGTACTCTCCTTTATTGTGGATTTCTCTCCTACGTTATTCCTTCCCGGGTTTTCTAGACTTTCGATACTAGTTTTCCCTATTCCACCAGTTTTCTTCTCGCTCTCTCGATTCAGATTCTTGTGACACGTTTCTTCTCCCCACGAAGTGGGGTTATCCTTTCCAGAAAGTTATACCAATGCATGCGTGCGTTCGTCTCTATCCTCGTTCCTTCTTCGCACTCCTACGACCTACAGCGTTCACCTTGCGTGACACGCGGTTTGGGGGTACGGATGAGTGGATTGAGTGGCTCCCCATACCTTTTCTTGCTCGCGTACTTTCCTTTCCTGTTCCTTGATGCCTCTTTTCGGCCTCACGTCAGGTGTCATCCATGTTTTCATTCCACCTCACTCTCTCCTTGGTACATTCCTATCGGAGCCCTCTCTATCTCTCACCACGTACCTCCTTCCCGCTATATCCTTTCTCTTTTCCTTACTCACGTCATTCCTCCATTCGTGTTTTTTGACCCGATTACGAAACGATCTATCACAAATGTCACCGCTGTCACCACAACTTTCTCATCTTACACTAATTGAGCTGATGGGCATTAGTAGACACCTCGGCTAAATTAACTGTACCATTATCTTTTCCTTTCATCTTTTGTTGATTCTGGTCTTCGCATTTTCACTCCTCGTACAGGCATACCAGTCACGTACATGATTTATACTTGCACCATTTTTACTTTTCTTCTATCTAATTTGTTTTGTCTCTAACTATTTCCCACAAAATTGATTTACAATTTGTTTGCCTTTTTTACCCCTTTCTCCCGCTTTCAGTCTATTATGCCTACTGCCCGTGTTACCCAAGAAGAACTGGCAGGTTCTTTCGTCTCGGATGTCGACCCGCCCATCTTTGCGCAACCCGCACACCACCCGGTGGTGAAGACCACCATTGGTGATACTGAGTCTCGGAAGACTCAGCTTTTCTTTTCCTCTAAAGTGGAAGCCCTTCTCTTTGTGAATGAGGGGAAGCTTTATTCCCTCTTTCACCCTCGCATCGCCTATGATCATGTATCTGACCCAGACGAAGCTCACCCACTCGTCGTGGGACCTCTTGGGGCTTTCTGCAACGCAGCAGTCCCTGTTTCCATCTCCCTTCCGTCTCTTCTTCGTGATGCATTTGTTTTGGTCCCAAAACTAGATCATTTTCTCACTTGCTTTGACCACGGTGATGTTGTTCCTGAGACGCTTTTCTCCTCAGCGACACATACCGATGCTCCATTCCCATCCATCACGGATAGCGAGCAATGCATCATTCTTCGTCTTCCGTTGTCACTCCCCAAAGTGACGGGAGAACCCATCATCGAAGGTAGTATCCATAACGAGGATGTCATCTCTGCTCTCATGAACTACCACCCTCTCGTCCATGCTTGGATCGAGATCCAGGCTCTCCTTCACCAGGATAAGGCTTTTATCCTCCCTGATTCTTTGATCCCTACTCTGGACGCATCCTTGCTCCCAGAGAACACTCATAAGATCCCTGTCTCAGACACTCCCTATGTGTCATACCAGGCTCTCATTGATGGCACGCACGATCCTTCTTCTCTTCGCAATTCTGTTGTTCGGGTTATCAATACTCGTATTTCCGAAAATTTAACAAATTTTCGAAAAGATAATCCTTCTCAGCCAGACTCACCCCCCCTTGCGGTACAACATGCACCCCCACCCGGGGATGACACAATCGCTACGACCGTGCCGGTTGTTCCCGACAACCTCTCTATTCAGGGCGTTGTCGTCCCAAAGAAGCACGAAAGGGCTCTACACACCTTTCGTATCCTTCTTTCATCCTTTGATGAAGAGACCCAGACGATTGTCTTACCCAGGCTTCGTCCGGAATTCTTAGCGGCGTTTTCCCAGTCCTCCTCTCAAGAGAATATACGTTATGCCACTACGGCTATGCTGGAACATGATCTTGAGCGGTCCTCCACCACTCGGGATTATCTTCTTCGCCTTGTATCAGACATGCCATGGAACCAAGCTACGATGACATTGTTCCTACATGGCATGTTCAACACTACTCCTCTAGACGAGAGTAAGGATTCTTTGAAGCAAACGGTATCTTTCTACACCTTTCTTCCGCCGCCACCAGAGCATTCTTCTACCGAACTCCAGGCATATCTTCGAGCCACCCACACTGAACACATGCAGGTGGTTATTGGCGAAAGTAACGAAAATCGCCAGAAGCTCAGTCTCAAGACTTTTCAAGGAGGTCTCCGCAATACTATCACGGATATCTTGACTGGAATCGCAAATTTGGAAAGCCGTCTTTCCTTCATCGTGGATTATGATTCCACTCCCACTAAACCTCTCCTGGTACAATGGCTTACGCAACTCGCCCATTTATTTTCATCTTCTGAATTCCGAAAATTTTGGGGCAAGTATATCGACACCCATCCATGGCTAGCATCAACTATGGCGACCCAGATTCATGTTCTTTTTGCTCTCACAGCAAAAACTTCTTCTAACATTAAGAATATTTACATGGCCAAGACTGCTTCTACTCTTTCCCTTTCCTCCTTTAAACTGCCAATCAAAGCCTTTGAGTCGTTGGTGGACGATATCCAGGCTGTATGTGCTGGTACAGGTCCAGGCACATATGCTACTCCTCCCTTGAGTTATGTGAATCCAACTGATACATCAGCCGGCGCAAAGAAGCGCAAACTTGACTTTCAGTCTCAATCTTCTGCGTCACGAGATAATCGCTCCTCGTATATGGGGTCCCCAGCCGACAAAGGTTGGCTCAAAGTATCTGGCCGTTTTCTATGGCCGAAGGATCTTTCGGGGAAACAATTGTGCAATCGTTTTGCAGTCGTAGGTTCTTCATGCCCGAACGGTTACAATTGTCCTTTTGTACACAAGCTTTTTCCGAAAGACTTCGACGAAAAAGACCTTCAAATCATATGCAAATTTGTCGATAATGAAGCGAATGTATCTTTCGCACCGGGCATCAAAGTTCCACCCCAGCGGAACACTTCATTCAAGTCGTCCAAAACAACCTATACTTCTTCTCCATCAGGACAGGATAAAAGGAAGAATGTGTCGTTTTCACAGCCTAAATCAGCTTCTTCCTCGTCTACATCCTCCACTTCCACCTGAAATGATCCGATGGCGATTATTTTTTCAGACCGGCTTTCATCTAAATTTAAAACAGTTAGTTTTAATTATAAACAAACTTTTACTTCCGATACCCCAAAGCCCGTAAATAACCACCATCATATTTTTGCCAGCATAACACCAAAAACCTCTTCAAAAACCAAACTTTCGCCTTTTCCTGCACTACCTAAACTTTCCTTTTTAACACCAAATTCAACACAACATATCTCCCCTTCAACGCAAAACGTGTCTCCTGCACCGTCTGCAGCTTTCGAATTTATTTGCCCTACGCAACCTTCCACGCTTCTTCAACAAGACAAATCACAAATTCCCACGAGTACTAGTACCGTACCACCGAAACATACCTTCTTTCTAGATCAGAAACTATCTCTTTATTATGGTAAGTATCCTTCCCACGTATCTTTAATTAAAAATTCGTTTGGTAAACCATCCACGCTACACAGCTTTACGAGTGATGCGGTCCTAGATCACGTGTTAATTTTTTTATTTAAAGGTGCCTACCTTTCTGAACCCGACTTCCTTCACCTACGAGCATCGCATCCCTTATATAATCATTTATATAAAACCTACGTTAAAATTCGTCATATTGATTTCCGACATATAGCAAAAATCAATAAAGCCTACGCTACACAGACAACTTTACAACCTTCACGCCTTTTCCAATACATGGCGGCTCTTTTCCACTACAATTTTCATCTCGGATCCGTAATTCGTTTTTGCGGGAACAACTACACAAATGAACATCTTCATGTTCCCTCCATCATGACCAAACTCAAACATGTTGTCCCCACACACATTTATAATTACGTGTATAGAGCCCTCACCATTGGGGCCCCCACAAAAATTAATGGTCATTCATCTCATAGTAATTTTTTGGATTATAAGCACTACGGAAACCATGTGTCAATTACTTCTAGACCAGATCTAGTCGAGAAATCTTTGAATAAGGAAGAGCGAAATTCATACGCTCTTCCTTTTCCTTCATGGCTCGCTCGTTTTATACCCCATCTACATTTGTCCCCTGAAGGTATAATCATTAAGCCTGGCAAGAAGGATAGGATCGTGTTCGATGCATCATTTCACATACATCATTCTAGTAAATCTCCAAATGACTGGACATCTAAGTTTGATGAGCCACAGATTTATTACGGAACAGCGTTTTTGCGCCACCTGGAACGCATCTGGAATCTCAGAATTACCTACCCTACCTTCATTATTTTTTTGTGGGATGATGATGTTTCTGGCGCCTTTAGGATTGTAAAATATAATCCTGAAGTAGTAGGTGCATTTTCTGCTATTGTCGGCCGTCGATTATGGGTCCCCGTTGGACAAGTATTTGGAGGTAACACGTCCGCCCAGAATTTTGAAGGCTTGGCTCGTGCTAGGGAACTTCTTTCTGAGTATTACAGCCATACCTCCTTCTCTCACCTCATCAAAAAACATCACAATATCCTTTCTCAGATTAATTATGCCCCGAATGTACCTTCGACACCATTGGTACAAGCAGCGCCATGTTCAAAGCATTTCGGAGTCATTAACCCTGATGGGACAATCCAAAACACGCCTCACAACACATTCGTGGATGATAACCACATGGCCGAGATTTTTTCGCGCATAAAATTGGCCCAAGCGGCTAGCATCGAAGGCCTTTACCAAATATTGGGATTCCCGGACAAGCTTCTTCGTCGATCTCCACTAAGCGAAGATAAATATTTCCGTGAAACTTGTTCCCCCGTAAAACTACAATTGGGATACCTAGTTGATACCAACCGCATGAGAGTTTCCTTTTCTGATGAGCGATTTCAACATATGATTACTACGTTATCTAATTGGCACTCCCGGCGCCAACAATTTACTTTGCGAGAAGCTGCCACGTTAGCAGGAGAGCTGGAATTCATTGCCTCTATGTGTACTTGGTTACGTTTTATTACGGTATCTCTCAAACATTCAATTCTCCTTGCTTTAAGAAAGAACTCCCAATCTATTTTATCCCAGATGGAAAACCATGAATTAGTCGCCGACTCCCATCTTTTATCCACATCGTTTGATGATTTATCCAAAAAAAATTATGCTGTTAGCCAACTCCTTCGTCAGGTATGGCACAAAAAAACAAAATATCACATCAATAAATCACTCAAAATAGAACTTAGGTTACTTCATGTTCTATTTCGAAACTACCATGACACTCCTTTTTGGTCGCCCATTTCACACTTGATCCGGAGAGATCCTGATTTCTTAGCTTTCGGAGATGCGTGCCTAGATGGGGCAGGCGGATACTCATCGTCATTGTCCTTCTGGTGGTTCGTTGAATGGCCACAAACTGTTATCGACAATACCCTCCGCTTTTATACCAAAACTTACAAATCTCTTTCTGGAAAATTCGTGTCTATCAACCTACTCGAATATGTTACCATTATCATATCGTTTGCATCATCCATACTAGCCATCCAACAGTTGTCATCCTTACCTCATCCAAACCCAGTCATCCACATATATTCAGACAATACTACCGCAGTTTCATGGACAAAAAGAGCTGTTTCATCTACAATATTAGGAAAAAACTTAGGTTTCCTTTTAACTTCTCTTATGATTTATAACCCTCATCTAGGACTATCATCATCTCATATAGCTGGGAAAGCAAATGATTTAGCTGACAAAATTTCTCGCATGAGGTCTTCTAACAAAATTCGTATTTCTTTTTCGTCAATATTACAGACTTATCCAGAGCTGAAAGGTTACAAACGTTACCACCCAAGTCCAGAGCTTCTCTCGCACCTCTGGGCTTGTCTGTCATCCACAACAGTGCAAGCAATCCCAAAGATCGAAAACTTGGGACACTTCACTCCCGCTATAACACATGGTTAGCTTTCCTTACAAAACATTCTCTTAATCAAAAAACTTTCTCTCTCCTTTCGCCCTTTGATAAAGATTATGTAGCAGCTTGTTATACACTTTCTCTCTCCCAAGGTAACACTATTACTTCTAGAACCATAAAAACACAGACACTCATACAATACTTGTCGGCGGCCCGAATTCTTAAACAACCCAATATACTCAATAATTCAGACGATCTTTGCTATCCACCTCTCGTCCACGATGTATTAAAGGAACATCGCAGATGGGAAAAAATACCAAACAAGCGTGAACCAATAACCATTAACATGGTGCAACATTGGCACACATCTTACCACAATTCACCACCAAATTCTTTTCAGTCTGCTATCCTGGATTGGTCCATTTTGGGCATCTTAGCTGGCTTCAGAAAATCAGAATGGATACAAGACACTTTCGATTTTCGAAAAACATCAGATTTTAAGCGGAATGTTGATGGAACAGTTACTGCTTTCATCGCAAATGATTTTCAACTTTCTTCTCCATCAATATGCATGAAATCTAAAACCAAATGTGCACTTCTCCCTTCACAACTTAAGATTCGCTGGCGTTATCAAAAAAATAATCAGAATGGACAAATCATTACCTTCACACGCAATGACGAAAACCCAATTTTCTGTCCTGTTCGAGCAGCAATGCGTATACTACAGCGTGCTCAACGTCTTTGCATTCCGGGAGATTGCCCATTATCTGTCTTCGCCTCTGATGATAACACGCCAGTATATATTCATCACTCCCTAGTGGAGAAGGAATTTAAAAGTGCTGCAATATCTGTTTATGGGATTCGAAGTCCTTCCACTCTTAAACTATTTAGCTGTCACTCCCTCCGTGTTGGGGCAGCAGTACTTCTTCATGCTAACCAAGCAGATCCATTATATATACAATTCCGCCTCCGATGGCGTTCGACATCCTTTATTGAATATTTACGAAACACACCTCGTATCGCAGCATTGCACAACAACATTATCAATACTATCAACACCGATGATATTGCAATATCTTTACCTTAACCTTTCCTTATAATATTTTATCTTATTCACATTCCGTACATATTTCTTCTATTGTCTTTCCTTCTCCTTCGCTGTAATCTTTTTCCATTCTACCATTCCCTTTTCTTAGGTCCTCTTCTTCCACTCTCAGCCTTTTCTAATTCTATCTTATGCATCTCACGGTATACTTCATAAGTCTTTCCTTCCCTATTCATTGCATCCATGTATGCAAAACGATTAGTGAACCTTTTAATCACAGCTCGTACATTTTTCTCTCTCACATTCTTTCTTGTGCCTGGAACCTTTACGACATTTCGAATAATCACTCGATCGTTTATCTTGAATCCACATTCTTGGGCATCTTTATAAGACACACCGTACCCGCCTTTTAGACACGGAGATACCTTTTTCCCTTTTTCGTCTTCTCCTTTGGTTTCTCCTTCATTTCCTTTCCCCCCAGTATAACCATCTTTGTTCTCCTTTTTTCTTATCTCTTCTTTCAAATATTCTCTATATTCACCTGCTTCCTTTATCAATATTTCCAATTCGACTACTGCCTCTTTCATGGTCGCCACATCTCCCTGCTTTACAGCGTCCTCTATTTTCGTTCCCTTTTTCTCTATCTTCATTACGAGTCTTCTTTAGCTCTATCCCTGGAAGGTTTTTTCCTTTTTTTTCCTTCCTGCTTCGTGTCATATGGCCTTGATGCAATCGCGTCATTTCTTTATTCTCATAAAGATTTGCCACTTGCTTCTCCAATATGTGTCCTATATACTTCTAGTACACATATAATACTCGCAGTTTTTGGGCGTGAGTAGGAAGGCAAGATTAGTTAGATCTAGTTAGCGAATTACATAATTTACTTAAATCATTTAATTGCACACCTCTAAATGATCTACTACATCAAAACTAAACCTATATGCTCATCCTAAATCCCAAATCGCTTTTCCTACTTCATACACACCATAGTCCATATGTAAGAAGCAAGGCGCAAGGCTTAAAACGGCTCCCGTTTTTGAAATATATTTGACAGTACATAGCTGATTTACCTTTAAGTGACAAATCCAATAAATGCCTCTGTTTAAGGTTTGAACACACAAAAAAAATTAAAAAAAAATAAATAAAAAGTGCACAGCAAAACAGGCATCTTCCCTCCTCGATGACTAATGAGAGCTCTCAAGGGACTCTTTATACATTTCTTAAATGTAAGCTTACTTTTTTGTATTAGAGAATTCAAGGTTTAGTGTTTTCCTTCAATGTTGCTAATTTAATATTATTCTTCTTTCTCGTCATCGCAAGATTCACAGCTGGCAATATCCAGATTTACAAGAAACCGATGATTTTCACACGTGTGGAACAATGTCACCTACAAAGGAAAAGAAAGAATATGCCGCTGCAACAATGAAAGATTATCAAGATCGATTGAGATTAAGAGACCAGGGAAAATCATCAGACGATGTCGTTATGAATCATTTTCAATTTGAAGTTTATTTTCATGTCATTACAAGTTCCAAGGGAGATGGAAAGGTCCGAGATCGAATGGTTGAACGATCTATTGAGCTTTTGAATGAAGCATTTTCAGGAATCCTTCTGCACAACGCTGAAGATTGTGATGGGAATACAGTCTCTGGTATTCAAACAAATATAACATTTACCTTGAAAGGCATAACGAGAACATCCAATGATGACTGGTACAATTTAAAAAGGGATGATATTACAGCGACCACAGAGCAAAATGAGGCTTTACACAGAGACGGATGCAAAACCCTAAACATTTATACAATGACTTCTGATGAATTTGGTGGATGGGCCACTGATCCAGTGAGTAATATCATTCACATCTTGCTCAGATTTCTACTCCACTTTTTGTTCTTAATTATTTCTGTAAACTTTTTGAATGAAATCGTTAAGATATTATGTAATCCAACTTCTGAAATATTTATAGATGGTGTTTGGATCAACCACAAAACATTACCAAAACACTGTTTCCAGAAACGACAAACTTCGCTCATACATGAAGTAGGCCATTGGGTTGGTTTGGATCATGTCTTTGAAGGTGAATGCGGTGATTATTTCGGAGATGGTGTAAAAGACACACCCCACCAGAAAAAAATCATAGGTGATTGCCCGGTGGGTTCAGATACCTGTGAAGGTATAGGCGTTGATTCCATTCATAATTATATGGCATACACAAGTTCATGTTGCAAACACACTTTTACTGATGGCCAAGTGGAACGTATGCATGCGCTACTTGAAAGATGGAGAACTGATCCTTACAGACCTCCGAATTTATTTGATGATCTATATCCTTTTTTTGATGACGAATACGATGACTTTTATTATTACCATGGTGACTAAATCAGTTATTTCATTTTTGTACTTTTACAATAAAAAATTGGTTTTAGATGATATCATCAACTATGGTTATTCAGGGGTCAAAATGGAATACATTGAATAAGCTCCACATTTTAACCTATTTTTACACACAATAAAAAGATCAATTTTATGCAAGGGACTTCTCTCAACGATAGTTGTGTACCCAAGTGATGCAAAAACTAGTTGAAAAATAGCATATTTACAAAATTAAGGCCCTACAAAATTTAGTAAAGAATTTTCATTTTACTGAAACTCATGCAAAAGAGTTTGTGGATGAATTTGATGACTTTGATTCTGATGAAGTTGGTGCATTATCTTGTCCAATTACTTCGCTAGAACTTAATAGCTTTCCACAATTCCAACAAAAACGAGCATTGACACGATGAGGCGACGCGTTACAGCTACTGCATGTTTGATTTGACTCATTCCCTACGAGGACTATTTTTGGTAAAGTTCCCGACTCAGTTGCTGAAGCATCCAATTCTGTTATCGAAGATAATCGTTTCAGTTCTTTTTGTTCTGATTTCATTTTGTCCTTTTCTAATAATGCTCCACGAGTTAGATCTCTCTCCATTTGATAGTCCAACAACGCCTCAAAAAGACTCGCAGCTTGTACAGGTACGACAGCCACACCGGCCAGAATTGATCCACATACAACCAGTCGCCCTTGAAATGTTATTGGAGTTATGTCTCCAAATCCAACAGTTGTTAAAGTTGTCAAACCAAAATACAATGCTGTAAAGTAATCTGGGAAGTTTTCTGGGTTTGCATTATGCTCAGCTGTATACATAAGTCCGGTGGATACAGATAACAATGTAAAGATGGAAACAAGAACGCGTGCCAATTGCAATTGATAGGGTCTTATCTCAGATGCTTTCAAGCCTAGACCCATCTCAAAATTCTTGAATGTTTCTAAGTCTGCCAAAACCCTTTGAAAACGCAAAACGCGAAGAAGCCTAAGGTTGATAAGTCCAGATGAGGATGTTAAAGCAGCAGGGATATAAATTGCAATAGAGGCCGGAAGAAACTTGATCAGAACAGGAGATATGACTAACAAATCGATGATGGTAAAGGGTTGTGCTAGGTGTTCGGATGATAAATTTTGACTGTACCAGCGTACAAAAAATTCCAATACAAATATTGAGCCAATAATATCACCTGCCAGGAGAATATAGTAATGGATATCGGTGGGTATACTAGAAACAGTTTCTAGAGCTACGAGAAGAGATGATGTGAGGATTAGCACGTAGAGTATAACTTCAATTTTTGGCTCTAGAAGGATTTGTTCGAACAGTTGAGAACCTGGCAACTTCACTTTTTGTGGATCGTCATCTTTCGTCTTCATTTTCAAGAAGGCTGAAATGTCTCTTTGGTGGGCTAAAGAGAATTTAGTGTTGTATGAGTTCATAATAGAAGAACATGTTGATTTATTAGAGAATTGTAGCTGTGATTTGAAATGGAACGTGTTTTTATTGTTTGTCTGTGTATTTCGCAACTGCGGTGGTGTAAAGCCATAACAGCGATGGAACAAAGTGAAATAAAGTAGAGCATTTCTTATTGAAAACAGTTGCATTGTCTAATTGGATGTTAAATGTGAGAGCACCGATTGAGGAACTAAGTGCGATTGCTTTGATGTTTTCTATGCAGACCATCAGCAGCACATAATTCGCGTGAGTTACGAGTGGTTAACCTTTTACGAAGTATCGAGAGAATGACGTATTAGTTTCCCAAACTACCTTGTAAATAGAGCTTTATGTTTAAAGTAGCTGACATCACGATATACTTCGTTGCGTCATCTATTTAGATATACAAAAAAAATAGTTTCTCCGAAAAGTAGCTACTCACCCCAATCTCAACGGAATGATGTGTTTGCTGTAAATTTTAATATTAATTATGTTTTCTGAATCAGCACGAGGTTGGAGTGTTCACTGCTCGTGAAGTTCTTTGCAAAAAACGTTCAAATTTTTTCATCCATAAGGCACCAGACATACTTCCTTGAAATCTTCAAAAGAAATTGAGGTCACATTACTAAATCTATTCGGATTCGAGTACCATACAATTAAAATTTATTTATTTATTCTATTCCTTTGGCAAATCATTAATCTTTTATTCCATCAAGTTGCCATCACATCATCATTAGCTGTGTCTTTTCAAA
>Ga0209092_10004174_pt1 | contig 12190 bp, 6 predicted proteins | sample FraStrMetagenome_FD_187446 | JGI IMG/M metagenome (GOLD analysis project Ga0209092, IMG submission 187446) | Marine eukaryotic phytoplankton communities from Arctic Ocean - Fram Strait ARC3M Metagenome (SPAdes) (version 2) | ecosystem: Environmental > Aquatic > Marine > Oceanic | place: Fram... | reverse complement strand
TGTATCATATATATTCTACATGCAGCAATTATTTGACTGCTAATTTTGATGCTCAAAATCTTAATGTCTTTGTACATGCGCGAAAAATCTGCCAACCCTTCCCTTCATTATTATTCATTTTCATTATACAACTATATTCAGCTAAACTTCATGGAAAATTCTTTTCAGCAGCAGACATTATCGATCACCCTCATCTCATGGAGATGAATATGGTTTTAACTTCTTATTCTAATGATATCAATAAATATAATTGTTTTTAAAAAGGTCAAACACCATATTTTCTAATGTCATCGTCACAAAATTCGAATAAAAGAAAATGGTTCATTTAAAACTTTGCTAATATGTTGTTGATTTGTTCAAAGTAATTAAATGTTATAACGTATCAATTTATCATTATAGGTTCCTTTGAAATCTTCTGAACATCGAATGTTCTTTGGAAAAAAATTTATTGTTTCATCACTAACTTTTCATGAAACCTACTGATTTCAGATCGTGTCTGTGTTTTTTTCGTTTATTGAGAAAATCGTTTTTCTCACTATAACAATAGAGGACCCCTCTAACACCAATTTTGTTATTTATAATGATAAAAGATACAGTTACTCTATAAATGACCTATATTCGAGAATAAAGTATGCAAGAAAATTAAACATATAATACATTAGATTCTGAAGATGTTACATGTCAACAATCAAACAACATAAGGAGCACTTTCATAATCAAATACATACAAACTGATTTCGTTGGATTTCACATGAAAGATTGGTTATTGTGTCTTTTCACATTGATCAATGCCTGTGGCCGCATGAACATGTAGCTACCAAAGGCTTTGTTCTGTTTTTAAGAAGTTGGAAAGAAGCATCTAGATTATCTCCTGGTTTACAAACAATATAGTACGTCGTTCCGAAATGCCAGGTATCTATCACTTCAACTTTTAGTCCAGCATCTTTGACGATCTTTTCTATGTCTCTATTCCAAACGCAACCCCAGTTCTTAGCATGACGCTCCGCATATTTATCTAAATAACCAGCCAGACCTTTGAATTTTTTGGTTGTACCGTGTTCTAGTAGTAAAATCTTTCCACCTGGACGACAAACGCGCTGCAGCTCAAGAAGAACTTGTAGAGGATCATCGAAACTACACATCCCGAATGTATCTATGATGGTATCAAACGAATTGTCCGGATATTTGAGATTTCCTGCGTCAGCAACTGCAGTTTCAAAGCGGACGTCCTTTGCCATTGACTGGATTTTTTCCTTTGCTTGATCCAGCATTTTATTCGAAGTGTCAGTCATGATGACTTTTTCTACTATACTTGAATTGGGATAGTAGGATAAGTTTCTGCCTGTTCCAGCTCCAACCTCAAGAACTTTCCCTCGAGCATGAAAATATAATAAACATCTTCGTAGAAGCCCTACTCCCATTACAAATTCATCTTTTCCTATTTCATCATCATAAGCATATGCTATTTTCTGGAAAGTCTGAGTCCTTAATGGATCTTTGACATACGAGAAAACTGACTGAGTCTCAATACCACTCTCTTCTTTTTTTTTGTTAAGCTGAGACTCTTGATTATTGTTGAAATAAGCAAAAGCCACATATACAGAGGCGGTATATGTAAGTCCAGATGCGGCTACAATAGCTGCTTTTCTTGCTGCCATTCTCCAGATAAAATTTATTTGGTCCCGTTATGAGTGACGAAGTAATGATCTTGACTCCTTGTGTTGTAACTCATCGCAAACAAAGACTGACTTAGAAAAGATGTCGCAACCTAAAAAATACATGTTTAGGCCGTAAAGTTGATATTTAGGCTATTTTTTAATTAAAAAAACATAAGTCTTTCCATCGTCATCGTAATGAAAACCATCTTCATTATTTACTCTTTTTATATGAACCAGACTGTGGTTACAACCAATCATCTTATGCATTCATTAATCTTTATCTAAACATTCTTCTATTTCTTGCGAGAATTGAGCAACACTCAAACAAGACATGGAATTTGAGAACTCAATTAATTCATTGGGTTTATCACCGATTGGAATATTGAATCTAGTCCATGCATTAACTCTTTTTTTTCCTCTTAAGAATGAATTCACATCTTTATTGATTCCTGTGTATATACCTCCATCATCATCATCCCCAACATCTCCAGAAGCTAATCCCACGTAGTAAAGATCGTCATAATAGACATTAGTATTCGATTCCTCCACCAAATCTTCCTCAACGTTACCACCAGTGCTGAGTTCTATAGCTTTAAACGAAGGTTTACTTTTGTCGTTTGGTTCTACTTTAGCCATGTAAGCATTAACAGTTTCGTGATTTAAAATTGTATCGAATGAATATTCAGAAGAGGCTATCTGACTGAATGATTCTCCATTCTCTGCATCTGTAGGACCTGAAACATAAGCGGGCCCGAAAATAGCAGATCGTTGATCAAAAGATTCTTTTGCTTCCCATTGCTCAATGAAAGAATACAATCCATGATGCCACCATTCTCTTTCGACACCTGGTGTAGTATAAGTTATTTCTGAATTTTTTGCCACAAGTTTTATCCGCACTGTGGCTAAATATCTAAATTTGGTGTCACCAAAGGTGCTTTCAGAGGAAACAAATCCAGAGTATTCTATCCAAGAAGATTCATTTTCATCACAACCGAAATTCCCACAATCTTCTGAACTAAGTCCATGATTTTCATCCATGACAACACTTGCTTGAGTCATAAAATAAAATGGTTCTTCTGTTTTGATTTGTGTGTCAATTGTTGCTGTGTACCCAGATATTTTGGTATCGACTTGGGATAAATGAAGAGGATCTTCTTTGATCCTAGATATTGTGTCGTCATCCTTGCCATCATCTCTACCATAATAATAATTTATATTTGATTCGCAGGTAGCTACACTTCCACAACCGACAAGATTCACATGCTTATCATGGTGTTGTAGATATGATTCCAGGTTCAGGGAAGAAATGATTATATCAGGATCCCAAATACTGAACATAATTTTTCCATTCCAAATGTTATTTTTCTTGTCCTTTTTTTCTTCTTTATTATATATTTGAATTCCTGCATAACCGTATTGATGTCCATTCATTCCATAGAATGTTGTGTCAGCTCCATTCGTTATAACTAGTTTCTGAAAGAACCAAGCAGGCTGTTCAATATTTTCACTACCTTGATCTCTTGGCAGCGAAAATTCGTCGCCATCATCGCCAAGTAAATTCTCTTTCGGAGGATGAAGATCATGTAACAGGGCTACTGTTGCGGTGCGAGTTCTATTACTTTCTAGTTTTGGTCTGCACAAAGAAGTCGATGATATCCATGTGCAGGAAGGATCAGTGCAGTATTCGCTACCTAATGGACTACAGTCGCCACATTTGTGAAAGACATTAAAAACACTTTCGTAATTACCGCACATTATTGTCTTCAACCGACACTTGAACTCCGCCTCAGCCTCAGGGTTTTCATCAAGTTGGTTTTGAACTTCAGGATGTTTTAATTGCAGCCCTATCGTACTAGATGTTACTGTTTTATTAGTCCAGGCACAATCACCAGCGCAAGTGTTAATTTCAATCCCACAGGCCTCACAAGAAGTAGCGCTGTGTGAACCACACCAAACTTTAGGTGCATCACTCAATTCAGCACCAAACACAAAAAGTTCATGAAAGATACTTTGTGATATGGTTAGAATTGAAATATATATTATTGGCGCTCTTGGGTGCATTGAGCCGATATTGATGACAGAACCACAACGGAACTCAATTATAGTCTTCTTCTTTAGAATAGTCTTGCTTCTTGAGTCTTATCAGATCAAACGTAGATCTATACGAACTAGATTATTTTTTTTTATATGAAACTAATTTTTTGCCAAAGTCGTGCCCATATATTTGATGCATGCGTAGAAACTTCATTCTAGCTATGACTGCGGAGATTTTGTGTATTCTTTTCGATCTTTTTTGTCTGCAGAAGTAACCTGCAGCAGAATGAAAGGAGATAACAGACATCTCCTTGAGGAAAAGCAGTCTTAGTAAATAGATTTAATTTCGGTTGCTTCCATATTTGTTATCTATTTTAGTAAGCTAAAGGGTTGCTGTATGGATAATAATATTTTGTTATCCAACTATATGTAAGTGTGTACCTTTGCCATGAGAAAATATAATCAGTTCTGACTCTGACGAGGTTTCCAGTTTCAAGTAATTTATTCGATAAGAAATGAGGTCAATAACAAAATATAAGCATAACGATAACTTAAAATTTTGACAAATATGATGCGATTAGTGAATTTTCTGACTACTTCTCAACATATTCATGATGTGAACTGTGAACAAAGATCAGTAGAGTTGCTTTGATAAATTCAAATTCGTTTACAAAACTACCAGGGTAAAATAAAATGTTCCTTGCTGCATGTACGCTTTCAAGAAGAACATGATGAGCTAATTAAATTTCATCATACAAACAACGTCTGTAAAATTGAGCCTAATACCATTATTCCAATTCATATTTTTCTAAGAAACTTCATTCATTCTGGACATGCTTCTCAAACGCTTTGTAGGGGTCATGATCTTATACAAGAGTCATAATTACGTCGGATGAATAATTTCAACCCTAAGCTACAGATCAGCAGACAAAAGGTAGGGTTATGTTTGACTTACTGTATGATTTACAAATTTGCGAGAAAAATGTGTCCTGCATATGTATAGATGAGAATGAAAAATTCTTGATTTTCCTTTTCTCACTTCCCAAAATTCAAATGTAATCATTACTGCTTTTTCTTTTTATTAGGATAAACTTTGGTAAAGGGGGGACATTCTCATTTTGTACTCTTTTCTTTATCCCTTTTATTGTATTGTAGGATCAAAACGACCCACAACAACAATGCAATGAAAGAGAGATTTTGGTGGCTGACTAACACGTCGAAAGTTCAAATAGAGATGGTTTATGTGAGTCTCTGTTTTCTTGTTAAGATTTACAAGATAGTATCATTGAAAGTCTTTCCAATAGGAACTGGCGATGTTGAAGATTGTGAATTTCTAATGTGAAATGGTCTTTCTATTCATTGATCTGAATGGATGGATGCTTGCTTTAAGCGATGTAAATTTGTAAGTGAAGCTAACATAGCAAAGTTTAGGCAATTTCCCTGAAAACCAGTTTCAAGTCTGACTAAAGTCAAGGAATCTCTCGTGTGAAACTATTGAATACTTTGAGACATAGCAAAAATATGATTCAACAGAAAAATAATCGCAGAATAATATTTTTGCTCATTAGGTCTAGTTCTCCTTTTCTATCTAATAAAAAATGATTGTGCATCATGATGTATTTTTTCTTCTTCACATCTATTCCAAGTTTAATTTGACCTTCTTTTTAATGATATGACTTTTTTGTCTTCAAAAAAGTGAGGATAATGATTTGAATCATGACTCCACATATGGGATATTTTGCATTAGCCCAAATTCGAATAAGCAATTCATAACAGCGATCAATATTATTTACCTAAATACCACGAAATTAGACCTAAGTAACTTATTATTCTATTAAGTACGAGAAACTTCGATAAATTATTTAAAATTTGCTGATCTTATGTAGATCTGACTCTATGTACTTGGATTCATCTTGAATTCTATTTATTTTATATATATTATAGAAGCTCACCATGGCTTCTTTATCAAATGCATGGGATCTACAAGCATCTGCTGCACCTAGATCAATATGTATATTCAAGGCTCCACAAGCACCACAGCAACGAAATAACAATCAAGGGTATAACAATAACTCCGGCAACAATCATTTTGAACAGCGTAAAAACATCAATACAAGCACAAATCCATTTGATACTGCTGTTCAAGCCCTCGCTCCATCTAAATCAGGTAGAAATAACAATGAGCAAGATACAGCCCAATACGCTGTAATTTTTGGCACTGAAGAAGGTGCACTTCATTATAGAACATATCCCTATGGAAGTTTGGGTTTTGGTGATGTTTCTGGGAGACGTATGGGCGCTAATGCTGCTGGTTTATCTAAAATTTCTCCTCTTGGGCAAGATTATAATCCATCTTCACTTAGAAACAGCAGCGTATCCAATAGTAGTACCCCTTCTGTGCACCAACCAATAGATTTACCCAATGCTGTGCCAGGTGCTATTGTTGGAATTCTCAAAATTGCTGATGACTTTACCCACAACAATAATCTTTCATTTGAAACCTTTTTACTTTTAGTGGATGATAATCGAGGTAGTGCACCATCCTCCTCTTCTTCTCCTGGAACTTATGCAACACAACTTATATCATTGAAACTGCACAAATATTCATCAATGTCATCTTATGCACCGAAACTTAACAATACGAATACGTTTTCAAAATTGAATATGAACCTCCCACGAATGTCTGCAGCTGCATTTCATCCTAATTGTGGCTACGTTTATGCCGCAGGGACTAGTATCATGAGTGTGGGTAGTTCTATTATGAATGAAATATTTATATCTTCGTCACCTTCTGGATATGCTCGTCCTCAACAATCTCAAATCCACCCTGCTTTCGTGAAAATGAATTCTATCATTTATAAACGCACTAATGTTTTGCCATCTAATGTAAGAGCTGGGGGTAATGATGCTTTGGCTCTTGTTTGTCAAGGATATGTAGCTGTTGTATCTGTCAATAACAGCTTCTACGCAGTTGCAGCTGCTTCTTCACCCATTTCATACAACAAAGAAGACGATACAAAGAAAAATTATGATTCAAATATCTCAGATTCAGCAATGAAATTATTTTCTCTAAATCAATCTAGTGTGCATCCAGTAGTCATCTTGGAAGTAAAAACCAATCAGCCCGTTGCTCAGAAAGTCCCAGCAAATATTATTTCATCTCTTGTCTTCGTAGCATCTGGCCGCGAGTGTTCTTTAATTGAAATAAACTACTCAATCACTCCACCTTCAACGTCAAACATATCATTAATAACATCTACTTCAGCACGCCATGGGATCATTACCTTCCCGTCCCCCATTTTAGCTGCGACATCTACACTTTTACCATCCTCTCGTGTACGTACGAATAAAGGTGCTTCAACAAAGGCTCAAAAACCTTTACACAATGAAAACCAAAATAGAGCGAATGCTTCTGTTTCTCTTTTGGCTATCTTAACAGCAGATGGAACAACTCATATTCGTTCTCCCAGCTGTATGGGCGTACCTTTGTGTGTTCTTGATGTTGGGAATAGACCGAATAACTTTTTTACTTTGGAAAACTTCCCAAAAGAGGAAACGCTAGAAGACACTATCACTACTAGAGGTACAAAATTGAATAAAACAGCACTGATGGCAGTTGGCTATTCAGGGGATGCAAGAATAATAACCTGCAGAGAGGACTCCTCGCAGGTAAGTGCTGGAAGCTTACCAGTCTATTCATTTTTGCCGAGGCATATTAGTTTGAAAAATGTTCTTACATTCTTTTTATTTATCTATACATGCAGGAACAAGCCGATCGTATCATGAGACTATCGATTGATGCATTTGGTGCTGAAAATTTTCCTAGGAAAGAATTAGCTGAAGCTTTAAACTCTTCGTTTTCTGCCGCTTCTCACGTTGGACCGGAACCTACATCCCATTCACGTTCCATTCTATGCCAATATTTAGAAGTAGCGCTAGGTCTCACTGAGGATGTGCACGGAGAAAGTCTATTTTTACCTTTATCCGATGATACAGATTACAATGATATTGAAGACGAATCGATAATACCACGAGGTGCTTTTGATGCTTTGACAATAAATGAATCTTCCAGCCCAAACCTAAAAACTCAAGCATCTCCTTTTTATGTTGCAGCTACGGCCCTACTTTGCTTAGTTTGTACTCAAATTCCTAATGCCCAATTAGCTAATCGTGCAGCTAAATCGTGTGCATCCAGGATCAAAATAACGTCATATTCCAACTACCCTGAATCCACATGTAAAGTCTGTGAAGCAGTAGTTGATCGCTTGCTGAATTTTGCATCCAAATCCGTTTCGTTACTTAACCAATCAACACAAAAGATTGGAAGCAAGTATAAGGGTTCTCAAATGGAAACTAACGTAGAGTTTATGGAGGCAGCCTTGTGGCTATTAAGAAGTTGCGGTAAACATGAAAAAGCCATGTCTGTTTTACAGGAACGTATGTCTGTTGCACAAAGAGAGAGGAACCCAGATTCTTACACTCATTCTTCATCCTTGTGGAGTCCAATCAAGTACGAGAGTTATTCTGCTGCTCATTTGGGTGAACTTTTTTCCAGTGACGATGAATACTGTACAAAGTTGGTCCTGCGCACTGCAGCGACTAAGAAATTGCTGGAACAGAACCCAGTTTTAGGATTGAGTGTTTTTATGTCAAATTATCCAAGAAACGACCGGGAATGGAGAGACTTTACGTCGCACAAAGATCCTCTTGAAACGAAACGAGCATGTGTTATAGTATCTTTAGTGGTAGAATTGTTGAAAGGAATAGAACCTAGGGTTACTCAAACAATAGGCAAAGAAGGAAACTCCACAGACGCAAAAGCTGTTGATGAAGTTACCTTACCGCTGGATTCGGGCAATGCTTTAGCTATAACGTATTTAGAAAGTGCAATAGGAGTCTCTTCGGGAAAACCATTGATGGAAATAGGAGAAATTGATGCTTTGGATCTTTTGCCTGCTGCGGACGGAGTTGACGAACACATTGAGAGCTTGCATGGCGAATTAGTTTATTTGCTATTGGAGGGTGTGATTTCAGAAATGAAAGGAGATAAAGATGAATCGAAGAGATCGAATTTAAATATGTCTGAGTCCGACACCGAACTTGGAAAGGTCTTACGAAGCAAGCTCCGACGTTTGCTGAGTTGGCCAATGGCAAAGTACAGGGCAGATCGTGTTTTGAAGTCTTTGCCCTCCTCATTTTTACGTGAACACGCTTTGCTTTTGGGTCGATTGGGAAAACATGAAGATGCTTTGAAGATTCTTTATTGTGACTTAAATAGTCTTGAATTAGCTTTGGAATATTGTGACATAAGATACGACAGACAAGTTCAACTTGAGCAAATTCGACAGAAGAGACAAATGAAAGCTGGATTTACTCCAAACAAGAATAACAACATTGATGGAACAGAATGTGCATATCTTCCTCTAGTAAAAGTAGCACTGAATTCTTTTCCTTCTTCGACCAAAGGTCATCCAGGAACTTCGGCTGCTATTCAAGTTTTAGCTCTAAGACGTCATGCAATAGATCGCGCAGCCGCATTGCGCCTGCTTCCTGAATCTCTGCCAATGTCCGCTGTGGCTCGCCCTTTTCTAATCCCAGCATTAGTCGATAGTGAATCTCAAGTTCGACGTTTGACAGTTACAGCTTCACTACTCCGTGCAAAATATATTTCCCTCAAGCATGCATTAACAGAAGCACAGATCAAAAGCCAATCAGATCTTGCATCTATTCCCGCTCTTCAGTCCTTAAATCTAGGAAGTTCACATCCGATTCGAAGTTCTAGACCATACAAGGCAAGGATAAGCAGTGCTTCCAGCTCGACCTTTCCAGACGTCACAATAATAAAGCATTTTTTTCCTCGTCACATGATTATTCAAGTTCAGGTTACGAATTCAGCGTCTGCACTTCGAGGTAGAACACTGGGAGACGTTGCTTTCATCATTGCAGAATCATCCGACGAAGCTGCAGTCTCTCCTTCAAACAATGTTAATATCCAAACTTTACCTTACAATGCTACTGGTTGTGCATGGTGTGCTTTAGTTGCATTCCCAGCTCGAATAGATGGTGCTGCATTTTTGACGTGTGAGTTAAGGTATACGGTATTAAGCATCGATACAGCCACTGGCGCACCTCTTCATTTCAGTGGCAGTGGGGTTGGAAGCAAAGGGCGCACATACGTTGAAGAATTGCAAGACATTGAAGTTAGAAGTCGAGACTTTGACCCCAAGTGGTGAATAGGTACTGTTTAATCGGTAAGGGTTTTTTTATAACTCATTTTTATTGAAGGACTCCCATTAGAAAATAAATATAAAACACTTGAGCTATGGTGAAGCCGCTACTTTTAATGAAAATTCAAATAAGTGAAACGTGCATATAAATTGTAGTCAAATTGGAATGGTCTTGGATAGGATTAAATTCATTATTTTGGATAACAATAGCGACGGTAGAATGTTGAAAATGATAAAATATATAGATCATTTTTTATCAGAGGAAGGTAAGAGCTCTTCAAGGTCACCTCTGTATTCGGTGTCATCACTAGTCGTAGTTTCTTCATCATCTGATTCACCATGATCAGATTTCGAAAGCTTTATATCTCCTTTCATTGCTTTTAACTCTACATTATCTTCAAGTCTTTCATCTTTTCTACCATAGTAGGCAATAAGAGAAATTTGAATTGACGATAAAATCAAACCAATAATTGATGGACCCCACAAGATAATATCCCTCAAAACAAACCAACCATATGCAAACCAACAAAATCCATTTAGAAAACACATGACAGCATATGGGAGAGGTAAAGACGAAGCATCTTTCTCATTAAGTACTGCTCGTACGGCAGCCATCGGTCCTATATACATGAAAATAGAGCCACCATCTGCTCCAAATCCAATTATTTCTTTTGCGTCATTGTAAGGCATTACTACAATCACAAAGAACGCTGCAAAAATGATAAATAATATGAAGAAACCATGTTGGGCCAGCGTTCCCGGGAGTATTGTAAGGTCTTCTTTGTTTCCAGTTTTTTGATAAGTTCTGGCGTATAAGAATGAGTAGGTCAATGCAAATAGTGCGCCAAAGATTTGGCACAAAATGATGGGCTTGTCTGTGATTAGAATGCCTATGAGAAAGAGAAATACTTGTGAGACTTTTACCTTTCTCGCATTCCAAGTCGCAAAGGGCGAATAAAAAACCTACCATAAAGCAGCCATAATATGCTGTCTGTCAACAGTGCTGTGTAAGGCATAAGAGGTAAACTCCCCACACTCCCACGATCAACAAATTTGAGGACTGTGGGGACAGGGCTTAAACGTAATATTATGGTTACAATAGGAGCAATATTTCCACAAAAAACAGCCCATTTAGGAGAATTCGCAAGAAGAACTTCGAGGGCTTCCTTAGCTTGCTCTGCTGATTCGACGTTCATATTCAGGACTTCCTCAAGACTTCTTGATGCTATTGAAGAAAGCACCATCTTCCAAGTTGCAAAGTCTTCTTTACGTGAGAGATCTTCTGTCTTTAGAAAGTTATAATTTGTATAGTCTTGCTGAAAAAAATTCTTATAGCAAGCATGCAGATAGGGTTTTAGTGTATGTAGGAATAGATCAATATTTTCGGTTTTACAATTAATAGGTACTTTCGTTTGTACGAAGGGGTTACGACTAAACAGCAGTCATTCCAAACTGTCTTTTGTCCCAAAACAAACCAAGTTCTCTAGAGGGACACAAGATGCATATAGGAGGAACAAATGGCGTACATGAGCTATTTCTATATTTTTATCAGCATAAGAAAAGTTCATTCACAACTTAAACATTGATTGCAATAATTGGATCATCAATCTTAAAGTAAGAAAGAAAATGAAACGGTAAACCTGGTAGATTTACTTCAACTTCCTTAGGAATTTCGTTGACTATTGCTTATTTCATAGCAGAAATAGTCAACCTAAGAATTGAACAATGGATTATGATTCCTTGAGATGGTTTGTTAACTGGATCAAGTTCATCTTTGAATCAAAATGATCACATCGTTTTGAAAAAACCTACGTTTCCAACAGTTCGACCTCATATATGCTGACTAGTTTCCTTTCATCCCAAAACTAATAATACGTGATAAATATACTTCTAGAGAAAACAATCAAGGACACCTGATGAAACGGTGGCCAGAACAAAGTGGGCATTGCGCCTCACAATTTTACGAACTATTTTTTAAAATAATTGAGAAATAATTTAACGTTCAAACGAATTCAGATTGATTGATGATGACGTCATGCAGTATAAGTTAGTCTTGCATAATAAGGATTTTTCACCTTATTCATGCTTTTTACATTTTAAGAATTCAGTCGCCAAAACGAAGATTATCTTGTTTTAATTTGTTCTACTTCACTTTATCTTTTATTATGAATAAACCTTTAGTACTTTTCAGGTGACATGTTCAAGTTGATGTAGCAGTAAAGATGTAGAATCGAGCTTTTATTTTCAAAAACATTTCATTGTTATCACAGA
>Ga0209092_10004173_pt1 | contig 12191 bp, 13 predicted proteins | sample FraStrMetagenome_FD_187446 | JGI IMG/M metagenome (GOLD analysis project Ga0209092, IMG submission 187446) | Marine eukaryotic phytoplankton communities from Arctic Ocean - Fram Strait ARC3M Metagenome (SPAdes) (version 2) | ecosystem: Environmental > Aquatic > Marine > Oceanic | place: Fram... | reverse complement strand
TATTACTATGAACTACGATATACCACAAAAGCATACTACGAATTAAGAATGAACGACGTTAGCATATCAATTTACATGTTAATCATATTTAGACGAATTTCGCACAACACGACGAGGTACGGCGAGAGGAGGAATATATTTTCATTTAAAACACCGAATCATATCATGTCGATATCGAGGCCGGTATTGGGGGACTATTAGATTGGGAAGACGCTTTTCTGTATTTTCACAAGCCACATTTCCACACTCCATTTAGAAATAATATAGCCTCTTCTTATAGGCTTATTATGATATTACCATGTACTATGTTATACCACAAAAGAATGAAATACGATAGCATACTATACTAATAATACTTGACTAACTTCGCACAAAACGACAAGAGGTACGGCGAGAGCTGGAGTAAATTTTTATTGAAAACACGGAATCATATCATGTCGATACAGAGGTCGGCATTGAGGGGATCATTTATTGCATTGGGAAGACCCTTTTTCCTTCTCTCCATACCTCAATCTCTCTTAGCTCAAAAATTTTACAAGTCACATTTTAGCACCCCTCTTAGTAATAATAACCTCATCTTATAGGCTTAAAATGACATTTTGTGTACTATGTTAATACCAATATTTAGTGATACTTGATTAACTTCGTACAAAAGCACACTACGAATTGAGAAAGGACTACGATATCATACCAAAATATTTGACTAACTTCGCACAAAACCATGCTACGAATTGCCAATTACTACGAAAGCATACCAATGTAATGATATTTGACTAACTTCGCTCAAAGAGCGGGTATCAACTAGTGTATACTTATTTTATTAACATCTACTCTTGTGACAGTTTGTATATATAGTCCTAATGTTCTTCCCCATTTTCAAACCAAACAACCGGTACGCTACAACAGTAGGACGAGCGTTACTAGCCTCGCGATTTCGCCTTTTGTAGTTTAAGATATCTTTTTCACTCTTTTGGTACCCCTCGGATACTTTACTTCTGATATGAATTCGACTACCAGTCGCATCTCGTCTGCGGAGAACTTGATCTCTACCGTCACTTTATTGACGTACTTTCATCTTGTCTGATTGTCCTGGCATGTAGAAACATCAACACGAATTTCGTTCTTTCTTTTTTAAGGCTCGATGCTTCCGACATTTATCTTCCTTGGAACATCTAAAGAGAAAACTCTAACTTGTTTTGGACTTCTGTCTTCTGTTTGCGATCGGTATGTAGTGGAGCAGTAACTCGTGCATACACAGTGCTGATAAATGTAGATCTACTTGCCACCACAATTATCTTCTTTCTCATCCTCCTTCTAGAATATACCGGGTAAGTGTCTCCGGCATCCTTTACAATACACGACATGCGTTATTACTTCATCTTTCATGTGAATATATGTTATTAATGCAGCCGTTTCAAATTCCTATCCTCCCTATTGACAAGCATTTACAACTTATTCTATCACTGAATCACTAATTTTCTTCGAGACTATCAAACCGAACTTCCATTTTTGAAATACAAGTTTCATCGAGACGTTATATGAACAAAACATTTAAAATTGTGAGCACATGAATATAACATAAACGTTACACCTATCTATTTCACATGTGGCATGAAGTAACACAATCCTAAAACGTGTTGAAAAACATATTCTCTGCTACTATTTTACAACCTTAATCCTTTTTCAAATCAAACATTTCTTCTTCAACCGCAGTCTCGTAGGACACCTTTCCATCATCACCAATACTACTACTGCTACTCAACACTATAATCTGCACAGCATCTCCGGTATAAATATCGCGCTCTCCAGCCGTCACAAAGGCATCCTTTACAATCTCCACAACCTCCTCTTTACTCAACTCTACATTCTCATCATTACGATTCTTATGAGTAATTAAGTTATCCATCAACGGAATCAAAAAACTCTGCCCTGACCCACTCGCTGAAAACGGACACCGTTCAAAACACCCAATCGCATCATAACTAAACACACACCCCTTCCCCTCCTCATCCAAACCACCCAACACATTAAACGCATAGTACGGAAAAAAACGTCTCTGGTACAGCGTATTACTCAACAGCTGTGCAATCCCGCTCGCCGACAAATCCCTCTTCACATTATGCCGGTACATCTGCAGGTGAATATCCAAAACCGACCGTAGGGAATCCACATCCGTCTTACACCCGGCACTAGCTAAAATAGCCTTCTTAGACAGTCGATGCAACTTCGGTGCCTTATCACGCGTTAAAATCTCGTAACCGCTGCTCAAACGCGTATCCCCCGCCACCACGCAAAAGTTCGCACCGGCTACGGCCAACGTCGTACCACCGTTAAATTCGTACGGGCTAAAGGCTCTCGAGTAGGGATTTTGAGTCACGCCGTGATCGATGGGATCCACCGTGATAGTATTTCCACGCAAGCTTTCACTGTGTTTAATGGGCACCGCTGTAACTCCGTTGGTGTGTTCGATGGATTGGAGGATTTGTGTGGTGTTCATAGTTTGTGGAATTGGATTTTTTTTTAATTTAATTTATAATTTGGATTTGAGATTGTTTACTGTTATGTTGTTGTTGGTAATGTTGGATGATTGGGTTTTTTTTTGTATTTTTCGTCGAGTGGGGGTGAGTTTGAAAATGGACTGTCTGTCTGTGTGTGTGTGTAAGTTTGTTGTTTGTGTTTTGTTATTTGAGAGGTTTTTAATATGTTTTGGAAGACGATGGAGGTTCCCGTAACTATATCGTTCATGGAACGTTACTGTAGATAACCCTCACCTCAACTCGAGGCGTGTGCCGCATCGTCACTCTGGATGGGCATGGGCACACACACACACACACACACACAGCAGAGCACAGAGTCAGCCGCTCGTCGGTTCGGTTTCGATTCGGTTTCTGTGTCACACCGGAGAGTGAGAGTTCGTTTGGAAACACCCCCATTGTGCATTTGCATTCCATTGCATTGCATGGAACCCACACACGCCGTGGAGAGATCATCGTACTATATATAGCACCAGTGGAGAGCTTATTTCATTCTAACTCTAACATTCATTCAGTGCCGCTTCTAGAACATCCAATTTAAATTCCAATTTAAATTCCAATTTAAATTTAAATTTAAATTTAAATTCCAATCATGAGCCAAAATCCAACAAACGAAATCCATCCCGATAGAAGGATGTCCACCACTGGATTGCAACCATATGCACCGCCATCTTCTTCCAAATTGGAAACGTTTGATCAAAAGTTATGGAGAAAATTTTCGGAAGAACCGCTCGTTCCCATTGGTTGTGGTGTGACCTTGTATTTTTTAGTCAGTGGGATACGTAGTTTTTACAATGTGCGTGATGGGTGTTTGGTTTGATGTTTATTTTTTAAAAAAATTTGGAAACGTGACTCATCTTTGGTTTTGATTTGTGTTTGTGATTTTGGTTGGTTTTTTGTGTTTTGTGCATTATATTTGTAATTTGTTTTTTGTATATATAGGGAAATGCGAAGAGGTCGCAATCCATGATGAGAGCACGTGTGTTAAGTCAGGGATTGACCATTGGTGCGTTTGTGGGTTATGGAGTGTACAATGCCTATCAACAAAAGTATAATGGTAAAGGTGGGGATGAGAAGGGTGTGAATGATAGGGATGCTAGAATTTTGGATCCGGATCGGAAATGAGTTGTAGGGTGCGAGATTTATCGTTACGAGTAGGTCCGATCGTTTGTACGGTGTTGTCTTGTCATGAAATAGTTGAATTGGCATAGGATCCATTGAAATGAGGTCTTTTAAGTATAAACATATGTGGGAAGAGTTTAAGTTTTATCTATCTTTGTTATATATTTATGAATTCGATTATCATCCTGTTTGAGTTTTGTTGATTGTTAGATATCGTGCCTTATTTGGTGGATATAGCGAGATGTCATTGCAAACATTTCTGCAGAAGGATACTAACATGAAAGACAAAATTGCACCATATATTGTTTTTATTCTAAATGATTTTTGCACGGCTTATCTTCTCCGTTGATGCTCTTTGCGAGAAAGAACTCGAATGCATGATGTGGAGCACGTAGTTTTGTATGTCCAGAGTCTCATAGTACTAGATAATGATCGAAAAACAACGTAGGCCAAATAATTTAGACATTGTGTTGTATGTTGACAAATAGATTCCTTTGAGACTGTCCACAAACTTTCTTCGTCTTCGGAACGACTCGAATGAGCGTTACCTTGTGAGATGCAGTTGATAAATTCCATTTCTTGCGTTATGATAGATGATACAAAACAAGATGTCTTTCCTAGAGAGAGGAGAGGGGAGGAAAAGGAAAACGAATGAAGTTTTGATACATTTTTTGTAATAATATAATCTAAATGGAAAGCTGACGCTATTTTAATCGTAATTGATGTAAAGTATTAAGTGGAATTGTGGGCTCGCAACTAATTCATAATATATTATTTTCATACATGTGTACTGAAAAAAGCATTTGTTTCATATTTAAATGATCAAAACAATAATTTTTACGTATCGATAAAAGTTGCCATAAATAATAACTTTTCTCTCAGCCATTTTTTCGATTGCCTCTCATTTCTGTTCACACACGCGATATTTCATTACGAATCGACGAATGTTTTTATTTGAATTGTACGTCTTCGGTACGATGACGGATTAAGGGTAGTCGAAGTCGAACAAAGACAAAATAACAATGATTAAAATGTGAACGATTTCCAAACAGCAATCGGAAGCTTCAAAGCTCCACTTTTCATTGTCGATTCGAAAAATATCAGCAAATGACCACGTTTCCGCTACAATTTTCCCGCCTATATTCATGCAACATGAATAGAAGTCGGTGCTCGATCAACCAAAATGCGATCTTAAGAACAAATATCGAAACGAATTGTTGAGGTTTCAGATAACTTTCAAATCCATGGACTGATACGAAAATCCAGGGGCACACGAGAGTATTACCACTTTTCTAGACTGGAATGATAGCGTAAGAATAGATAAAACAGATGCATTATTTCCATGTACATGCTTATATGAGGTAGATACGTCAATGCCGATTAATTTGCACTTCAACTCCATTATTGCAGAAACATTTTTACAAATATGGCTATGAATCCTAACAATAAACCCTAACCTGAACAACTTTTTCTTTCCTCAAAGTAACGTCATTTATGAAACTCCATTCCCTCGCTCAAAATAAACTGTCATTTATACATCCATTCATTCATTAAGTTTCGCAGTGTGCAACAAAGTCGTCGCCAATTCCATACAAATATTACTACCACTACATCTATTTATATCTTTGAAACAAAGAAAAGATTTCTCAGTAGAAAAATTACAATAGGATTTGAAAATGACGAAAAATATCTTAAAGGTTCGCATCATACTTTGCAGACATGGACACGCGTAACCTGTAACATACTTCAACGATGACGACATACCAAAATTACCTCACCGCGTGACACATCTGCACAAATTACCATACACATAAAACAAAAGATTGAGGTATGACGACAGAACAAAAAACATGATGTATGCTCTAAATTAGCGAAGAATCTTGATGGCCATTCCTCAGCCACAATCCAATATAATATATCCTTCGAAATCTTATCGTTTTATGCACCCAGCATTTTTTTATCATAATTTTTAGATCTTGAAAGAAGAAAACATTCAAAATTTCATTCACTCACAACAAAACATGAACGGAACAGCACACGGCACATTTAACATCGCACTTATGACCTCAGGAGGTCTCGCTCCATGCCTGTCAAGCAGCGTTGCTTCTTTAATTACCTATTGGAAAAATGCCTTGGCGGATGGAAAGATTTCGGGACTTAGCATTCGCTGCTACCGTGATGGATACAAGGGTATCTTAATTGGTGATAGCTTTTTGGTGGGGGATGACATTAGTGTGGAAGAAGTCGAGCGTTTGCATGAATTGGGAGGCAGTCCAATTGGTAATTCGAGGGTCAAGGTACGCGAAAGTTTTAGTTGCAACTGTTTTGGTTTAGGTGACTGTCTTGTGTTCGCGTTATGGAGTGAATGCGAACGCGGTCGGGTGTGGGATTTTACGTTGGTTGTTTGTGTTGGCGAAGTTTGAAAGTTGCAGGTTTCTCTTGGATCGAAGTGCTCACTTTTGTCTATTTTTTTCTGGTTCATTTTTATTTTTTATATGTGTAGTTGACCAATATCAAGGATTGTCTCAAGCGTGGGTTCATTAAGGATGGTGAGACGCCTCTAGAGGTTTCAGCTCGACAGCTTTTGAAGGATAAAATTAGTGTCATACATACCATTGTAAGTTGTAATTAAATTTCGAAGTGATATGTGTATTGGACCGATTGAATCTCATAATTCTTACTGTTGATAACGAAAAGGGAGGTGATGATACTAACACTCAGGCAGCAGAACTTTCGAAGTATATTCTTGAGAAGCACGGAGGAAAGATAGTCGTTATTGGTATGCCCAAGACTATTGACAACGATGTTTACCCAATTCGTCAGACGTTTGGTGCGGACACAGCAGCTTCCGAAGGAGCAAGGTATTTTCAAAACGTCGTGAGTGAAAGTACGGCTAATCCTCGTATGCTTATTATTCACGAATGTATGGGTCGTGATAGTGGATATCTCACCGCTGCTACCGCACAAAAATATCGTGAGGTTGTGTCGGCCCAAAAGTTCTGCACACCGTTCCCGACCTCAAATTCAAGTCGCAATGTTCATGGGGTCTGGATTCCGGAGCTCAAATTGAACATCGAGGCTGAAGGTGCTCGTCTAAAGAAGATCATGGACGAGTATGGATGTTGCAACGTCTTCCTTAGTGAAGGAAGTGGCGTTCACGAGATTGTAGCTGAGATGAAAGCTGCCGGTCAAGAGGTCCCTCGCGATGCTTTTGGTCATGTTGCCCTTGCTAAGATCAACCCAGGTGCATATTTTAGCAAACGTCTGGCTGCGCTTGTTGGTGCTGAGAAGACGTTGGTTCAAAAGAGTGGATATTACTCCAGAGCCGCGCCGAGTAATAAGTTTGATCGTGAGTTGATCGCTAAATGTGCTAAGGAAGGTGTCGAAAGTGCGATTGTTGGCGTATCCGGTTGTATGGGACAGGATGAGGACAAAGAAGGCATGCCTATTCGCGCTATCGAGTTTCCGCGAATTAAGGGTGGAAAGCCTTTTGACGTTACACAGGATTGGTTTGTGCAGATGCTGAATGAAATTGGACAGCCCATTCTCTAAGAATACACTCATGGTATTAGTGAGTAATTTATATAAAAATGAAAAAGTTTTGTAAGAATTGAGGCATTTATATTATAATCTAGAACCGTATATTTCAGACTAGAAGATGCTACTCACTGGTTTAATTCAACACGAATTGCTCATTGTTACTTCTCCAATCCATAAAATGACTGCGTAGTGGACTAATAATTAATTTACCAAATACTAAAAGCACAGATTTCGAAATTGGTAAATTTGCATTTTGACAGTGGTCATTTAGCAGCACTGTTTCTGGCTTCTGTGAGGATACCTGAAAAAGGATTGTTCAAGGAAGAGTCAGAGTCATATCAATTTCGTTGCTAAAGAAGTGTTTAAGATATGAAGAATGTGAAAAAAGAGATTGAAACAGCCTATCTTTTTATGTTTATTGGAAGATACTTATTTACTTGAACAAACAACAGAAAGTGGAGAGTGCGTGACATCAACGTCGCTTGTATCTAGCCATATTTTCAAAAGTAGACAAGTATGATTAAGAGTAAGTAATTGAAATGCGTATCACTATATAACCCATATCTGTCAAGAAGGCAATGGTTAACTAAAAATAAGAAAACGGAGAAAGCATGAGGTCAATGTCATTCATATCCACGCTACCTTTTTTCAGTGTTGGGATTCGTTCAGAATTTGCTTCGTACTGGAATGAAGTACTCAATATTATGCTTAATATTATGTTATTCTTCAATCTCTGAATAAAGAACATATTCATCTTTCATTATACCAAGAGCTCCGCACAAGTAACCGCACAAGTAACCGCACAAGCAACCGCATACGCACCCGACAATTGACGATTTTGTCCAACCTTCGAATTCCAATCCTCCTCCGCACGTTCCTAAATCTCACCCAGCTAACAATTCCTTCAACTTATCCTGCAACTAAAACGGAATCTTACTACCAGTCAACTGTACATTCTAGCCTCTTCCGCCGTAAAACTAAATGAAACCCCGCCACTTTCAAGCCACCGCCAACAGCTTACCACTGCCGTCCACCTTAACACAATTACATCATCCCATTGCAAACCTAACTTATTCGCATGAAAATATTGAATGGCATCTTCTCCCAATAAAATTCATCCTAACACAGTTATTCCAACGAAGTCTTCACATACACATAAATCCCCAACTTCAAATTCAAGAGTATCTATCGAATTTAAAACTCAAGAGAATAGGCCAAAAACTAACTCAAATGCCGTAGGAAGTATCCTCGGCAACTATGGAAATCTTTACCAGAATGCTCCTTCCTCCATCAATAGGTCAAAATGAGGAGCTTCAGGGAGACAGAGGTTATGACGTTAGTGAGTACCTGTGTTCATGGCATTAATATTGTCCTATTAAGGAGATGTTAGCGGATTATTTCTCAAAACCTGGAGTGCTCTAGACTTTCTGTGACAAAGAGATAGGAACAATCGCGTTCGTCTGACTTCAAGGAGCGTGTTAAAGACGTGAATCATGATGAAACCAAAAAAAGGTGTATTAATATGCTTACAGAGTGCGCAAGATATTTTTGCAGGAATATTCAAGATGGAGTCCATATATACGCTCAATTTATAATCTTCAAGATCGCCGCGTCTCAAGAAACGGTTGTCGAGAGATGAAGAGAAGCATAATACATAACAACTAAGACTTAGATTTTAATTACAAAAAAAGCGATTGTCAAGCAATTAGGCATCTGCATGAAACAAATTCGTTAGAAACAACTGTGTATGTAATATAGTGCAGTAGCAGTTTGTATGACGTCACTTAATAAATAATTTCATGTGAAAAATGTTGGAAGGATCTGCTTTGAATGTGTTTTAGTGCGAGCGATGACATCCAAGAAATGATTCGATGACTGTATCTTGATCTCCGCGACATTCACTCTTGCTTCGGATCATCTTCCAGTATTCAGTGTCAGTATATTGGACACATCTCTCCACCCAGAGATTATATAGAATATTTACGATTTTTCAAAATTATTTCGTGACGCCATTATGGTTTTGTCTCACGTAACGACTTTCTACCAGCTTCCTTCGTCAAGAGGGGCGAGTTAAAATTAATGGAAATGTAAATCATAAATAATCTATCAAAAATAATGACCTAAGTTCTCATGTATCACAAAGACGATTTTACTAGCGCAGAATTAGGACACAGCTTGATCTAGCACGGTACATCTTTGTAGGGGTTGGTGACTATATTCATAAAATGCATTGCAACAATCAGAAAAGAAAAAACAGAAATATAAATATCCTGCATATTATCATATAAAAGTCGAAGTTTCGATATTGTTTTCGAGCTCTCGGTTGATAAAGTATGTTATGTTTGAAAGAAAATATGAATGGTTTATGTTTATCCGATCAATGTGTAAATAATTGTTTAAGAATGAAAGAATTCTTGAGACTAGTCGTAGTACAGACAGATACTAACACAAGTGTCGAGTTTCGCTTCGATTTTTATTCAAGAAGCGATGAGATCGGATGTAATCTCTCTTTGTCCATATCATCGAAATGTCGTATGTCGTATCTCTCCTTCTTGATCCACTACCTAAAGTTTTGCATTTTTCACTAAGCAAACATTGATTTCTTTATAATATCGTGCTCTTCTTTGTCGAATTCAAAATGTAAAAAAATCAAGAAACAGCAATATCCGAAAGTATAGATAGACTATCATCATTTTCAATTTCATCAATTTCTTCTCCGCTAACTTCTGTTTGGTTCATTGTTCTCTTTGAATTCACTACCCTTTTCCAAATGATATTATGAAAATGAATCTGATACCTCAACAATAAGTGCAACGAAACGAGAAATGCAGAACTATTTGTACTCAATGTAGTTATCGCTCGAAATATCATGAATATCATTACAGTCGATAAATCCAAGTGAGCTGCAGTACACAAGCATTTAAAATCTTCCAAATACCTATCACTACATGAATAATTTAATGAGTCTCTCGGGAGAGCTTTGATCTCATGCATGCATACTCGAATAAAACACAATACTATGGCGCATGAAAGTATGTAAGAAAAGACTTCTCCTGCGAGTATATGATGATCGACTGGCTTTAGCCCTACACACGATCCTCTTGTTTCATTAACGAATCCATACTCGTCTCTGCTTATTTCTTCCCTTTCCCACTGATTTGATACCAAGTTACATAGTCGAATATCTTGACAGACAATAACAAACATGTAAAGAAAAAACGAAAAAAGGCGAATTGAAGTTCGTCGTCGGTTATGGGAGCTTGAGAATGGAAAAAATAATGCTGCAGATGACGGCAACAAGTCATAGTGAATAGACACAAATTTCAACAAATATAACAACGGAAAGCCAGTCATAGAAATCAAAATCATCAAATAACCAAGCAAACACATTGAATCCATTTGTTCTTTCGAAGAAATATAAGGAACCGACTCGTCATGAAGGAGAACGACAGAACCAATACTAGAAATGACTCCAAGTAGCAACAGCATAGCTAAGAACCGCGGTCCTATCAACTCGAATGACCATGATGAGGAAGACCCAACACTTTTTAAATACTGACAATGGCACAAATAAAACATTGTACACAATGTAACAACGAAACTAGCAAAGGAATACAATAATACAATATCACGATAGTCATTTCGAAAATAGTTTCTTTCTTCTGAAACACGGTAATTCGGCCACGGCGGAAAACTGCCACCATCGTAATAAATATACTTTTCAAGACCGTAACCTGTCCATCGATGGTCCCCATCGTTTATAGCAGTAACCCCTAGTTTGTATGCAGAATAAGAGTACCCATTTATTTCTGTTTGATGCTTCATTGGTTGAAAATTTATCATTTGAAAACCAATTGACTCGTTTGATCTAAAGTGCGTAAATGGATAAAACGAAATTTCACCATGATTGGTAACTCCTAAGAATTGATCTTCATATAAATGCGCCATTGTGATGTATTCTTCGTCACACCGTGATATCGAAGATACAAAAGAGCTACCAGTGTTGTCAATATTGTTGAACGTACTGGCATTACATGAATCATCTTTAGCTCGGAGAAGAGCAGTGACTCCATCATAAGCATAGGTAGCTAGTGCTGAACTTCTTACAAAGAAGAGAAAGGCGTTTGTTGTGCGATTGTAATCGAGAAGGTCTCCAAGTGGAAAAGTACAATGCACATCTACATATTTTTCAGCGTTTTTACATTCACCATCTAGCATTGAAATGAAAGCTTCAAAATTTTCGACAGCGCTCTCGTCAACATCATTAAAAGACGAACTATGACTTGAATATGTAGGTGAAAAGTTTACCGAATGAATACCAAGTCCGCGGACAAAATGTGACATGGAGGCACTGTAATCGTCGTTCTTTGTATTCGTATCATCATTATTCAAAATTTTTATTGCTTCTTCTTCTTCTGCATAATTTAAATAATCACGACCTTGGTGGATGATCCACATGTATTCCTCTCCTACCATTCCAGCATCAACAGCACCCTTTGCAAAATTCCTTATACTTTCCCGCGGTTGATGATTGTGTAAGACGAGGATCGTACGAAAATCAATATTCTTCACCTGATAACCACAAATTAACATACAAGTGTTATTTGAGAAGGAAATGACAAGTATTATCTTCATATCAAAACAATTACCTTATTAAGCATTCGAGATAATCGCCCTTCGATCTTGTCGGTATAACCATAAGATTCAACATGTATCCCAACTTTTTTGGCTTCGCTTTCGAATACTTTTGACAATAGATAATTTTCATTATCGTTAACAGTCGCTTCAAATAACACAAGTATATAATTTCGTTGGACAAATCTACTGAAATACGCCACTAAACTTAGAGCAGCAGAATGTATCGTTGGTGCCGTAACCGGTATATTAGGACGATAAAATAAGACCTGTTTTCGATGGTTGGATCGATTATTTTATATGTACTATGAAACTGATTCTGATGTGCAAATGAGGAAAGAACAAACAATCCAATCGTAC
>Ga0209092_10004172_pt1 | contig 12192 bp, 10 predicted proteins | sample FraStrMetagenome_FD_187446 | JGI IMG/M metagenome (GOLD analysis project Ga0209092, IMG submission 187446) | Marine eukaryotic phytoplankton communities from Arctic Ocean - Fram Strait ARC3M Metagenome (SPAdes) (version 2) | ecosystem: Environmental > Aquatic > Marine > Oceanic | place: Fram... | reverse complement strand
ATCTCACCAATTAAGCTATTGGCAGTTAGACGACAGTTGAAGACAGTTAACGCCCAATATTTATAGTGACAGCAGTTGACATGACAGTGGCAGTTTGACAGCAGTCAAATGACTGTCAGACAGTTGACAGTTGACACCTCTAATCACATATACGAGTACATGTATTATAATATTAATACATCTGATTTTCTTTCATGTGATATGTGATGCTGGTGATACTTCAAAGTACATGATGTATACCGTAATACAATTATGAATGTAGTCAATACGAGTACATGTATGTACGAGAATAAAAAAACGAAAGAAAGAGAGAGAGAGAGAGTGTGTGTGTGTTATTACGGATGTGAAGATATTGGAATAGGTCAGGAGGTTTGAGTTTTGACCCTGTTTTATGAGAAATTCCTTTTGCGAGCAATTTCGTTTTCACAATTTGTTTTTAAAGTATCTTGGGTTTTACGTGTACAAAAAATGTACCTTGACTAGCTCCTTGACTTGATTATCCAAACACACACACACACACACATACACACACAAAAGCATTGAAAATTGAAACAAGCTCATAGTTTGTTTATGCAAATTCATGTATTGAGATTCTTTAGCGTGGATATTTATATGAGCAACGTTGCAAAAGAGGGACTTCTGTGTTTAAGCTGGAGTTGCATTCAGAGGCTTCGTATTTTTGTTGTAACCATAAGATCTAGAATATCGTTATTACTCGTATTACTGGGATTATTGCAACAAACCTATCCAATAGCTATTATGGACCCTTCTTCAACAGCTATCAGTGGGGCTCCGTCCAATGCCGGTTCCAAAATCATTGTCTGTGGCTTAAATCCAGCGCTACAGAAACGTCTTACACTGCAGTCTGAGAAATCCCTCATCGAAGGGAATGTCCATCGAATTGAGTCGATGTCGGAGGGTGTGGGCGGGAAAGGACAGGATGTTGCCGTTGCTCTTGTGAAATCTTGTGGGTTGTTACCTCGTCATCTCAAACTTTTGCAATTCGTGGGAAGCAATGATGACTCGACTTCGACTAGGTTCTTAGAGTTGCTTGCAGAGAAGTTGAATGCACAAAGTGTCGATGAAAACCATAATGGTGGTCCAGTATGCACGATTCGCTCCGATGGCAAACTTCGGACGTGTACTACGATTTTGTCACGAAACGGATTGGAAGCTACGGAGTTAGTTGAACCAAGTTGTGAAGTGAACGAGGAAAATTTTGAGCGTTTAATGAAATGTCAAGAAGACAGGGGCCATGTTGGTGCCATTTGTGTCATGGGAAGTATGCCACCTGGATGTCCGACTGATGCCTACGCGAGACTTATTCGTTCTACGTTAGAGAAAAACCCAAATGCTCTCTGCCTCATCGATTCGTTGGTTGGACTTGAACAAATTTTTGAGGTTTTGAAAAGTCGCTCCTCTTCGACCGATAGGTCTGTCTTAAAAATCAATTTGGCTGAACTTCGCAATCTCGTCATTGGTAAAGGAAACCATCGTGCATTAGAAATGATCGCAAACATTAAGATTGAAAACGATATTTCCCTCATATCAGTAGAAGAGGTCGAGACCTTATCGAAGGCATTCGTGTATGCATTTGGTGGCATGTCACGTATTGGAGTCGGAAATCTGCTACTAACAAATGGACGGTATCCTGCAAATATTGTAAACTTACAAGCGATTGACAATGATAGGAATGGTTTTCGTTGCAAAAGCATAAGCATTGATGTTCCTGAACTTTGCGGTAAAAATAAAGCTCTTTTCCCCATTGGAGCCGGTGATGCCGTCGCAGCTGGTACACTTCTTGCGTGGAATTACCTCGATAGCTCTAGGAAAAAAGAGAAAAGCGAGAAAAAATTGAATCCGTTAATTCTCGACTTTGATACTTTCCTCATGCATGCTCTTGACAAAACTTCCACATCCATTCTTCCGTTAGAACGCGCTTTTGAATTTGGTTTAGCATGTGGATCGGCGTCGTGTCTTATCGAAGAAAATTCTGAGTTTCTTATAGACGATGTTTTAAGTTTTTTACAATGAACGTATCGGCTTTTGCCTTCAAACACTTTTGTGAATCAATACTGTTTTCAAAATTGTATACAGTCGCTTTCATTTTCATTATGGCATTGATCTCATTCTTTCAAATGATCTTTCATGTGAAGGTCAATAATTGTTCATTTAGATAAATCAGAGGAATTTTATCAGAACGTGAGCTAATGCGATATAAACGAGTAGTGGTGAGTTTTGAAATTTTAGAGCACGAATGGCATTCAAACACTGATTTTGGAATAGAACGTGCGTCTAGCCGTGTAGTTAATTTTTTTAGCATAACTCCGGAATCGCATTCTGAATAGCTCATCCAAACATATCGAGAGACGCTGCAGAGGCGCAATTCGAAATACGTTTCTCGAGATACTGATTAGAAGGGCAATGTTGCACGTGTATCGGTAGTAGCTGATGTCAAGCACAAAAGTACAATGAGACACTTTACTTTGGTAACCAACTAGACTTCCCAAGTTGACCTCCTAGGGATCGCAAGCAAGAAGTTTCCTTCACAACTTGTTCCCCCAACCCTCTCAGTAGCTTGCTTGAAGTCATCGTAATCCTGATACCCGCTTGGGAGTGTACCCAATATGTTGGCATGAAATCAAAAATGACGACTGTTTCCCGCAGTTCCTGTATTTGAATTTGTAACATGCGTAATATCCTGAGTCAATAAAAAGGTAATTTGACATCTAAATATTTATGTATTCCGACATTTATTGACGCATATTGCAATGCTTTCTCATTCACTCGCGTCTCCGTCCGTCCAGGACGATCCGGCATTCTCAATCCCACCACGAGTATAGTCGTGGCTCTCAATACTAAGATTTACATCTGCAGGGGTAAAGTAGAGCTTTGTATTGCCTTTGGCTACTGCTTTCAGAGCGTCTTCTTTACGCAACGTCATCCATAGCGTTATTCTTGTTTTCATATCTAGATCCGGAAACTCGTGGCCCAATTCGCTTAAGAAACTAGATACGCGTTCGGCCTCCATTGCTCCTTCTATCTTTGAGCGCTTGTTAGAGTTTTCAGCTTGAATGCAAAGGAGTTCACCTTTTGCCTTTTCTTCCTCAATGTAACCCGTAATTTGGCGTAGCTGAACCTCATTTTCAGATTCTTGCTGCTGCAACTGGTTCATTCTATTAGTGGTCTCTTGGATTATTTCTTGAAGAATCATTGCCGTGCTATTCAGTAACAAAGAATGCAGCATGAAGAATAAAGCTTTGTGAAAAATGGCATATTTGAACAAAAGTATCGAAGCTACTCACCTTGGCTCTGCACAGCGGTACGCGGTTACTTCAAGAGAGTGAATCTTCACTCCTCGTTCCGAATAAAACTTTGACTCGTCTTTGGAGTAGACGTCTTGAGCTAATTCGTTGAAACTGGTCATAAATTTCTGTAAGGTTACGCGCGAAATCTGTTCAATAAAGCGAGAGCGGGCATGATTACAAATGTCGCCAGTGGTATCATTAGTGAACGCCATCATTGCCTTCAAATCTTTCAACTCCCAAAAGAAGCTTCCTTCAAGAATCAATTCAACATTGTCGTTTGTACGGCAATTAAACTCAAACGACATGAACATAGGTCTCAAGTCAATTATCTTGATTTCTAAGTCGCGTCTCTCACGTCTCCTTCCACGAGACCACCAGAGAGATACAAGCTCCGAATATGGAGGCAAAAAGAAGGAACGCTGATTTGAATTAGATCCGTAGTAGTAATGTTCTTCACCGTTTTTGTCGCGAACTATACACGCCTGGTACTCTGCCAACCTGATCAGTTTACGCACTTCAACAATTTCTTCATCGTCAGCAGGCACATATAGAGAATTTTCGGTTACCAACCTACACTGCCCTGACGATTTATCTCGTACGAGCACGGCAGTTTCATCGTCAATTTCTATCGCGTTCTTCTTGCCACCTACCATCACATCAAATTCTCCTAAGAACACCAACTTCTCGCCTCGCTCAGTTCTTACGCTTCCTGTCTTCTTATCCATCACTTTAACGTATTCGAAGACACGTAAATTGATAGCTTGTAATTTATCGCCATCCAACAAAGTCTCATCTGGAAGAGGAAAGACACCTTTCTCCCCATATTCTATACGCAGTTTTCCAGTTCTTTTGTTAAGAAAACGAACGTACTCGTTTGCTTTGAGTGAAATCAAGGTTTTCTTCTCAACCAAAACATCGAATTCATTTAAGTACAACACTTGTTCCCCTACCTCTGTACGTATCATGCCGGTTTTCTCGTCTCTGATACGGGCATATTCGTATGCTCTCAAATCGATAGCATCCAAAATCCCACGATCCATAAATACTTCATCAGGGTAAGGATAAACACCTCCCCTTTCTCCATGTTCAATCCTCACTGCCCCAGTAGTTTTGTCAAGAAAACGAACATATTGATTCGCTTTAAGCGATAAAGTTTCGCGTTTCTTCGCAGCGTTATCATCATATTCAATGTGCTCATAAGGCTTAAGAAATACAAGTTTTGGTCCCAGTTCCACATGTCTCTCTCCGCTTAAAATGTTCTTAACCACACAATACTGAGATTTGGTCAACGTCATCACCTTTTTCTTTTCAAGCGACTTAACCAAAATGGGAGCAAAAAAAGTTTTCGGTCCATTGACGATGTAAGTTTCAGTTAGACCCTCCACGATAAGCTGTTCATCCTTGTTGATGAAAAAGATGCGTTTACATAGGTACAACGAACCAAGAAAGCATGCGACAACACTAAAAGTTACGTAAACGACGATTTGTAGTAACTCACTCATTTTCTTTATTTTTAAAATAAATTAGATTGTGAGAAATAAATTTTCAACTATAATTTTTTGACAGTGTGGACATAACTGATTAAAAACTTATAACAACGTGGAAATAGTCATTAATCTATTCGAGAAATTTGTTCGTTTCAAGATGGATCGTAATGACCTTTCATATAGAAATTAAAAGATAAGTTGGTTCTCGTCGATAATAGTTTCATTGCCCCAAGTGTTAATTGAAGATATACGAGACTCGATATAATAAAGTGGTAACGACTGTTGAACGAGATTGATTGCGATGACCGTCCATAGAAAATAAAAATTTTATTGTATCGTCGTCTCTAAAGAAATGGTGTTAATAATGATTGCTGAACATTTTTTGTGGTCCAAATGACCTTGGTGCAAAAGGATTCATGATTATTGCTTCTGTACAGAAATATTATATATTGTAAATATTTGATATCTTGCATCAAAAAAATCTGAAGGAGTTGCTGTAAAAGTTTTAAACACGATCAACGAGAATAGCAGAACTGTTGTCGAACACCTCGGATCTTTATATCTTTCTCGGTTCTCGATTTATCTGACGTACGAGCGTCACACAGAAAACATCTTCTCCTCTCGTAATCCTAATGCCTCACCGATCATGTTGGTTTCGAAGATATTATCATGATTTGTGGTCCAAATGACCTTTGTACAAAAGGATTCAGGATTTTTGCTTCTGTACAGAAAACAGAAATACAACGCGAATAGCAGAACTGTTGTCGAACATCTCGGATCTCTTTCTCGGTTCTCGATTTATCTGACGTACGAGCGTCAAGTAGAAAATGTCTTCTCCACCGACGTAGTTGGTTTCGAAGATGTGATCATGATTTGTGGTCCAAATGACTTTTGTACAAAAAAGAAAGGTTTTAGAGCATGAGTAATGAGTACACAGCTGTTGGCTGTGTTGCTGTTGTAAAATATCTTTTGTCTTTTGTAGATCTATAACGGTTTAGCGCCAATTCCATCAAAACTCGAAAATGTAGATCTACTTCGTCTACCGGTACATGCCCTTCCATGCAAGAAAAGGCCCGTAAGCCGGAAGGGCCTAAAGGCCTTCTTTTTCTTTGTGTTGAGCCTTATGCCTTATTATTACCAAAAAAAAACACCATCAAATCACTTTTGTCACAATATAATTCCTCCACAAAGTCTGTCGGTAAGGAGCAATCAATGATCGACTTCTCTTGACTGCAACAAAAAGTCCGCATCTTCTAGGAAAGATATTTGTTGAATCCTCAGTCGAACCTAGGACGAATCATCGACGACATGTTTTCGTTTACAGCATCATGAAATCGAGGCGATCACTGAGCTGAATCTCTGCACCAATCATACCATTTGCCATTTTACTACAGCAAAGTAATTAAGTAGAGTTATCGTGTTTACATGGGTTGGTTATCAGGATATTGGTCTTTCAATTATTCCCGCAACGATAGATGTAAATCGGAATCTTTACTTTGTCTTTGTGACAACTGATATCTTGGTTTTTCTCTGGTTGTGCCTACCTCCTGATTACAGTACGTAGCACCTACATTATTAGTTCGTCGTGGTTTTTGGAGGAGAGGAGGGGTAAGTTGAAATACGTTGTATGGCCTCCTTAGCTTGAGAGGGAGAGCTCGGTGGAACCTAACGCTGTACGGTAATCGTAATCGAACTTACAACTTACAACCACAAAAAAGTGGTGGCATGTGGCGTCCTTGTGAAGTTCGCATAATATTCAGTTCGGCATCTCATTTCCACGAAACTTCCAAAATTTTCACCAGTATCTCTTCGAGAGAAGATCATGTATTATACATGTGTACTGCAAATCTTCCAATCAGTTTTTATGAAAGTGCATCCTCCATCATTCTTCTGCCGATCGATGTGCGTTCGTAGTTTGTCAGGAATATTTTCCATATTTTTTACGCTTATTAAATGGGTTGTAATTCCTCTGTATCTGAAGTAATGTCTGTAAGTAGTCTGATTAAAAACTTAGTTTTCTTTGTAGAGTCTCGTATTGGGTACGGAATTTCGATAAGGATTGTGTGAAAGAAAGGAGAAAGTGATTTTGGTATGAGTTACAATGCCGTCATTTGTATAGTTTGGAATGGGATAGGATGTGGCAGGTTGAACTGTTATAGTTTTGGTTGTATGCTAGTATCGTTTCGGATATGTCTTTTCACTAACTTGTCAATATATCTCATTATTTGTAGGTAGAAACAAAAGTAGAATCGACTTATCCCGGTGCTCTCAAGGCCGCAGACTTTGCTGAGAAAGTCAAGGCCGCTCTTGCTGGTGCAGGATATGGCGATGAAAATACTCTTGTTGCCACTTCTCTCTGCTGTGACGAGGTCAATCGAGAATTGGAGAAGTCCTTGACTTCTATTTATGGCGATAATTTTTCCATGGGTGGTCTTGCTGGTTTCGCGTTTGGAGGAGTAACCAGCTTTGGAGCGGTAAGTTGTTGAGCTTTGCGTTTTCTCGTGGAAGGCGGTGTAAGCTAATCTTATATTTCGTATCACACGTTTTACATTAAGATGGCGCACCATATTCCCACTGGAGGAAATTGTGCGATCCTCTATGGACCTCATGTCGGAATTGACGCCGATGGTGTTGTTGGTAAAATCAATCGTCGCGGTCGTGAAGCTAGTGGTGCCTGTTGTGGAAGTGCTTGCGCTGCTGCCGGGTACGTAAAAGGTGTTATGGGAGGATCTGAAAATAGCACTTTGCCAGGTGACTTCTTGGATGCCCAACAGTATTGGGTAGGATGTGAGTTATTGAAGCACGGGGAGCGCCTCGAGAAGGCTGATGAAGAAATGGTTGAATTGCCCCTTGCTTTATTTGACTGCCAAAATGAAGTCATGCACAACATTGTGTCTGCCGCCTCAAAGGAAACGCATGGAGGGAAGATTGCGCTTATTGGTGGAATCCAGATTAACACCCCTGTCGGTGTTTCTGAATACTTCCTTCCCAAGGTTTTTGAGGTCATCGACACCGATGGCAACCTTGTGGAATCACTTCTTCCTGCCTTGTCTTGATCTTGGCTAAATAATTACTAAAAAAGATTATCCTGAAAGAAAATGAGTCTACAGATCAGATTCTTGTAATGGTGGGTCACGTTCTAGAAGGAACCTTCCACTACCTGCAATCGTCTACCGGTAGGTATTGTATATGTGGCATTAGTTTACACTACTTTGCAATAGTTGGAAAGTCAGGATGTTAGAACAAAAAAGGAATATTACATATACTTTTGTGAGGGAAATCCTGATGATATTTTGAAAAGAAACATTAAAGTCTGCGAGATTTTGACGCCGCGCTAGCCATTTGTTCCCGCAAAATATCAAAACCTGCCCGATCACCTTTCCTCCTTGGACCATTGATCGCAAACATTGCACGGCATTCATTATCAGTAAATTCCCCCCAGTTCGAGCGCAAATAAGCAAGAAGTTCGTCGCCGCTTTTTTCGATCAATGAAATGTAACTCGCAGCGTGTTCAAATGACTCGTTAGCTATTCTTTCGTTCCAGAAAGAACCCTCAAAATCTGCGATACTCTTTAGTTCTCGTTGAAGTGTTGCTCTACATTTTTCTAGGGATGCAACACCTGCAATGGTGATTTTAAGAGGTATATCACCACACCACGGTGGTGACCCGTCTCTCAAACCAATTGTTTCTACAACACGCATGAGTAATAGGGGTATATACTCTTCCAAAGATGACACTGAATATGTACATAGCGCACTCCCAGCGATCTCGTGGATAGTGTCGGATGTTAGCGCCAAATATTCTCCCAAACTAGTTACACAGGATGGCGTACGGGCAACGCTACCTGAGAGCGCGCCACTAGTGCATAACCTTGCCATGTGCTTGATTCTACGAAAAAAGAAAAGTAGAAAGTTAGGACAATGACATAAAATTCCAACAAAAACGGTCTTACGTGTGAACAATAATATCAACTCGACAAAACAAAGCCATCCTAATACCAAGCACGCGAATAGTTAATATTGCGCTCTCCAGCGACTTGTTAGAATTTAAAGCCTTCGATCGAGTTCTACTCTTGCATTTTAAAGCGGAATCGAGTTGTTGAGCTAGTCTCAATAAACTATCAGCGAGAGTTGCACAATTATTTGTTTCCTCCGCAGTGCACACTACCAATTCACGCCCGAATTCATTCTTTGAGAAATTCAAAAAGTTTGCAATCTGTTTAATTTCCTTCAAAAAGCGTTTGGATTCATCTTCATCATTTTCCTGTATAGCAGTGTGATTACCATCATTATTGTTATCGTTATTAGCATACCGAGCCTTTGAGTCTAAAGTTGAAGGCTTTAGAGTTGGTATACTAGTTCGAGTCTTTTTCTTTTTTCGATCAACCCGGAAACCGTACAAGAGCATAAATTCTTTAAAGGCAGATCTCTCTTTAATTGCAAGACTGTACTTGGATTCAAGTTTACCTCCATTTCCACCCTCTCCACCTCCAAGTAAGGCGTGAGCACTTTTCCCTCTACAAAGTATGTTCATATAATTTTTTACTCGCCCAATAAAAATTGAGGAAGAATACACGAAGGCGTCAATCAACTTCGTCAAATTTACTCCTGTCGAAGGGAGCTGATTAATTGCTGTAAAGAGAGGCGTTGTCGAATTCAGGAACGCCTCACAAGCAAAACACGATCTGCGATCCTCATCTGAGCGAACTAGGTAAATATTGTTGGGAATTATTGGTGCGAACGCATCCTCACGCTCCAAAGCTACAATGGTGCCTTTTTCAGCATCATTTTGTAAAATTTGGAGCAAATGCCTCTCAATAACAAAGTCCAAGTACTCCATGGCAGTCTGACAGCCTTTTTTCTCAGATCCCTGCCGATCACGCCAGTCTCCACCAGTGTGTGCAGCTAATTCGATTTTCATGTCTTCGATACTCTTATTCCACGTATTTAGAATATTGCGAAATAAAGGAGCATGTCGTACATCAGGAGCTAAGCCCATCTCTGAAAATAAAATTGAAACGAATTTTTCTGTTCCTATATCAGTACGACCACTGCTCTCGTTATCGGACTTCTTCTTTTCTCTTGATATTATTTGAGGGCCCACGCCAGAGTCTTCGTCAATGATACCAAGCGAGAAAAGTCCTGGACTATCTTGGGTCAAGTTCGCGATTGACGACTTTTTAGAGGAATCTTTAGAATTTCGATTGAAAATGAAATTCATCGTTGACGATGATTCAGAAACATTTAGACAAGCCTGTAAAAAGATTTTGACTTCTTCCTGAATACATTTTTCAGTCATATCTATATTTTCTTGAAGAGCAGTAAAGAATTCCTCCGGGTCTCTTGCAGTATTGATAAACTCAACACTCATCATCTGAGAATAAAATGAATAACTTATTTAGTTCTCTCTGGACTCTTCAGCATTCGGGTGTATATAGAGCGTGCCCTTACCTTTTTTTGTCTAATAATTTGAGCTAAGTGACATAAACGCAGGAATACATTTTCGTAAGCGATTAAAATTCTTGAGAAATGGCGATGTAATTCGGTGGGCAGGCTTGATAAAAACACTTTATCTCGAGATCGTCTATCGATTTCTTGTTTTTGCATCCACAAAAGTGTTCTGTCTTGAATCTTATCAGTTAGCTTTCTCAAATTGTCCTTTATTTTTTCTTTCAACACTCTTCCAACATCATCGACATTATTCAACCGATGGAGGCTATCAACTATGATGCGAAGGGCAAGAACAGAGTCGGTGTAACGAGCCGTTAATTGCAAAGTTCCATTTCTACTATTGCGGCCATGCCTGGTTTGGTCGAGGCATTTTAATTCATCTTTAACAATGTTTACTTGACGCTCCAGATCAACCACAGAAATCATTCTACAGTCCTTAAATGTGCGTGCATTTGGGTCAATACGCGCATATGTGTCTTTTACAATTAGACTATTTTCGTCATCATCATCATAATATCCTTGTTCAATGTAGACGTCACCGGTCTCCGAAAGGCTGTCATCGTCTTCGTCGCCTTCATCTAAATAATTTTGTTGTTGACTAGAACCATGTTCGTTCGAATCATCGATGCATTGATAAAACTTCATTGGCCCTCCGTTACCGTTTGACAAATATATGACTTCGTGAAGTGAATTCCATAAAATTTCCAAAGCTTTCTCTTTTCGGACCATCATTTGCTGTGAAACTTTCATCATGGCATACACCTCGACAGCCTCCCCTGAATTAAAAGTATCCAAGGCGTCAGACAAAACAACGGTTGCTTTTCCGATTCGACAGTCGCGCGCTATTGGTGGAATAAGATGATCAAATTGTCTTGGTGCCTCACGAATAGTCTCAATCATCGTCAAAAGTTTTAAAACCTTTTCGCACTCAAGTTTATGAAGCCAGAGCTCTCTCAACGTCTTGCTACCTGTACTGGAAGATACTCCCGATGCATCGTTATCCTCCTCCTTAGGCTTCGCTATGGCACTTGTACTCGCTGTACCGCGAGTTTTGACACTACCACCAAGTTTAGCCTTAATCTCTTGTACTCGATGCCTCAACTTACTCACACGCTTAATGGACGACTGAAACTCCCCACTGACTTCTGCTACCTTCGACACATCCTTATTCAGCGCCTCCACATGATTCATAACCATAAAGTCAATCGCCTCATTAACTGCATTATCATTTCTCACTAATTCGTCGTACATGGGATTATTTTGCTTATAATCAAACAAATCCTTAGCCATATCCACGTCTCCAGTAGGCGCAAATCCAAGATTATTAGAGTTTCTACTTTGCACAAATTTCCCCGGCTTACCCAACTTCCTAAGTTTATCTTCAAACTTCCTCCGATCCTGATTCTTTAAACTATTCAAGTTGTTTTCATTGAGGTCAAGCTGCCCACGAAGCACATCGATAACGACGTCCATGGTCCGGAATTCGTTGGGTGGCACTAGAAACTTGGGATCTATAATGGCAGTGAGGTAGTCATTGTGCTCCTGTAAGCTCGTTTTTTTCGACAGGACCATGGAAGCCGTGGACAAGTGACGATCGAATCTTTTAGATTGTCGTTCGTCCTTCGTCATGATGCTGTTGGATGTTAGATGTTAGATGTTAGATGTTAGATGTTAGATGTTAGATGTTAGATGTTAGATGTTAGAATGAGAAAGGGAGTGAGTGAGTGAGTTATAGTGCTAACGATTTCAATATTATTTGATACACTTTAATATGAATGCTTATGTCCAGTGTTATGTTATTTTATGATATTCGAATTGATATATTGAATACATGCACCCCTCCGCCCTCCGCTAAGGGGTGGCCGAAAGTTCGGAATACGATTTATTCATATGCCACCCCTGCATTTCAATACACGACAACCCGCCACCAGGCCTGTTTAATATAG